>Ga0210005_1001524_pt1 | contig 14702 bp, 14 predicted proteins | sample CryGey02umfilter_3_FD_183961 | JGI IMG/M metagenome (GOLD analysis project Ga0210005, IMG submission 183961) | Groundwater microbial communities from aquifer in Utah, USA - Crystal Geyser 4/9/14 0.2 um filter (SPAdes) (version 3) | ecosystem: Environmental > Aquatic > Deep subsurface >... | reverse complement strand
TTTCTTCACGCATAATTACTTCAACTTTAACGTTTTTTTCATTCTTGAATCCCTGACCACGTAATCCACGAGTTCCATTTCCATCTACTTCATAAGCTGTATAACCTGTAATTTCATGATTTTTTAAAATTTCAAGTACGTTTTTTTGAGCAAGTATTTCACAAGTAACTGTCAGTAATTTTACGTTGTAGAGTTTCATATCAAATCCTTTAAAATATAATGGAATAAGTCTATCGATCCTTCCCCAGTATGAAGAATAGATGAAATTGTAAACATAATTGGTAACAAGACAATTATGTTATACGGAAATGTAATTCCCAATGCAGAGGTGATGTAAAGACTTGGATTTGCTTGAGGAATTGCATGTCGTAAAACTGCAGGGGCTGCAATGAAAGATGCACTTGCCAACAGTAATCCAAACATAACTGCACCACCCAAACTTAACCCCATGACAGTTGCAACTAAAACGCCAATAATTCCATTAAAAGTAGGCATGATCAATGCAAATGCAGTAAGAAAGATTCCAACTTTTTTAATATCATCTAGTCTTTGACCAGCAATTACGCCCATCTCAATCATAAAAATTACAATTGCACCAGTAAACATTTCATCAAATACAATTTTGATTGAACCAACCCCTTCCTCTCCAATGATATATCCAATGATTATGCTTCCCAACAAAATTACTATTGCCTTGCCAGTAACTGATTCATGTAAAACCTGAGAAAGTTTTGTTTTATTCTGTACTTCAATATCAACATCAGATGAATCATCGGTTGTAAAAGATTTTTTCTTGGCTTTGATTTGTTTTGATACTGCCATGTTTGTTAGAAATATAGCCATGATGAATGCAACTGGTTCCAATACTGCTAAAACAGCTGCAAGATACCCTTCTGATGAAACACCTTGATTTTTGAGAAATGACAAACCAACAGAAAAAGTTACAGCTCCTACTGCACCATACGTTGATGCTAATGCATAAGAATCAAAAATATTGAATTTTCCCAATCTTCTTAGAATTTGATAATGATTCAATGTAAACAAAAGAGAAAGACCAATCGCCACGAGCATAGGTATCAACATATTCTCAAATCCAGTATTTTTCATCTCAATTCCACCATGAAGCCCAATTGCAGCTAAAAGATAGATCGGCAAAAATTCTGAAATTGCCTCAGGAATTTTTAAATCTGATTTTATTCTTGCTGCTACAAGTCCAAACAAGAAGAAAAGAATTATCGGAGTAAGTAAATTTGATTGAATTAATTGTAAAATGTCCATTAGAATACATCAGAAAATTTTTGCTGAAATAAAAATGAAGATATTGTTTGAAATCAAACAAATAGATAAATCAAATAAGTAAATGCGATTGCCATTCCAGCACTTCCAGGTATTGTTATTATCCATGCAAAGACAATTTGTTTTCCAACCTTCCAGCGTACAGCACGTTTTCTGCGGGCTGCACCTGCACCCATGATAGTACCAGTAATAGCGTGCGTTGTACTTGCAGGAATACCAAATACTGAGAAAACAGCCAACATGATACCGCCTCCAGTTTCTGCTGCAAATCCCTGATATGGCTTCAATTTTGTAATTTTCATGCCCAATGTTTTGATAACTTTGTATCCTCCAAGGAATGTTCCAAGAGCCATAGCAGATGCAGCTGCAAAAATCACCCATAATGGCATTTCAAGTTCAGGAATCATACCTGTTGAAAATAAAATCAACACAATAATACCCATGGTTTTTTGTCCATCGTTTGCCCCATGAGTTAAAGCAAACCAACCTGAAGAAATAATTTGTAATCTACCAAAAGTTTTATTTATAATTGCAGGTCTATGATGTGCAAATAGAGTAATAATCAATCCAGTTAACAAGAAACCAAAAACTATGCCACCTGTGGGTGCAACTACAATTCCTGTCAATACTTTTTGAAGACCACCATAAAGTAATTGTTCAAAACCTAAAACAGCAATACCTGCGCCCATTATTCCGCCAACTAAAGAATGACTGTTTGATATTGGCAATCCAAAATAAGTACAAATGCTACTCCAACCAATTGCACCGGCTAAAGCACCAACAACCATGTAAACTGTAACATCATCAGGATTTAGAATACCCTTAGAAATGGTTGTTGCGACTGCCACACCAAAAATAAATGGGCCAGCAAAATTTGCTCCAGCAGATAAAGCTACTGCATGGATGGGTTTGAGAACGCGTGTTCCAATAACTGTAGCAACAGAATTTGCGGAATCGTTAAACCCATTTACAAAATCAAAGATTAACGCAACAATTATTGCACCTATTGCTAGCTCTATCATCTAATCATCTCAGGTATATTTTAAAACGATATCTTCTATTACATCTGCAACATCAACACATCGGTCTGAAGCAGTTTCCATTGTCTCGTAGATATCTTTTAGTTTTATGATTTTGATTGCATCATCAGATTCAAACAATTCTTTGATAGCTTCTCGGTATAAATCGTCAACAAGGTGTTCAATATCACTTGTATTTCTACAATGTTCAATCATATCTTTTGGGTTTTTGATACGCTGTAATTTTGAAATCATGTATTCAACTTCTTTGGTTGCTTTGACTAATTCCTTAGCCATTTCCAATGTGTATGGTGGAGGAGTAGTGATTTTGTAACTGTAGATCCTGGCTGCAATTCCATCCATAAAGTCAATTACATCATCTATTTTTGATGCAATTCTCTGCATGTCCTCACGATCTAGAGGGGTAATGAACGTCTTGTTTAGTTCAGAAAATATATCACGTGTTAAAACATCTGCCTCAGTTTCAAGTTGATGAATTTTTTTTCCTTGCTCAACATTATTCAGATCTTCAAATAAAACCACTATGGCTTCAGAGGTTTCAACTGCTTTTTTTGCCAAATCATCTAGAATTGTTAAGAGTGCCTTCTCGTTTGATTTTATCCATGATAACCATTGTCCCATGATTTAGTGCGTGAATTTTTAGACTTAAGGCTAGTCAACATATAGTATATTGTACTATATAGAAAGACAGTACAATCACGGATTTTGATCTGATCGCACTATAAAATATGGTTTAAAAAAATAAAGAAAAGAAAAAATGGGTTTATTCTACTTTGAAGTTTGGGCCCCAAGAATCTGTAGGTTTTAGATCTTTGGTGTTTAATGTTGTACCATAAGATGTTGTTTTGAACATTGCATCATAAGCAGGGTTATTTGGTGTATAGCCTCTGCATTCAAATTGAAAAGTATTCTCCAAAGCAAATTGACCTTTGAGATAATTTTCTTCTTTATTCATGGCAGAACCAACATCATAGTCTACTACACGACAATCAGAGTAGTTAAATCCCCTAACACTTTTTTCACCGTACAATAGTTCTACATCTACATCAAATTTTTCAACATAACTTGAACCTGAAACTTTTTGAATGTTCAGATTTTCATCCACACGTTCATAGAGCATTGGAAAGTCACCAACTATTCCTTGCAAAGTAAATGTAGGAGATGATTTTCCCAGAACTTTACTTTGAATGAATATTGGAAAATCAATAATCTCTGAACCATCAAGATAAGTGAATGTTGCTTGAGCATGTGCACCGGTTCCAACATTGTATGAGTGGATTGGTGTAACACTATACATCATTGGACGTCTTGAAGAATCATTTCGTTCGTCATATACGGGATTATAAGATGTCATTCCAGCACATGTAAATCCAGTTTGTTGAACTAGTGCAAATCCACTTTTTCCAGTAAATCCTTCTTCTTTGTCAGATTGTGTAACAATATTCATAGAAGTTACATGACAGTTAGTGTACTCAAGATTACGTAGAGTTTTTTCAGAATTTACAAACTCAACATCCACATTAAAATCAGAATTGTATGATGTGTGAAGAGCAGAAATATTTCTGGAGTTGTTAATTTCTTGTTCTAATAGAGGAAAATAATCCAGAGTTCTTTCTACAGTAAAACTTGGACCGGCACTACTAGTTTCAGCATACCCAGTGTCTAGTTCAAATCCATGAAATTCAATTCTTTCAGAACCAGTATCAAAATCAAATGTTGCAATAGTTCTGACGTCTTCTGCAAATTTATGATCTAATGGTACTGTAGCATAATCAGTGAAAGTGTTTTGATATTGTGCTATATTTGGTGTTTTAGTAGATACAAACCCACCACATGTGAATTCAATCTCGTCAATCACAGCAAATCCAGATTTAGAAGACATGTAACTTTCGTAATCTCCTGCATTCAATGTTTTTGTTGCATAGTCATCAATTTGACAATTTTGATATTTCTTTGAGTTGATTAGAGTGTCATCTCTGAAAAAATCTACACTCACATCAAAATATCTAAAATTAAACTCAAAACTGTTATTTGTTTTGCTAAGCATAACTCTGTATTTGTAAGATTCATCTTGTGCTTGATGTAATAATGGAGCATCACCCACAATTCCTTCGACTTTGAAAGTTGTTCCACGATTTGAAACAAAATCAGTAGTCATAGAATAAACTGGGAATTCATGTACTTCCACACCATCTCTGAAAGTAAACGTCATTACAGACCTTACATTTTCAGCCATAGAGTATCCTGTCTTTTCTTCTTCTGCAAACGCCTCAAAGTTAGAAAGGATAGTTATGGAAAGTATTGCAATAGACCAATTGTTGTTGTCAATAGAATGTTTTTTGTTGTCATTGAGCTGTGAAGTAATTTTAGATACTATAAACAGAAAGATCATTTTCTATAGTTAGAATATAGGAATATAGTATGATTAGATAAAACCTAGTTTTCACAGTTTAATAGCAGATCTTTGTCAGAGTCAAGGTAACATCGATCAGAGTTTGCTCCACCATCCATCACATCAGATCCAGAATTAGCATAGATTACATCTATTCCTGATTGTCCTTTTAGAATATCGTGTCCAGAATTACCCTTTATCATATCATCTCCATCTTCACCTAAAATGACATCGTCACCTGGACCACCAAAAATGCAATCATCACCCAATCCGCCAGAGATTAGATCATTTCCTGCAAATCCAAAGATCAAATCATCTCCATCGGTTCCCTGGATTACATCATCGTTTGGAGTTCCTTTGATCATATTATAATCAGAGTAAGGGTGTCCGCAAGTGTTGACAGTGACAGTTTGAGAGTCACTGGCAGAGTACCCAACAAGATCAAATGCAATCCAAATAATGGTAGTCACGCCAGGAGGAAATGCATCAGGTGCATTGTTAAGTACTGTTTTAATTCCACCATCATCTGTGGCAATAGCATTTCCAAAATCAATACTAGTTAGAAAGTCATCAGCCTCAACTATTAATGAAAGTGGTACGGTGATTACAGGCTTGGTTGTATCATAAGAGGTATTTTCAACTATTCTACAGTTGGAATATAATCAACAATTACAGGTTTTGTGTAAAATGCAGTTTCAAATGATTTGATATTGTGCTTTGCAGAATCTACAACTAACAATTCTCCATTAATTCCAATCGTGATATCAGTGATGATTTCAAGTGAATCATCGTATGGACCGATTTGATCAAAAACATTCAGATTAAGATTTGAGTCTTGAGACAGATGTAAAATTCTATCATTTGCAGAGTTTACAACAAACATTTCACCAGAAGGATCAACAGCTATTGCCTCAGGACTGAAAACATAGTTTGAAGAATGAAATGGAAATGATTTTAAATGATTTCCAGTTGCATCAAATTTTTCTATCTTTCCATTTCCTTTGTCAGTGACATATACATTTCCGTCACCATCAATGTCAATTCCAGATACATTTAGAAATTGCCCTTCATTTAATCCACTAGAGCCAAAAGAGAAGATAAATTCACCGTCTGTTGAGAATGCTTGAATTCTTTGATTTCCAGTATCAACAACATATACAGTTCCGTTATTTACAGCAATTCCATTTGGAAAGTAGAATTGCCCTTCGTAGATACCTTTTACACCCCATTGTAGAATAAATTCACCGTCTGTTGAAAATTTTTGAATTCTGTTAAGATCACGATCTGCTACAAAGACTGAATCATCAGATACTGCGATTCCTGAAGGATAATGAAATTCTCCAGGCAATTTTCCACTTTTACCCCACTCAGTAATGTATTGGCCTACACTTGAGAATTTTTGAACGCGTTTGTTGCCAAGATCACTAACATAGATACTGCCATCATCACCTACAGCAATGAACTGGGGGTGAGAAAAATGACCTGCGCCGGTAATTCCAAATGAGCCCCATTCAGAGAGATAATCATAATCCCCAAAACCAAAAGAAGTCTGAGCAAAAGAATTAGATAACAACATTACAGAGAACATCAAAATTATGAACGAGATTTTCACAAATAATCATAACAAAATTTGAGAAACATGACTAGAGTTAGCTAATGTTATAATTATTGTCAATTTTATGTTAAAATGGTTTGTTTACTTCACGCGTAAACACATAACTTGCAAGTCCAATCATAGAAAGTACAAACACAAAGAGTATACCAAGGCTCAAAAGTATTGGGATTCCGCCTTCAGAAACGCCAGTCATCAATTCTCTAACTAATAGTACTGTGTATGTTACTGGATTTAGTTTTGCGATAATTGCAAGCCAATTAGGTAACAACTCTAATGGAAATAAAGCAGGACTTAGCATGAACAAAGGCATACCAAGAAAATTAATGATTCCCCAAAACGTTTCTTGTGACTTTGCAGTAGCTGCTACCATTACAGAAATTCCAGAGAATCCCAAGGAAAATAAAATAACAATTGCCATAATAGGTGCAATCATAATTGGATTTGGAAATGTTACACCAATGGCTAATGCAATTCCCAGAATCAAACTAGCTTGCAATGCTGCAATTAAAGAAATTGCAGACATTTTCCCAAGTGCGATTGCAGAGCGAGAGATAGGAGAAGATAACGCTTTATTCATAAAACCATATCGTCTATCCCACAAAGTATTGACACCTCCAAAGATACTTGTAAAAATTGCAGTTAGAATAATCACACCGGGGGTCATAAACTCAATGTATTCACCTTCAAATCCAACTGACTGAATCAATGGTTGTGTACCAGAAAAAGTATTTCCAATAACAATTATCCAAATTGCAGGTTGGATTAATCTAATTAGAACACCACTACGAGATTTTTTGTATCTTTTTAATTCTCGCCAGAAAATTGTGTATGTATCATACATCAAAGTATTCATGCACGTAACCTCTTCATCTTTGCATGTTCACGTTTTCTATCAAATCCAGAATCATCATCTCGGATTTCATGTCCAGTGTATGAAATGAAAACATCATCAAGTGTTGGTTGTGTCAAAGATATTGATTGTATTTTGATTCCAAATTCAGATGAGATTTGAAATATTTTTGGAATTACTTCAGTCCCATTGGATGCAAAAAGTGTCAATTTAGAACCGTCTTGATTAATCTTTTTCACAAATTCAATTTTTTTAATCTCAGATACGAAAGAATCATGATTTTTTTCACTGTCAAGTACTATTGAGATAACTTCATTTCCCATAGCATTTTTCATATTTTCAGGAGAGTCAATTATCTGGATTTTCCCATTATCAATAATTCCAACTCTATCACATAGCTGATCTGCCTCTTCCATGTAATGAGTAGAGACAAAAATAGTCATTTCAAATTCAGTGTGAATTTTTTTAATATATTCCCAAATTTTTCTTCTAGTTTGAATATCCAATCCAACTGTAGGCTCATCCAAAAACAACACTTTTGGATGGTGTAATAGACCACCAGCGATATCTAATCGTTTTCGCATACCACCAGAATATGTAACAACAGCTTGATCTTGTTTATCCACAAGTTCAATTAATTCTAAAACTTCATCAATTCTTTTGTTAATTTCATTTTTTGGTATATGATTAAGTTTTGCTTGCAACAAAAGATTCTCTCGTCCAGTTAGATACTCATCTACTGTTGATTCTTGTTGAACATAACCGATATTTTCTCGGACTTGTTTAGGATTTGAAGTAACATCAAATCCTGAAATCAAAGCATGTCCAGAGGTTGGTTTGAGTAAACTAGTCAGAATCATCATAGTGGTGCTTTTTCCAGCACCGTTTGGTCCTAAGAATCCAAATATTTCACCTTGTTTAACAGAAAATGAAATGTCATTTACAGCAAGTACATCTCCAAACGATTTGGTAAGAGATCTTGTTTCTATAGAATACAATACATTGATCGCAGAGGTCAATTATAAATTGCTTAGTCAAGTCTCATAAAAAATTTAAAGCATAAGAAAAACAAAGATAGTATGAAAGGATTATGTCAAAAATGCCACTCATCAAATGTAGAGATTACTGTCAAAAACGGAATCCCAGTGTGCGATATTTGTTCTAAAAAAACAGATTAATTAAAAAACATATTGGAAAAAGAAATTATTCAAGTTTCTTGAATTCTTCTTTAGTCATTCTTAGAATGATTTTTTCACCTATTCCCCAAATTTCAGATTTAGAGAGGATCTTAGAATGTACTAAACTATCACTGATTTCTATGGATTCCAGTTCATTAGTATCTGGGTTTTTGTGTAATCGTTTTACCTTACCTATTTTATGACGATCAATATCAGTGACCGGAATTCCAATTCTTACAGGAGGTCTACTTAGAAGTAATGTTTCTTCAGAAAATTTGTCAATATAGTCTTCAGCCAAGAAATAGTCTCTACGAAATCCCTGATGGATTGTTACACCGCTCACGGTTAGGGTGTCTTGATTAATGTGAATGTGCTTGACTTTTCCATACTCAATTCCTTCTCTATCTATGACTTTTTTTCCAACGAATGTATCTGCAGTAGCCATGTTAGTAGGCATTCCTTCAAGTTTTACGGACATGTTATCAGATTGACAGATTTGCTTATCATACCAAATATCAGAAAATTCTATCAATGAGGTTAAATTACTTGACAGGAAAAAACTCTGCATGAAGATAAAGGAAGAATTATTCAGGCCAATGCTAATCACAGTAGGTAGAAAGACAGGCAAAGAACACTCAGTTATGCTCAGAGCAGTAAACTATAATGAAAAAATCTATTTTTCAAGACACCGACCAGATGGAGATTGGTTCAAAAATGCATTAGTAAATGCAAGAGTGAAAATAGAATACAATAATGAGACATTGACAGGAATTGCCGAATTAGTCAAAGATGAAGAATTGGGTAAAAAAATTTCAATGTTGAAATATCCAGGTGAGGAAAGAGCAAATGAAAAAAGAGTCACCATACAAATTACTTTAGATTAAGTCATGATGATTTTTTAAAATATTTGTACAGATAGTAAAAAGTTAATCCACTGAGAACAATAGTAACAATTACAAGAGGAAAAAACAATTCAGATGATGAATTGACAATATCATTAGACAGAATTACATTACTTGAATCTATAGATTCTTGTGTTAAATCAAGAGGAAGATCAGGATCATCAAAAATTACTTGAGGGGCAGATTTAGCTAGAGGAGGAGAAACTGAACTTGCAGATTCATCGCCAGCAAAATACTGCGATGAATCAGAAACAGTGTCAGATTTTTCTAATGGTGAAAACTCTCTAAGAGGCATATCATTTGTAGGAATATGTTGATCTTGGTTTATTTGCAATAATGAAAACAATCCAGAAACTCCAGATGCAATTCCCAGCCCCATAATTTTGTAAATGTGTCTGAATGATCGAACAAGCATCTTGCTTTCTTTAGTTTTTTCGGATAATGTTGGAGGAACTATTACTATACTAAATTTTGTAGCGGTGTAAAGTTTCATGTCTTGAGATTTCGAATTTTTCTCAATTTTTGTGATTTTGACAATACCGAGATCCTGTAATTTGTTTAGATGGTATTTTACAAGTTGCAAAGAAACATGGGTTTTTTGAGCAATCTGCGTTGCAGTAAGTTCTTCATTGAAAAGTAATTGAAGGATTTCACGGCTAGAATCATTAGTCAATATCTCACCAAATGACTTTATTTTTTCATCATCAGTAGCAAGAATTTTAAAATTTTCAGTCAAATCACCATCATCAAAAGACATTAGAATTGGTAGTATAGATGCAACATATGTAAATTATTTGGTGAAATTTGAATTTCACTAAACCTTTTATCTCAAACTACAAAACAATAGCAATCACTAAATGGATGTTTCAGGAATATCTAAAAATAAAGAGAAAAAATGAATTCAAAAGTAACAATCCCAATAGCAATCATCGTTTCTGTAATAGTTACAGCTGGAATAATGGTTACATTAGATTTTGGACAGCAACCACTGACAACACAGGTTATCCCACCTGAAACAATCTACATAGACAAATCAACATCAAAGTATTTTGAAGGAACCAACAATATTAAAAAAATTTCATCACAAGAAGAGCTAAAAAGCATCCTTGAGACGTCATCAATGTTTAGTGGAAATTTCTACGATAACAGACTGATACGAAGTATAGCAGATGAAGGATTTATGGCAGCACCTCCACCAATGGCAATGGATGATAGTGCAGTAGTTCAAGAATCTGCCACAGTGTCAAAAGCACAATCTGGAGGTTCAGACTACTCCACAACAAATGTTCAAGTTGAAAACGTAGACGAACCAGATTATCTCAAAAACGATTCAAAATATGTATACATTGTATCACATAACACACTTTCAATAATTGATGCATATCCAGCAGAATCTGCAAAAATAATTTTAAAAATTGCACTAGATGTAGAATCACAGTACATTGAGAATATGTTCTTAAATGAAGACAGATTAGTAATTTTTTACAATGGACAAAGTAATGATGAAATCATCCCACAGTACGATTTTGTCCCAATACGATCATACGAATCAGTAACTCACGCATTGATTGTAGACGTGTCAGATAAAGAAAACCCAAAGATACTCAAAGATTATTCCATTGATGGGCACTTTACAGATGCACGAATGATTGAAGATTATGTGTATTTTGTTACAAATAGTAACGTGGACTATCAATATCCCAGACTGCCAATAATCATGGAAGACTCGGTTAGAATTATGACACCTGATGCATTTTACTTTGATAATGTAGAACAGTTTTCAAATTTCAATACATTAACTGCAATTGACATTTTTGGCGATAAAATAAATTCTGAGACGTTTTTGATGGGCTATTCTGGAGCAATCTATGTATCTGAAGATAATTTTTACTTGACATACCAACAAAGCATGCCATTTGGGTTTTATGAAAATTCCTCACGAGATAGATTTTTTGACGTCATAGTCCCACTATTACCAGATCATATTCAAGAGCAAATCAAAGCAATCCAAGAAGATTCGTCTATTAATTCATCAACTCAATGGATGAAAATTTCAGAATTGATGCAAAAATCATACAATGAAATGGACAAAAAAGATAAAGAGAAACTATTTGAAAAAATCAAAGAAGCATTAAACGAATACGATGTAAAAGTACAAGAAGAGTCTGCAAAGACGATAATTCACAAAATTTCAATTGACAATGATAAAATAGAATACGTTGCAAAAGGTTCCGTTCCAGGGAGACTACTAAATCAGTTCTCCATGGACGAAAGTGAAGACAGATTCAGAGTTGCAACAACAACTGAATACTATACACAGTATCAAGGAACGATACGTACAAATTCAATCTACATCTTGGATGAACAACTAAACATAGTTGGAGGTCTGGACAAAATCGCACCAGATGAGAGTATTTTTTCAGCAAGATTCATGGGTGACAGACTATACTTGGTGACATTCCAACAAGTTGATCCATTCTTTGTGATTGACTTATCTACAGATACTCCAAAAATTCTAGGAGAGTTAAAGATTCCAGGGTTTTCAAACTATTTGCACCCATATGATGAAGAACATGTCATTGGAATAGGCAGAGATACAAAAGAGATAGGAGAAGGCAGGGTTCAGCAATTAGGAATCAAAATTGCTCTATTCAATGTGGCAGATGTAAACAATCCAAAAGTAACCGACGACATAGTAATTGGAAACAGTTCAACACAGTCAGAGGCACTATACGATCACAAAGCATTCTTTTTTGATAAAACAAAGGGAATTTTGTCAATTCCAATCAATGGAGATTCCCAAGAACTAGAGGAAATCACAAGTGCCAAAAAAATTGCACCAGATTATAATCGCTGGAGTGGGTTCTATGTATTTGGGTTAGATAAGACAAATGGAGTCAATCTCAAAGGGACAATCACTCATTCAGGCGAAGACTCACGTTATTATGGAATGTCAAATGCAAGAACGTTCTACATAGATGATGTTTTGTATACAGCATCAGAAGATTATCTTAAAATGAATTCCCTTAACAGTTTAGAAGAAGTTAACTCAATAAAACTGGAAAACACTGGCAAGTTTATTGAATATATGAAATAAAAAACAGCAAATCACACTAAATGGACAATGGTTGAAACTCCTCGTCTGTCATACTCAACACCATTTTCAATTTCACTAATTGTTACAGTGAAAGACACAACATCACGGGATTTAGCATTTTCGGCATGAAGTTTTAGATGGATGTCCATCAGGTCAAATTCTTGTGTTGGTAAATCATTCTGAGCTAAATATGCATCACATGTAGATTCAACTCGAAATCTGTCATCCTTAAAATGAAATCCCAGCTTCATTTTTCGTCCTTCCCTTCCATTACCCTTTACATTTACATCAATAATTCCAGAACTTGCTTCAGTGTAACCAGATTTATGATTTACAAACACACCAATTTCAAGGGGTTTTCCTGCAGTAGCCTCTGCCATTTTTTGGATTCCATCATTCATAACGACATCAATTGCTTTGATAGATTGTGCAACTTTTGCTATCCATTCATTTGTTCGTGTAATGGTAGCACGAATACCTGCACGCCTTCGTTTATCTTCATCTTCAGGCAGTTTGTAGTAATCAACCCATGCTTCGTAATCATGAGAAATATCTTCAATAAACTCAATACATGTTCGTTTGTAATCATCCACATTATCCGTTCGAAGTGAAGCATCATCTGCTCTCATCCCATCATAATCCATAGGCATTGCCATACTCTGAACAAATCAAAGTTCTAAAAAAACTAATCTTGAGAGAAATTAATGGTTATAATAGGAATTTCTCAAAGATCATACATGATATTTTCAGAATTGATCAATGATCTTCAGATTCAATTGAAAAAAGATTTGGCACAGATACGATTTCTTTTAAAGAAAAGTCCTGGAATTGGGTATGCCAGAATTGTAGAAATTGGAAAAGAAGTTGGAAAAAAATACAATGTTAAACTGATTGTGAATTTTCCAAAAGAAGGCAGAATTGAAGAATTTGACATGTATGGTAAAAGAGACTTGAGTTTGATCATAGATTATGACAGGAAAAGATTTCCAATTGATAGGGAAATAATCAAACAAAAAGCATTGGAAATTTTAGGAGATGTCAAAACAGAGGACGCATACATGTACGAAAACAAAGAAGGAGTAAGGGTATTTACAGATAATTGGAAAATAGATATTTTACCACATTCAGTTCACATTTGGACAGAATTTGATGAAAAAGTGACAGTGTTTTGTGATTGGTTAATGGAAAATGCATATCAGATGAAAAAGACATGATGGATTCTACAAGTTAGGTATTTTCTAATTCTTCAAGTAGTTTTTGAGCTTCAGAGTTTTTTGGTTGAAGTGTAACTATACGTCTGCAACAATCAATTGCTTTGTCTTTTTGTTGTAAAACCAAATGAATATTAGTTTTCAGAGTCAAAGTTTCAACATCATTATTGTTTAATTGAAACGCTTTTTCAAAATAAGGCAATGCTTTTTGTGCATCATCAACAATAAAGAAAATACTTCCCATGATAAACATAAAATCAGAATCGTCAGAGTATTCAGATTCTATACTCTTTCCAAATGCTACGGCCTCACCGTATTCTCCGTCTTTTATTAATTTTTTAAGACGTCGTTTTGGATGTTTGAAAAGACCTATCATTCTTCTTCAAATGGATGTCAAATGACAATAATTTGAATGTAGAACATGAAAATTATATTATTAATTATACCATGCATCAGGTTCGGAACCTTTCGAGCTTGAACTTGAAGAAGATTGTGAAACTTTCATAATTCCTTCTTTGATCAAGAATTGAATTCCTTGAACAAAAGAGGCATCATCGATGGAACCATCTGCCCACCAACCAGCGTTATTTTTTACCCAAGAGGGGATGGTACTACCAGTATTAGATCCTTGAGAGGTTGGCGGAATTTTCATAATTCCTTCTTTGATCAAGAATTGAATTCCTTGAACAAAAGAGGCATCATCGATGGAACCATCTGCCCACCAACCAGCGTTATTTTTTACCCAAGAGGGAATTTCTTGAACATTTGCAACACCATCTTTAGCAAATATAGTTACAGGCATTTCCACAAAATCAGATGCAGTATTAGGTACAATTCCTTCTGGAGCTAACCCATATATCCAAATGACATATTTTGCTATGCCAGGTTCTTCTTTAACAGTAAAATCAAGTATTGCTTGACCAGATGGAGAGTAAAGGAAATTTCTATTATCTTCTTGTGCAAGGGATCTCAATGGTTTCAAATTATTATCTACAACAAGAAAGTCGTATTGAACTTGATTTAGAAATTCAGTATCATCATATTTACTGATAAATTTTATGAGCCATTGGGTGGGACAACCTTCAACTAAATCTTCAGGTCCATAGAAAACATGTACTTGG
>Ga0210005_1001512_pt1 | contig 14757 bp, 16 predicted proteins | sample CryGey02umfilter_3_FD_183961 | JGI IMG/M metagenome (GOLD analysis project Ga0210005, IMG submission 183961) | Groundwater microbial communities from aquifer in Utah, USA - Crystal Geyser 4/9/14 0.2 um filter (SPAdes) (version 3) | ecosystem: Environmental > Aquatic > Deep subsurface >... | reverse complement strand
GTGAACTTTGCCGAAGGGCGTTTGGTGCTGAAACTTTCCCCACGGCACAAGCATCTGCAAGGCAACAAGGTAGCGCAGGAAAAGTTGCAGGCAGCGCTGGCAGAATATTTCGCGCGACCGATCAAACTGGCCGTAGAACTGGGTGTAACAGTGGACGTCGCCACCCCGGCGGCGGTCGAGCAGCATGAAAAAGAAACCCGGCAACAGCAAGCGGAAGCAGCCATCAGGCAGGATGTCTTTGTGCGCGAGGCGCAAGCGCAGCTGGGGGCGCAATTGATCGAAGGTTCGATCAAACCAATTTAAGCGGAGGAAGTGGAAATGATGAAGGGTGGATTGGCCGGGCTGATGAAGCAGGCACAACAGATGCAGGCAAACATGAAGAAGGCGCAGGACGAGCTGGCCACCGTCGAGGTGGAAGGTCAATCCGGCGGCGGTATGGTCAGGGTGACGATGACCTGCTCACATGAGGTGCGCCGCGTGAATCTGGATCCAGGTGTGCTGGACGACAAGGAAATGCTGGAAGACCTGATCGTTGCGGCATTCAGCGATGCCGGCAAGAAGATTGCCGAGACGACGAGCCAGCGCATGAGCGGTTTTACTGCCAAATTGCCGCCGGGCATGAGTCTGCCCTTCTGAATGCACACACCTTCGAGCCTGGAAGACCTTATCAGTGCCTTGCGCTGTCTGCCGGGGGTGGGGCCAAAATCCGCACAGCGCATGGCCTACCACCTGCTGCAACGTGATCGTCAGGGAGCGCTGCATCTGGCGCGCTCGCTTGATCATGCGGTGGAGAGCGTCAAGCACTGTTCCAAGTGCAATAATTTTTCTGAGAATGACATTTGTGCCTTGTGCGCCTCATCGCGGCGTGAAGCCGGTTTGCTGTGCGTGGTGGAGATGCCCGCTGACTTGCTGATGATGGAGCAGGCGCAATGTTTTCGCGGCATGTACTTCGTGCTGATGGGCAGATTGTCACCGCTGGACGGGGTTGGCGCGCGGGAACTGCCGCTGGATAGATTGGTCAAGCGCGCGCAGGAATTGCAGTGCGAGGTCATTTTGGCGACCAACTTTACAGTGGAGGGCGAGGCGACTGCGCATTATCTGGCGACTTTGTTACGTTCCCAGGGAATTAAAGTGTCACGCATTGCGCGCGGTTTGCCGGTCGGCGGCGAGTTGGAACATGTGGACAGCGGAACCTTGGCGCAGGCTGTGCTGGAAAGACGAGCGGTGATCGAATGATTGACGATTCTGAAACAAAACAGTCGGGTGAGCGACTGCAAAAGGTATTGGCGCAGGCCGGTCTGGGCTCGCGCCGCGAGATGGAAACGTGGATAGCCGGTGGGCGGGTGACCGTAAACGGCACGGTCGCGACACTGGGTGGACGCGTTTCTGATGGGGATAAGGTGCAGGTGGATGGTCGCATCGTGCGCTTGTCTTTGCAGTCTGAACCTAAATTGCCACGCGTGCTGCTGTACCACAAGCACGAAGGGGAGATTGTCAGCCGCGACGATCCGGGTGGCCGTGCCAGTGTGTTCGATAATCTACCCAAACTGCACGGACAAAAATGGATCGCCATCGGACGCCTGGATTTCAATACCAGCGGCTTGCTCATCTTTACCACCTCCGGTGAACTGGCGAATCGTCTGATGCATCCTCGCTTCGAGGTGGAACGCGAATATGCAGTGCGGGTACAAGGCGAAATTACACCGGAGCAGATGAAACAGATGACCGGTGATGGTATTGAACTGGAAGACGGGGTGGTTAAATTCGACCAGTTGAGCGATGAAGGTGGCGAAGGGTTCAACCACTGGTATCGGCTGGTCATTCGGGAAGGGCGCAATCGCGAGGTGCGCCGCACTTTCGAGGCCTTGGGCCTGCCGGTGAGCCGTCTGATGCGGGTTCGTTTCGGTATCGTCAATCTGCCACCACGCATCAAGCGCGGTATGATGACCGAGCTCGATGAGGGCGAGATACGAAAGGTACTGGAGTGGGTCGGATTGCCGGCGGGGGACGCGCGCCAGATTGTCGAAGCCGACAAGCACCGCAGCAAGCTGAAGCGTGTTCCCCCCAGAAAAAATTGAGCTGGTGATAGTTAATGACTATCGTTAGAATCCGGCAGTCTATATTTGTCGGGTGAGCGTTATGCGCAGCCGAAAAGCATACAACTGATCAAATACATGGAACAAAGAGGCAACAAAACCATCATTTGTGCGGTCTTTTTTTTGGATATCGTTGAATATTCAAAAAAGTCCGTCACAGGCCAGATATCCCTGAAAGAACGGTTCAACGCCTTTCTGTCGACTGCGATCCGCGATGTGCCGGTCGCTGACCGCATCATTCTGGATACCGGAGACGGCGCGGCGATAAGCTTCCTTGGGGATATTGAGGATGCCTTGCAGGCAGCGTTGAGTATGCGCAGCAGTTTGCTGGGAGAGGGGGGGCGCATGGATCCGCCCTTGCTGGTGCGGATGGGCATCAATCTCGGACCAGTGCGCCTGATCAAGGATATCAATGGCCTGCCAAACATCGTCGGCGACGGCATCAATGTGGCGCAACGCGTGATGGGTTTTGCCGATCCGGGTCAAATACTGGTTTCGCGCTCCTATTTTGATGCGGTTTCCCGCTTGTCGCATGAATACGCGGGTATGTTCCACTATCAGGGCGCGCGCACCGACAAGCATGTGCGCGAGCACGAGGTATATGCCATCGGCTATCCGGGTGACCTTACTTCCACCCATCGTGCTGTGGTGCTTAAGGATGAGGTCGAGCATGCGACCGGGGTCCATCGCTTCCTGGTTCAGGCGAAGCATCATTGGTACACTTTTTCGCATGAGGTTGCCAATGCGGAACGTTATGCTGTGGCGTTTATTGCCAAGGCGACCTGGGCGCAGCGAGCCCCCTTTATTGCGGCAGCAGGATTGTTGTTGGTTGGGGGCGGGGTTATGGTCTATCAATTTTCATATCAGCCGGAGGGTGGACAGGATTTAGTGATGGCTGCATCCAAAACGACCACTATGCCAACAGCGCCAGCATCGGCTACCCCCCCGACTGTGCCAGATGAACAGCAAAAGGCGGCACCGCCTCCGGAAAGGGAGGTTCAGGTGACTGTGCCAGTTGAACAGAAAAAGATGGCACCGCCTCCGAGAAAGAAGGTTCAGGCGACTGCACCAGTTGAACAGAAACAGGTGGCGCCGCCTCCGGAAAAGAAGATTCAGGGGGTGAAAGAGAGTTCGCGCATCCGGAATCTGGAAGAAACCACCGGTAGTCAGGCAGTTGTCAGTCTGTCCATCCTGCCGTGGGGTGAGGTCTATCTCGACGGGAAAAAGCAAGGGGTCAGCCCCCCCTTGTTCGAGTTGCAAGTGGTCCCCGGCAAGCATGCGCTGGAAATCAGGAATACGACTTTTCCGGTGTATAAGGAAGTTATTCTGGTGAAGGCGGGCGCGACAATAAAAATCAGGCATAACTTCAGCCTGAACGAATAGGAGGGTTGAACGATGTTACGCTGGATTGTGGCGGTTTTGGCTTCGCTGCTGCTCGTTGGTTGCGGAGTGGTTGGAACCTGTGAGGATGGCAGTGGCGGGATTCGTTTGTTCGGAGACAGTGTCGCCAAGCGCTACCTGGCCAAGGGGGTCGGCGAATATGAAGCGGGTAATTACACCAACGCAAAGACTGCGTTCCTGGGGGTGCTGGAAAACAAGTATGCCACCCGTTATGAGTTATTGTTGGCCAACAAATATATGGCATTCATCCACTGTGTTTCCGGCGATCAAAAACTGTGCAGTGAGGATTTTAAAAATGTGTTGGCGATTAATCCTGACTTTGAGTTATCGGCTGCCGAAGCTGGCCACCCGCTGTGGGGACCGGTCTTTAGCAGTTTAAAAGACGCGATGGCACAATGACCGGCATAAATCGGCAGACGCCATGATTAGCCAACTTGGGCGTTACGAGGTTATCGGGGAGCTTGGCCAAGGGGCGATGGGTGTCGTCTATAAGGCCATGGACCCCCTCATCGACCGCGAGGTGGCGATCAAGACCATTAATTTGAGTCTGGCGATGGAAGAGCGGGAAGAATACGAAGGCCGTTTCTATCAGGAAGCCAAGGCGGCCGGCCGGCTCAGCCATCCGAATATCGTCACCATCTACGACGTGGGGCGCAGCGGAGATATCGCTTACATCGCGATGGAATACCTGCGCGGGCGCGAACTGCGTGACATTCTCAACGAAACTCGGCTGTTGCCGATCAGTGAGACGCTTGATATTGTCACTCAGGTTGGGCAGGGGCTGGCTTACGCACACGAACACGATATCGTGCATCGCGATGTCAAGCCGTCCAATGTGATGATTGCGAGCGACTGCCATGTCAAGATCACCGATTTTGGCATCGCGCGCATGGCGTCGGCTGCGGTGCGGACGCAAACGGGTATGGTGCTGGGGTCGCCCAAGTACATGTCACCAGAGCAAGTGTTGGGCAAGGAGCTTGACCGGCGTTCTGACATTTTTTCCCTGGGTGTAATGCTGTACGAGATGTTGGCTGGACAGGTTCCGTTTATCGGCGAGAACATCAATGCCATCATGTATCAGACGCTTAATACCATACCTGCAGCGCCGAGTAGCATGAACCCGGCAGTGCCGGAAATGCTCGACTACATTGTCGCCAAGGCGCTGGCCAAGGACATGGATGAGCGTTACCAGAATGCACGTGAGTTGGTTGATGATTTGAAAGCCTGTCGCGATGCCACGGCGGCAACCAGCAAGCCCAATTCTGCCGCGCAAAAAAAAGCGAAATTTGTTTCGGGCAGCGAGGAAGCCGCCGGGGCAAAGCCTGTGACCGCTTTGGGACTCTCCAGTTCTTTCGATTCGACCGAAGCGACCCTGCGGCTCGCTGCGCTGACTGCCAGCAAAGAAGACGTAGAAGAACTTTCCAGAACGCTGCGTATCGCACGCCCGGATTTGGGCAAGATCAGTCGCGGCGCTCCCAACAAGGTTGCTGCCGTCCGCCACTCAAACAAGCGAGCGGAAGCGAAGCCGATGGGCGGCTATCTGTTGCTGGCGATCGCCATCATCGTTCTGGTCGGATTGTTCGCTATTATCTTCTCCTGATACAGCATGATTGCCGGCGAACTTGGGCAGAGATATGTGATTCGGTCCTCGCGCCTGCTGACTGTGTTTCTGGTGTTGTCTGCAGCCTTGCTTGTACTGCTTATTTCCAATTTACCGCTTGCTGCTGGTTGGCGTCTGGCAGGGGCGGCCTGGGTGCTGTCGGCGGCAGGGTTTGTCTTGCTGCGCGATGCCTGGTTGCGAACTGCCCGGTCTTGTGTGGCTTTCGATCTTGCGCCGCAGCAACGCATTACCCTCATTCCGCACAAAAGTGAACCCGTAGCGGGGAGCATGGACGCGACCAGTTTCGTATCGCCTTATCTTGCCTTGATCAATATCACGACCGATTCCGGCAAGCGACGTAGTCTGGTGATCATGCCGGATAGCATGGGCGAGGCCGATTTTCGACGCCTGCGTGTCCAGCTCCGCTGGTCTGATCAGGGGTGAACGGGAGGGAAGAGAATAGTCGGTTTGGCTTCAGGCAGTGTCTGCGGGTAGTCCTTGCTAAAATGCAGGCCACGGCTTTCATGGCGTGACAGGGCGCTTTGTACAATCAGGTCGGCGGTTTGCACCAGATTGCGCAGTTCGAGCAAGTCGGCGCTCACGTGGAAATTGCGGTAGTACTCGCTGATTTCTTCGTGCAGGAGACGGATGCGATGCTGGGCACGCTGCAGGCGTTTGGTCGTGCGCACAATGCCGACGTAGTCCCACATGAAGCGGCGCAATTCATCCCAATTGTGCGAGACGACCACCAGTTCGTCCGCATCGGTCACCCGGCTGTCATCCCAGTTGGGAAGTTTCTCCGGCGGGCTGGGGCGGCGGCGCAGGATGTCGATCGCCGCCGCATCGGCGAATACCAGACATTCCAGCAGCGAGTTGCTGGCGAGGCGGTTGGCACCATGCAAGCCGGTGCAGGCCGTTTCACCGATTGCATACAGATGGTCGATGTCAGTGCGTGCCGCCAGATCAGTGATCACGCCACCGCAGGTGAAGTGCATCGCCGGTACAACCGGGATTGGCTGTTTGGTGATATCGATGCCCAGCGCCAGGCAGCGCGCATAGATGGTCGGAAAATGTTCCTTCAGGAAAGATTCCGGCTGGTGCGAGATATCCAGAAAGACGCAATCCAACCCGCCTTTTTTCATTTCGTAGTCGATGGCGCGCGCGACCACGTCGCGGGGTGCCAACTCGGCACGTTCATCGTGTTGCGGCATGAAGCGGGTGCCGTCGGGCAGTTTGAGGATGCCGCCTTCGCCGCGTACCGCCTCACTGATCAGGAACGACTTGGCGTGCGGATGGTAAAGACAGGTTGGGTGGAATTGCATGAATTCCATGTTGGATACGCGACAACCGGCGCGCCAGCCCATGGCGATGCCGTCTCCGGTGGCGATATCGGGATTGGTCGTGTACAGATAGACCTTGCCCGCACCGCCGGTGGCCAGTACGGTATTCTGCGCCGCAATGGTCAGTACCCTGTCGCGCTGCTTGTCGAGCACATAGGCGCCGTAACAGCGTCTTTCATCCTTGCCGAGTTTGCGTCCGGTAATCAAGTCCACCGCGATGTGCTGCTCGAGTACGGTGATATTTGGATGCGCCAGCGCGCGATCGGCCAGCGTCTGTTGTACGGCCTTGCCGGTGGCATCGGCTGCATGAATGATGCGGCGGCGGCTGTGCCCACCCTCGCGCGTCAGGTGAAAATCGGTACTGCTTCCCTCTGTTTTGGAAAACGGCACGCCCTGTTCGATCAGCCAACTGACGGCAGCTGCGCCGCGCTCGACGACAAAGCGCGTCGTTTTCTCGTCGCACAGGCCGGCACCTGCGGTGAGCGTATCGCGGATATGCTCGTCCAGACTGTCATCCGGTGTTTGTACTGCAGCGATCCCGCCCTGCGCCCACGCACTGGCACCGTCGAGCAGGCCGCGCTTGGTAACGACGGCGACTTGTTGGCGGTCGGCCAGTTTAAGGGCGAGGGACAAGCCAGCCAGTCCGCTACCGATGATGAGGGTGTCAAATTTCAGCACGATGAAGAGAAGAACGTGAATTGATGTCGCGACTATAGCAAAGGTTGCCAGGCAAACGTGGAAATGAACTAATTTTCAATGGGGCTGTCAATCCGCACGTTACGGGCAAGGCTGACGCTGTGCACCCGTCCGGTTATACTCACACGCCGCGCTTGGTGGCGCTCAATATAAACCGGGAAACGGAATGGGTGACAGGGAAGTTGATCAACAATTGGTGGAACGCGCGCAACGCGGTGACAAGCATGCATTCGAGCTGTTGGTCGGTAAATATCAGCGCCGTCTTGGGCGCTTGATCAATCGCTTTGTGCGCAATTCGGCCGAGGCGGAGGATTTGACGCAGGAAGCCTTCATCAAGGCGTATCGGGCGTTGCCGGCCTTTCGCGGCGACAGTGCGTTCTACACCTGGTTGTATCGTATCGGGATCAATACGGCCAAGAACCATTTGCTGGCGCAGGGACGGCGCGCGCCAACCAGCACCGCATTCGATGCGGAAGAGGCGGAGGCTTTTGAAGACGCGTCCCTGCTGCATGAAGTGGCGACCCCCGAAAACGAATTGATGAGCAAGCAAGTGGTGGAAGTCGTCAACGCCTCTTTGCAGCAATTGCCCGAGGATTTGCGCACCGCGCTGACCTTGCGCGAGATCGAGGGCTTGAGTTATGAAGAGATCGCATCGGTGATGAACTGCCCGATCGGCACGGTCAGGTCGCGCATCTTCCGTGCGCGAGAGGTGGTCGCAACGAATTTGCGGCCATTGTTGGGAACAAGTGAAAACAACAGGTGGTGAGCATGAAACAGGAAATATCGGCGTTGATGGATGGTGAGATGTTCGAGGATGAGGCAGAAATACTTCTGAACAAGCTCAAACGACAACCGGATGCCGACCGGGATTGGGTTGTCTATCACTTGATTGGCGATGTCCTGCGTCAGCCGGAGCATATCTGCTGCGGCTTTTCCGAATCCTTCCATCAGCGTCTGCAAGCGGAACCTACCGTTCTCGCACCCCGCCACCACACGCCGCAGCGCCTCAAGCACTACGCATTGTCAGCCGTTGCCTCGGTCATGGCGCTCGCTCTGGTGACATGGCTATCCATGCAGATCGGGAACGAACCGGTGGTGCAGATGGCAACCCTGCAACAGCCCAATGCGGTTCGTCCTGCTACTTATCGGGTCGATGACTATCTGATGGCCCATCAGGAATTTTCTCCCAGTGCGGATGTACAGGGAGCGGCGGCCTATATTCATACGGTGGCGGCGAAACAGTGAGACACATGATTCTGAAAGTTATCCTGCCGGGTGTGCTGTGGCTGTTTAGCATGGCAGCTGCCGTGGCGGATCCGTTGCTGGATGATGTTTACTGGTTGCGCACCATGGCGTTCGCCGCCCATCAGACCAATTACACTGGCGTTTTTGTCTATCAGGCCCGCGGTCGGGTGGAGGTTTCTCGCATCACGCATCTGATCGACCAGCAGGGCGAACACGAGCGGTTGCAGGGGCTGGAAGGAGAGCGGTGCGAGATCATCCGCCACAATGACCGGATCTGGATGTATCGGGGTGACAAAAAGGTCAGCTTCGGCAGGCGCCATGCACGGCGCGCTTTCCCGGCACTGTTGCCCGAGCAGATTTTGACGCTGAAAGAAAACTATATCGTTACACAGGAAGAAGAGGATCGGGTGGCGGATTATCACGCGCACACGATACGCATTCAGCCGAGGGATACTTTGCGCTATGCACGCAAGATGTGGGCGCACAGCGAATCCGGCCTGTTGCTGAAAGCGGTTGTGCTGGACGAACACGACAAGGTGATCGAGCAGTACGCTTTTTCGCAACTGCAAATTGGCGGCGATATCGACCGGGAATGGATCGCCACCAGGGAACTCGATAGCGAAGATCTGGCCAGCAAAGAACATCTTTCGTTCCTGCCGCAGGCGAATGCCGAGAGTGCATCGAGTGGCTGGAAAGTAAATGGAGTGCCTGCCGGGTTCAAGAAAATCATCGAAATGCGCCGCACCCTGGCTCACCGCGAATCTTCGGTCGTGCAGATCGTCTACTCGGACGGTCTGGCGGCGCTGTCGATCTTTATCGAACAGGTCGGCGAGAGAGATAGTCCGTACCTCGGACTATCCAGTCAGGGGGCGGTGCATGTATATCGAAAACTGATTGACGACAATCTTGTCACTGTGGTTGGCGAATTGCCGCCGCATGCCGTGCTGCAGGTCGCTGAATCCGTGCGTTATACGGGGGCACCACATGAATGAGATGCGCGCCATTGTGCTCGGTTTGCGCGGGGATCAGGCCGAGATTACGCCCGTCGGAAATTCTGGCTGCAGCCACTGCAACAGTGGCAACGGCTGCGGCAGCGGCAAACTGGCACAAATGTTTTGCGGCAACCAGCCGCGCAAGTTTATCGCAAAGAATTCCGTGCAGGCGCAAGTGGGCGACGAAGTCAATGTCGTGCTGCCACAAGGCCTGTTGCTGCGCAGTTCGCTCTTGATGTACATGCTGCCCCTGACGCTGTTGCTGGGCGGCGCGCTGCTGGGGGCATCACTCGGCGGCACTGGCGCAGAGCGTGACGGGTATGCCTTGCTGGGCGCGCTGATGGGATTGCTGGCAGGGTTTGCGCTAAGCCGCGTCACTGCGCTTGGTTCGAAGCAGCAAGCAATTGTGCAATCGGTGGTGGAAGCAAAAGCTAATTATTGATATTGAATCAGGAGATTAACCATGTTCAAACGGTCTTTACTACTTTTTCTTGGTGCGCTATTCGCCTGTTCGGCGTGGTCTGGTGATCTACCCGACTTCACCGCACTGGTGGAAAAGCAGGGCGCAGCGGTGGTCAATGTCAGCACCACCCAGATCAATGAGGCACCGTCCGGATTGCAGGGGGGGCCGAATTTGCCGGAGAACGACCCGTTCTACGAATTTTTCCGGCGCTTCGCCCCGCAAATGCCGCAACAACGCGAATCCAGATCACTGGGGTCAGGCTTCATCATCAGTGCGGACGGCTACATTCTCACCAACGCCCATGTCGTTGATCGTGCGGACAAGATCACCGTGCGCCTGACGGACAAGCGCGAATACAAGGCCACTGTGGTCGGTACCGACAAGCGCACCGACGTGGCGTTGCTCAAGATCGAAGCGAACGGATTGCCCCAGGTTGTGCTGGGAAACCCGGAACAACTCAAGGTGGGAGAATGGGTGGTGGCAATCGGCTCACCCTTCGGCTTCGACAGCAGTGTGACAGCGGGCATCGTGAGCGCCAAGGGCCGTTCCCTGCCGCAGGAAAACTTTGTACCCTTCATTCAAACCGATGTAGCGATCAATCCGGGGAATTCCGGCGGCCCCCTGTTCAATTTGAAGGGCGAAGTAGTGGGTATCAATTCGCAGATATACAGCCGTTCCGGCGGGTACATGGGCTTGTCGTTTGCTATTCCGATTGATGTGGCGATGGATGTGGTCACCCAGTTGCGCGCCACCGGCAGGGTCACGCGCGGCCGTATCGGGGTCAGCATCCAGGAGATGACGCGCGAACTGGCAGATTCCTTCGGTCTGGCCAAGGCAGAAGGTGCGCTGATCTCCGGTGTGGAGCGCGGGGGGCCTGCCGATAAGGCGGGGGTGCGCGCCAGCGACGTAATCCTGAAATTCGATGACAAGTCAATTTCCAGTTCCTCCGATCTGCCGCGCATTGTGGCGGCAACCAAGCCGGGGAGCGAGGTTGGCGTGTTGTTGTGGCGCAAGGGGAGTACTTTGAAAGTTTCCATCATCGTGGGTGAAATCCAGGATCCTGCGGCCAAGCGCGCCATGGACGATCAGGGCGGTGATGAAAAGTCGCAGAGCATCTCCCGCCTCGGGCTGAAGGTCGCCGAGCTGACCGATGAGCAGAAAGCAGAGCTGCAAGTCGGAGGCGGCTTGCTGGTGCTTGATGTCAAAGGTGCGGCGGCGCGTGCCGATCTGCAGCGTGGGGATGTCATTCTGGCGATCGGCAATATTGAGATACTCAGCGTCAAGCAATTCAATGAAATCCTGAAGCAGGTCGCGCCGGGCCGCAACATTGCCTTGCTGGTGCGGCGCAATGATGGAACGATGTACATCCCGATAAAAATCAACGACAAATAAGCAGGGCAGCCACCATTCGGCAGTGCCCGCTAAAATCGGCTAGAATGCGCGCCCCCGAGACGTTACTGGCGAAGCCAGCCGTTTGCGGGAGGGGGCGCGAGGCAGCCACTCCCGCACTCGTCGGCTCTGCCGCACCGTGTCGTGGCTGCCCCTCGCGAAAACGCCGGTTGTGGCGGGATTTTTATTCAGGCTCTCATGCAGTTAATCCGCAACTTCTCCATCATTGCCCATATCGATCACGGTAAATCCACACTGGCCGACCGCATCATCCATTTGTGCGGCGGCTTGTCGGACCGCGAGATGGATGAACAAGTGCTCGATTCGATGGACATCGAACGCGAGCGCGGCATTACCATCAAGGCGCAGACTGCCGCGTTAAGCTACAAAGCGCGTGACGGGCAGGTCTATAACCTGAATCTGATCGACACACCGGGGCATGTGGATTTTTCTTATGAAGTGTCGCGTTCACTGTCAGCTTGTGAAGGTGCACTGCTGGTGGTGGATGCTTCGCAGGGTGTCGAGGCGCAGACGGTGGCCAACTGCTATACCGCGCTCGATCTGGGCGTCGAGGTTGTGCCGGTGCTGAACAAGATCGATCTGCCCTCGGCGGATCCGGAGAATGCCATCGCCGAGATCGAAGATGTGATCGGCATCGATGCCCACGATGCGGTGCGCTGTTCGGCCAAGACCGGCCTGGGCGTGCAGGACGTGCTGGAAGCATTGATCGTTAAAGTACCCGCACCCAAGGGCGACCCGAGCGCGCCCTTGCAGGCGCTGATCATCGATTCGTGGTTCGACAACTACGTTGGCGTGGTGATGCTGGTACGCATCGTCAATGGCACGCTCAAGCCGAAGGACAAGATTCTGTTGATGGCGTCCGGCGCACAACATCTGACTGAACATGTCGGGGTGTTCACGCCCAAGTCGCAGGATCGTGAATCGTTGTCTGCCGGACAAGTGGGTTTCGTGATTGCTGGTATCAAAGCACTGAAAGATGCCAAGGTTGGCGACACCGTTACGCATCAACTCAAGCCTGCCGCCAATGCCCTGCCGGGTTTCAAGGAAATTCAGCCGCAGGTGTTCGCCGGGTTGTTCCCGGTGGAATCGAACCAGTACGAAGCGCTGCGCGACTCGCTGGAAAAGCTGAAGCTCAATGACGCCGCGTTGCAATACGAGCCGGAAGTGTCGCAGGCCCTGGGTTTTGGTTTTCGCTGCGGCTTCCTCGGATTGCTGCACATGGAGATCGTGCAGGAGCGGCTGGAGCGCGAGTTTGATATGGATCTGATCACCACCGCGCCGACGGTGATCTATGAGGTGCTGCTGCGCGACGGCACGGTGCTGATGGTGGACAACCCCTCCAAGCTGCCGGATCTGTCCAAGGTGGAAGAGATCCGCGAACCGATCGTCAACGTCAATCTGTATATGCCGCAGGAATACGTGGGTGCAGTCATCACGCTGTGCACGCAAAAGCGCGGCGTGCAGATCGACATAAGCTATCACGGCAAGCAGGTGCTGCTCAAATACGAGATGCCGATGGGCGAGATCGTGCTGGATTTCTTCGACAAGCTGAAATCGGTATCGCGCGGCTATGCCTCGATGGATTATGAGTTCAAGGAATACCGTCCGGCAGACGTGGTCAAGGTGGATATGCTGATCAACGGCGAAAAGGTGGATGCGTTGTCCATCATCGTGCACCGCGCCAACAGCCAATATCGCGGACGCGAAGTGGCGGCCAAGATGCGCGAACTTATTCCGCGCCAGATGTACGACGTGGCGATCCAGGCCGCCATCGGCGCCAACATCATTTCGCGCGAGAACGTGAAGGCCTTGCGCAAGAATGTGCTGGCCAAGTGCTACGGCGGTGACATCTCGCGCAAGAAGAAGCTGCTGGAAAAGCAGAAAGCGGGCAAGAAACGCATGAAACAAGTGGGCAGCGTGGAGATCCCGCAGGAAGCCTTCCTTGCTATCCTGCGCGTGGACGACAAATGACCTGAAAAACTTTATTAGCCACTGATTTACACAGACAAGCACTGATAAAACATAATATTGCCAGAGAGTTCGGTCTTCCAGTGAGGTGCTGAAAAGATGGATGTAACCCGTTTTCATCTGTGTAAATCCTTTTCTATCTGTGGCTCGGGTGTTTTTTTGGATTAATGAAAATGGATAAGAGATGACTTTTGCCTTGATCTTGTTTGTGTTGCTAGTGGTGACCGGCACGATTTGGTTGCTGGATCGTTTTTTGTTGCGCAAGAAGCGCGCGAAAGCTGACAAACAGCCGTGGTGGGTCGAATATTCGATCAGCTTCTTCCCGGTCATTCTGGCCGTGTTCATGCTGCGCTCGTTCGTGCTCGAACCGTTCAAAATCCCGTCCGGCTCGATGATACCGACCTTGCACGTGGGCGATTTCATTCTGGTCAACCGCTATACCTACGGTCTGCGCCTGCCCATCGTCAACAAGAAGATCGTGGAGATCAATCAGCCGCAGCGCGGCGACGTGATGGTGTTTCATTACCCGAACGACCTGACGGTGGACTACATCAAGCGTGTAATCGGGCTGCCGGGTGACGAGATCATCTACCGCGACAAACAGTTGTGGGTGAATGGCAAGTTGCAACCGGTCGCGCGCGACGGGGATTACAACTACGTCGAAAGCGGCCTCAATTTTGTGCATACCGAACATTACCGGGAGAATCTGGACGGTCGCGAACACGCGATCCTGATTAACCCGGATCGGGTGCAGATTCACCTGAATGGCGTCGAGCGCTTTCCGCAATCCGGGCAATGCAGTTATAGTGAGCATGAAATGCGTTGCACCGTGCCCGCCGGAAATTACTTCATGATGGGCGACAACCGCGACAACAGCCGCGACAGCCGCTACTGGGGATTCGTGCCGGACGAATTGATTGTGGGCAAGGCGTTTCTGGTCTGGATGAATTTCGACGAGCTGAAGCGCGTGGGCTTGTCGGTCGAGTGAGGGCGTTTTTCAGGAAAGGATGCATCATGCGAGGATGGAACAATCGACAAGGCGGTGTGGGCTTAAGCAATTTATTTGTGGGTGCATTCGTGTTGATCATCGTCGCACTGCTCGGCCTGAAAATGGTGCCGGCCTATATCCACAGCGGGCAGATCAGCCAGATATTCCGCGAGATCGTGGCCGACCCGGCGATGCAGAACGCGCCGATCAGCGCTGTGGAGATGGCCTACCGCAAACGTGCCAACATCAATTACATCGAAGACCTCAAGGTTGAGGACATCCAGATCGTGCGCGAGGGCGGCATGCTCAGTTTGAGCGCCAGCTACGAAGTCAGAATTCCGCTGGTGGGCAACGTCAGTCTGGTATTGGCTTTCAATCCTTCCAGTTCGTGACGCATAGATGAAGCACGCCGCACTGTGCCAGCGGATCGGTTACCGCTTTACGCAACCGCAGCTATTGCAGCGCGCGCTGACCCATCGCAGTCACAGCGCCGCGCACAACGAGCGGCTGGAGTTCCTTGGCGACAGCCTGCTCAACTGCGTGATCGCGCGATATCTT
>Ga0210005_1001511_pt1 | contig 14758 bp, 13 predicted proteins | sample CryGey02umfilter_3_FD_183961 | JGI IMG/M metagenome (GOLD analysis project Ga0210005, IMG submission 183961) | Groundwater microbial communities from aquifer in Utah, USA - Crystal Geyser 4/9/14 0.2 um filter (SPAdes) (version 3) | ecosystem: Environmental > Aquatic > Deep subsurface >... | reverse complement strand
CCAAGTCCAACTCCACCGGTCTCCCCTCCACCTCCACCTCCTGCCCCTTCACCAAGTCCTGCCCCTTCACCAAGTCCAACTCCACCGGTCTCCCCACCTCCACCTCCTGTGGTTGTGACTGTAACGCCGGTTTCCCCTCCGCCACCTCCTCCATCTCCCGCACCTCCGGTAACGGCTCCACCTCCTGCTCCTTCACCGAGTCCTGCTCCCGCACCTCCCGTTTCCCCTCCGCCACCTCCTCCATCTCCCGCACCTCCGGTAACAGCACCTCCACCTCCACCTGCACCTCCGGTAACAGCTCCACCTCCTGCTCCTTCACCTCCCGTTTCCCCTCCACCACCTCCCGCACCTCCGGTAACGGCTCCACCTCCTGCACCTAGTCCTTCACCTGCTCCTGCACCTCCGGTCACGGCTCCACCTCCTGCTCCCGCACCTCCGGTAACGGCTCCACCTCCTGCTCCTTCACCTCCGGTTTCTCCTCCACCACCTCCACCATCTCCCGCACCTCCGGTAACGGCTCCACCTCCTGCTCCTGCACCTCCGGTTTCTCCTCCACCACCTCCACCATCTCCCGCACCTCCGGTAACGGCTCCACCTCCTGCTCCTGCACCTCCGGTCACGGCTCCACCTCCTGCTCCTCCGGTGACTGCACCTCCACCTGCGCCTCCGGTAACTGCACCTCCACCTGCGCCTCCGGTAACTGCACCTCCGCCTTCACCTCCGGTCACGGCTCCACCACCTGCTCCTCCGGTAACAGCTCCACCTCCTGCGCCTCCGGTAACTGCACCTCCACCTGCGCCTCCGGTAACTGCACCTCCACCTTCACCTGCACCTCCTGTCACGGCTCCACCTCCTGCACCTCCGGTAACAGCACCTCCACCCGCTCCTCCTGTCACGGCTCCACCACCCGCTCCTCCTGTCACGGCTCCACCACCATCTCCTTCGTCGGTTCCTGTTCGTTGTGGAGACGGTATCTTGCAGCCGCCGACAGAACAGTGTGAATTTAACTCGCATTGTAGGCAGGGTCAGAGTTGTGACACACAGAGTTGTCAGTGTGTTGTGGGCGGGTTCTGTGGCGACGGAATAATCGACGCACAGGCAGGAGAACAATGTGAACAGGGTGTCGCATGTTTGGACGGAAGTATCTGTAGTCTCACCAACTGTACTTGTTCCACTTCCTTCTCATGCGGAGACGGTGTGGTACAGCAGCCCGAAGAATGTGATGAAGGTCCGAATAATTCCGACATCGTTCCCGGAGCATGTCGAACGAACTGTTCGGCTCCAATATGCGGCGACTTTGTCATAGACTTCGTTCAAGGCGGCCAACAAGAAGAATGTGATCTCGGAAGCGGCAACTCAGATTCTCAGCCCAACACCTGTCGCAGAAATTGTCTGCTCCCTCGCTGTGGAGATAGCATCGTCGACAACGGTGAGCAGTGTGATGACGGTAATACTTTCGACGGTGACGGATGTACTCCTCAATGCCAATTTGAAGACGGATTCACAGCGCGTTGCGGAAACGGTCGTCTCGAACTCGGTGAGGAATGTGACGACAGAAACACGTCCTCAGGCGACGGCTGTAACTCTAACTGTCGTCTGGAAGGCGGATTCACAGGTCCCGGCGGACGTTGTGGTGACGGCATTGCAACGGTCGGAGAGGAATGTGACGACGGAAACACCAATTCAGGCGACGGCTGTAACTCAGCTTGCCGCGTCGAATCCACCAGTGTTGCCGGTATAAACATTTGTGGAGACGGTCTTATAGGAGCAGGAGAGGAGTGTGACGACGGAAATCGAAGAGACTTCGACGGATGTACAACCACTTGCGATCTTGAAATAGGTTTCTGTGGAGACGGCCTTATTCAGTCTCTCCTCGGTGAGCAGTGCGAACCTTCTTCCCATCCATCGAATGTTTCATACTCTTGCGATCCTCGCACATGTCGCAACATATCGCAGTTCTGCGGAGACGGAAAAGTAGATCCGGGTGAACAGTGTGATGCCGGTGCATTAAACTCTCAGAATGCAGATGCAAACTGCAGAGTAGACTGTTCATTTGCCACTTGTGGTGACGGTGTTCTTGATAACGAAACAGAGTTGTGTGATGACGGAAACAGAAGAGGAGGTGACGGTTGTGACAGATTCTGTCGTCCCGAAGTTTCATCCGCACCTACGCAGGTTGCCGGCCAGTTCAGTCAGCAGCAATTGGCATTTGCTCAGCAGCAAATTCCGGGGCAGGGTCAGGGGCAGGTAGCAGGACAAGTCGGAAGTCAATTCTTCCCTTTCCCATACCAGAATATTTCCGGTCAGGGTCAGACGACAGGACAGTTGAATGCTCTCGGACAAGGTGGAAGCGCACAGTTCCCGACTACGGCTAACTTGCAGCCTCTGCCATACCAATTGCCATACGCTTCAGTCCTTCCTCTCGCAACACAAAGAGCACCGGTAGGTGACACCGGTCCTGCGGCACTCGCAGTCATGGCTGCAGGTGCGGCAGCAGGAATGGGTTGGACGAGGAAGAAGAAACGAAGCTAGAGTTACCAGACTGAAACCGTTGAGTCGCGGATAAGCAGTATGTCTCTTTCCACTTCTCCCGTTTCAATGTGTACCTTTGCAATATTGAGTTTAAGCGGAGATGTGCTCGGATTGTGAAGAACAAGATGCTCAGGTGCTTTTTGCATCTGAAAGGTTACAGTCGCATTTTGCGGAAAATGCCAACGAACATAACCGAACGTCGGTTCATCTTTTCTTACGTCTGCAAGTGAAGCACCCGATACCTCACCTCTTTTCCATTCTTCGGGAACACTGATGGAAATTATTTCCGTTGCATTACTTCCGATTCTCATCATGCCTGCCGAGTTATGTACGCTGTATTCCATATCTATGGAAAGAGGCATGGAGTGCTCTATGCCAATATCAACCGTACCGCTTCGCAGCGCTGTTTTTAAGCGTGGAGAGTGTTCTATGGTTTGAGTTGCTATTCCAAACAGAGCAATGAATGCTCCAAGTGCTAACATAATGTGGAATCGCAGAGGCATAGTGATTATGTACGGAGTACTATACGGATTCTAGCTCTGTGTATTCAGGAATAGAAAATATTTTGTTGTCCGGATTGTGAGGACTGGGCACTCATGGTATACTTATCTCCAATGGAAATAGATCCACACACATTGCAGCAAATACTGGAGAGGATATACCAACAGATGCGTTGCCCGCAGTGCGGAAAGCGAGTTCCCGTGGATTTTTCTTCCGTGCGTGTCATGGCAGATAACGCCATGCTTTTGCAGCTGAAGTGCGATACATGCAATGCATACATCGTACTGCATGCTTCTTTGCAGGGCGTGGAACATTTAAGCGCTACTCCCTACGAGGAAGACGATACGGCAAATGCATCAACATCTCTTGAGTTGAATTCGGAAGAGCTGGCCATGCTGAAAGAAGGGCTCTCTCAATCCGGTGGTTCTTTTGAGGCTCTGTTTAACCGGTACGGAGGTCAGACCGATGCGCAAACTTCCGTTTGATGCCATGAAACACAACTTGTTGCCCTCGGGATGCCTGCTGGCTCTCTGTTTGTTTTTGGGCGGGTGCAAAGGAAATAGTGACTCACAAAGCGTTCTCGACGCTGTGCAGAATGTTACTTCTTCGGCTACCGGTGCCATAGCAACGGCAAAAAGCGGTGTACAAGGTGCCATAGATGTGGGGCATATGGCGGCAGGAAGCGCCAAGAAAATTGCAGATGATGTCGTAGATCGTGTGAATAAAATTCAGAAAGGAACGGAACTTATAAAAGAAGGGTTCGGAATAGGAACGGAGGAAACGGAGGAATAAGTAGCCGGAAAATTCTTGCAAGCAGCATCGGGCTTCTTGTATATTGTGCGTACATCAGCGACGCATTCTTACCGATTTAGACGATCGGACCAAGAAGGCGGCGCGTTTTCGTATGTTTTTTCCTCCATACCCATGCCTCCACGCAAACCCGCAGCAGCAACAGATTCATTCGATGCAGTTGCACTGTCAGTCTCCAGTCCGGAAGACGTTTTAAACTGGTCTCGCGGCGAAGTTACAAAGCCAGAGACAGTCAACTACCGCACGCAGCGAGCAGAGCCGGACGGTCTGTTCTGTGAGCGTATTTTTGGTCCTACCAAAAACTTTCAGTGCTTCTGCGGAAAGTACAAAGGTGTACGTTATGCGGGAGTTGTGTGTGAAAAATGTGGTGTGGAAGTTACGCGCAGTATCGTGCGTCGCGAACGTATGGGGCACATAAACCTGGCAGTGCCGGTAACGCACATTTGGTTTCTGCGTTCGACTCCGTCACGCATCGGTCTTCTTCTGGACCTTCCGGTAAAGACGCTGGAGCAAATTGTGTATTTTGCCGCGTACATCGTTATCACAGTGGATGAAGAGTCCAAGCAGGAAGCGGAAAAGGAGCTCAATAGCACCATGGAAAGCAGAAAGAACCAACTGAAGAGAGAGTATGAAGAGGCAAAGGGGCAACTGCAGGAGAGTAAGGCGACTCGTGCACAGCTCGATGCCCTGGACAAGGAATTTGCAGATAAGCTCAATTCCCTCAAAATGAACCACAAGGAAGCACTCGATGACATCCGTAATCTTGCCATCGGTTCGGTGCTTTCTGAACTGAAATTCCGCGAAATGAACATGAAATTCGGTCACGTATTCCGTGCGGGAACCGGAGCGGAGTCATTGCGTGAAATTATTGCAAATTTGGATCTGGAGAAACTCGTGGAGGATCTTCAGAAAGACAGGCAGCTCAGTAGCGGTCAGAAGCTTAAAAAGATTATGAAGAGATCCAAACTGGTAAGCTCTCTTATGAAAGCAGATATCAAGCCGGAATGGATGGTTCTGCAGCGTTTACTTGTGCTTCCTCCGGATCTGCGCCCTATGGTGCAATTGGACGGAGGTCGCTTTGCGGCATCGGACTTAAACGACCTCTACCGTCGTGTCATTAACCGAAATAACCGTCTGAAAAAACTGATGAGCATCGGTGCGCCGGAAGTCATCTGTCGTAACGAAAAGCGTATGTTGCAGGAAGCTGTTGATACGTTGCTCAATAACTCCGCTCGTGCCGGTAAAACACTCTTCACCGCAGGTGACCGCAGAAAACTGCGCAGTCTTTCGGATATGTTAAAAGGAAAGCAGGGACGATTCCGTCAGAACTTGCTTGGTAAGCGTGTGGACTACTCCGGACGTAGCGTTATTGTGGTAGGACCTCACCTGAAACTCAGTCAGTGCGGACTGCCGAAGGAAATGGCTATGAAGCTGTTTAAGCCGTTTGTCATCGGTCGTCTCATTCGAGACGAACTTGCACACAACGTGAAAGGCGCGGAGAGAATAGTGCAAGACGGAGGAAAAGAAGTGTGGGATATCCTCGAAGAAGTCATTCAAGATAAATTCGTGCTGCTCAACCGTGCGCCGACGCTGCACAGACTGGGTATTCAGGCCTTTAATCCCGTGCTCATAGAAGGACGAGCCATTCAGCTTCACCCACTTGTGTGTGCCGCTTTCAATGCCGACTTCGACGGAGACCAAATGGCCGTACACGTTCCTCTGTCTGTCAAAGCACAGCGCGAAGCCCGAGAGCTTATGTCTGCTTCCACAAACCTTCTCAAGCCATCTGCGGGAGAGCCGGTTATCAACCCGACGCAAGATATGATTTTGGGATGTTACTTCCTCACACAGGTGCATGACGGAAAGAAAGGTGAAAAAATGATGTTCAGCTCACCTGAGCAGGCTCTGCTTGCCTACGAGAATGAAGTGGTGGATCTTCAGGCGAAAATTTCAGTACGTATCACCAACTCCGAAGGTGTTCGAGAGCTTATGGAAACATCTGTCGGACGTATTAAGCTTAACCAGATTCTTCCCGAATCCATGCGTTACCTGAACGAAACGCTCAGGAAAAAAGATCTTTCAAACCTCATCAGTCGCGCATTGGAATTGGAAGGTCATACGGTTGCAGTAACGTTGGCGGATCGCATGAAAGATGTCGGATTTAAATTTGCAACACTCTCAGGAGTTTCTATCGGAGTGGAAGACATGGTTGTACCGGTCGAAAGAGAGGCACTCATGGAGGAGGCAAATGAGAAAGTGCGCCAGATTAACAATTTCTACTACAAGGGTCTCATGACCGCAGATGAGCGCTACAGCGCAGCCATTCGAACATGGTCACGTACCAAAAACGAAGTCAGTGGAAAAATGATTGAAGAATTCATGAAACACGATGAAAACGATATTACCTACGTTATCGACTCCGGTGCTCGTGGTAACTGGGGACAAATCACACAGCTTGCCGGTATGAAAGGACTGGTTGCAAATCCATCCGGTCGCACCATCGAGCTGCCTATTCAGTCCAACCTTAAAGACGGATTTACCGTTCTTGAGTACTTCATCGCCACGCACGGAGGACGAAAAGGAAAATCGGATACTGCTCTTAAAACAGCGGAAGCAGGATACCTCACTCGTCGTTTGGTCGATGCGGTTCAGGATGTAATCATCCGTGAAGATGACTGTGGCTCACAGGATACCCACTGGGTTACACGAGAAGAATCAGAGGAGATCGGAGAAGCATTCACCAACCGTATTTTCGGACGCACGCTTTCAGAAGACCTGAAGGCAAACGGTAAAACCGTTGCAAAGCGTAACGATGAAATAGATAAGCCTCTCTTGCTTGAAATAGAAGAGAAGAAAATTCCTGCCGTTCCCGTACGTTCCGTGATGACATGTATGACACGTCGTGGAATCTGTAAGAAGTGCTACGGAAGAGATCTCGGAGATAACGGAGTGGTAAAAATCGGAACGCCTGTCGGTATTATTGCCGCACAGTCAATCGGAGAACCGGGTACGCAGCTTACGATGCGTACGTTCCACATGGGAGGAGTAGCCGAAGGTTCAGATATCACACAAGGTCTTACACGTGTGGAAGAGCTCTTCGAGGCTCGTGCTCCACGCACCCCTGCAATACTCTCAGATATCGCGGGTAAGGTAAAAATTACACACCCTTCAGGACGAACGGTTGTGCACGTTGCCGCCGAAGAAAAAGGAGAAGACGAGTACCGCATACCGGGTGGGTACGAGATAGTTGTGAAGAAGGGGCAGGTGGTAAAAGAAAGAACCGTACTTGCCACATCGTCCACCGATAAGAGCACCATTAAAGCCAAAGTAGCCGGTAAGGTTGTACAAGGCGACGACGGCTTGGTTCGTATAAAGCATGCCGAACTGCAAGACAGGACGTACGAATTTATTTCACGTGAAACACTGCTCGTGAAATCGGGAGACATTGTGGAAGTGGGTCAGCCCATTAACGTCGGACACTTTAACCTTCAAGAGCTTTTGGAGAAAAAGGGTACGTATGCGGTACAGAAATACATTATTCATGAAGTACAGCATATTTACGCATCGCAAGGTCAAACCATTAACGACAAGCACTTGGAGATTATTGTTCGTAAAATGTTCTCCAAACTCCGCATGATAGATGCGGGAGACACCAACCTTCTGCCCGGAGAAACGGTGGATATCGGTGAGTTGATGTTCGAAACGGAAGTGGCGAAAAAATCCAAGCGAGGCAAGGGCAAGGAGCCGACATCCGAGCAGCTTCTGCTGGGTATCACTCGTGTGGCACTTGCCACAGATTCTTGGCTTGCAGGTGCGTCCTTCCAAGAAACTATTCGTGTTCTCGTGGAAGCGGCAACCACTCGGAAGGTGGATAACCTGCAAGATCTCAAGTCAAACGTCATTATCGGTCGTCTTATTCCTACGGGAGCCGTGTATAGAGAGCGGTTTACCGATGATGGCAAAGAGAGAAAACAGGAAAAGGTTGATGAGGAATAATCCTCTGTACGAAGAAAAAAGGCCGCGAAAGCGGCTTTTTTTTGTTTGACTATCCCTTGAAGGATAGGACGTAAAGCGGTGTCACCCTGAGCCTGACGAAGGGCGACACCGCGTGATGGTTCGTCAGGCTCACCATGACACGCAGTGTTTACTAGCTCTGAAGGGATAGTCACCCGTTTTCATATAATTGATATATTTAACAATATATTGTATAATATAACTATAAACACACATACAATGCACAGACATAACGCAGATACTTCCGGTCGAATATTGCGGGAACAGAGGCTTCTATTCGCCACTGTAGGACCCAGAGAATCCGGAAATGCTCCCGCAGAGTCAGAGCCTTTGCCGCAGGTGGAGTCTGAGAGAAGGGTGGGGGATTTGAAAGAGGGCGCAACTGAAACAGAGCTGCAGAATCTTCGCAGAGAAGTTGAACAGGGCAGTATCCCCGTCATTTCGGCTTCTCAGGACATTCCGAATCAACAAGATCTGCAAACACCGTCGGGCGCATCTTCGGATACGCCCCCCTCAAACAAAGACGCACAATCCGAAAGTTCGGAGTCGGCGGAGAAAAAAGACAGTTTTGTGAAAGAGCTCATTCGATTCGTGTTTGAGTTTATACAAAGTGTGTCTGAAGGACGGTTAAGTATTTCTGACTTCACGCAGAAGAAGGGTGTACAGAGAGCAATACAGCAACTGGATCAGCAGGTATCACAGATTGAAGTTGCGCTTGCGGGCGATGGTCTTACGCCCGACCAAATTCGCGTGTTGCAAGATCGTCGTACGGATTTGCAAGAGCAAAGAACTCAACTGGATGCACAATTGAAGAACATGACGAGTGAGGAGAAGCAGGGGAGTCAGCAGTCGCAGCAACCGGCGGAATCGAATCCAAGTGGTTCTGAAATATCTGAGCGAGATCTTCGAAGCATGATCTTGGGAGGAAATAAAGAAACAGTTTCAAATGAGCAGTTCATTCAAGTAATGTCGATTTTCCTTGAACACGGAGATCCCGCTCAAATTCGATTTTTTGAAAACTATTGCAGGGAGAATATAATGCAATTTGCACGGAGCTTGAGGCCTCCTGCTTCAAATTCTGAGGTGCGTAACGCAGTGCGCGAATTATGTGCATTGGTAAACGATTACATGGATTCTCATTCCACTAGTTCAAATCGTCTTATAGAACGAAATTTAAGCTTTGCTGTAGAGCCACGCGAAAGTTCCTAATAATACGAAAAACCGCAGAAAAGCCCTTTACTTTCTTCGTACAGTCCAAGTACCATCGTGTCCCCACGTTGGTGGATTTTCCATGCCTACAGTCAATCAGCTCATTCGTCGGCCACGCAATACCAAGCGCAAAAAGAGTAAGTCTCCGGCGCTCCAGTACACGTGGAACGCACTGAAGATGCGCGATGTGCCGCTTCCGAAGGGTACACCCTTTAAGCGTGGTGTCTGTATAAAGGTCACAACCATGACTCCCAAAAAGCCAAACTCCGCTCTGCGTAAAATCGCACGTGTGCGTCTTACAAACGGACATGAGGTGAAGGCCTACATTATGGGAGAGGGTCACAACCTGCAGGAACACAGCGTCGTACTTGTACGCGGCGGTCGTGTAAAAGACCTTCCCGGTGTGCGCTACCACATAGTGCGCGGTATTTTGGATACGGAAGGCGTACAGAATCGTAAGCAGGGTCGAAGTCGCTACGGTGCAAAACGACCAAAATCTTCTTAATGTAATTTATGGCTAAGCCTATCAAGCAATACATTCCACAGGGTTCGGATCCCGTCATTGAAAAATTCATCAACTGTATGATGAAAGATGGCAAGAAATCCACTTCTCGCGGTATTTTCTGGGACGCGATGGAGATTATTAAAACCCGTACCAAAGATGCTCCGTTGGAAGTGTTTAATAAGGCTCTGCTCAACGTTACCCCTTTGGTAGAGGTTCGCCCTCGCCGTGTGGGAGGTTCCGTGTATCAGGTTCCTGTGGAGGTAAATCCGAAGCGTCAGCAGACTCTCGCCATTCGCTGGATGGTAGATGCTTCTCGTAAGCGCAAGGGTATGCCTATGGCGAATCGTCTCGCATTGGAGCTGTTGGATGCATCGTCCGACCAGGGAGCTGCATTTAAAAAGAAGCAGGACGTCTTGCGCATGGCTCAGGCAAACAAGGCCTTCGCACATCTGGCGAAGTAAAAAGGATTTACCGTGGATTCCGATTGCATAGCGTGCGCCTCTTGCGTATAGTTTTTCGGCAATTTGAGCATCTTTGCTTCAAAGGTGCTTCCCTTTTTACAGAGGGTGCAAATACCATTTCATTCTCATTCTTTCCATTATGGATCTAAAGAACGTACGCAATATCGGTATCATCGCTCATATCGACGCCGGAAAAACAACGACGACCGAGCGTATTCTTTTCTACACGGGAAAGAGTTACAAAATCGGAGAAGTTCACGACGGTGAAGCCACAATGGACTGGATGGAACAGGAGCAAGAACGCGGAATTACCATCACATCCGCCGCGACCCAGTGTCACTGGAAGGCAAAGAATGTGGACGGTGAAGAGGTAGAATCTGTCATTAATATCATAGACACCCCCGGTCATGTGGACTTCACCGCAGAGGTGGAGCGCAGCCTTCGAGTGCTGGACGGAGGAGTTGCCGTATTCGACGGTTCTCAAGGTGTGGAGCCGCAGAGTGAGACGGTATGGCGTCAGGCAGATAAGTACCACGTTCCCCGTATTGCATTCGTCAATAAGATGGATAAAACGGGAGGAGACTTTTACATGTCGCTCGGGAGCATTCATGACCGTCTCAGTAAAGATGCTGTTGCCGTTCAGCTTCCCATTGGAGAAGAGAATGACTTCCGGGGAGTCGTGGATCTTGTCACAAAGAAAGCGTTTCTCTTCAGCGGTGAATATGGTGAAATTATCGAAGAGATACCCATTCCTGCCGATTTGGAGTCCAAAGTTGTGGAGTATCGCTCTCAGCTCATGGAGAAAGTGGCGGAGTGCAACGATGACCTTCTCGATGCATATTTGGAAAACAGCGCTCTTACAAATGAGCAGATTGTAAAAGGAATACGTGCCGGAACCATTGTAAGCAAAATCTACCCTGTCTTTTGCGGTTCTTCACTGAAGAACGTCGGTGTACAACGTCTGTTGGACGGCGTGGTTGCGTACTTACCTTCTCCGTTGGATGTCCCACCTACAACGGGTATCAACCCAAAAACTGAGCAGGAAGAAATTCGCAAGCCCGATAATGCAGAACCACTTTCCGCTTTGGCATTCAAGATTGCCTCAGATCCTTTTGTCGGAAAGCTTACATTCGTTCGTGTGTATTCCGGAATTTTACATTCCGGTAGCTACGTATTTAACACACGAAGCGGTAACAAAGAGCGTATCGGTCGTATTGTAAAAATGCATGCCAACTCTCGTGAGGAAGTTCAGAGTGTGGAAGCGGGGGATATCGCCGCAGTAATCGGTCTGAAAGATACTCGTACGGGAGATACCCTGTGTGATGAAGGGAAGCATATTCAACTCGAATCCATCACCTTCGCAGAGCCCGTTATCAGTATCGCCGTGGAGCCAAAAACAAAGGCGGACCAGGAGAAAATGGGCATTGCGCTCCAGAAGCTTGCGGAAGAAGATCCCACATTCCGTGTGCACTCGGACGAAGAAACAGCTCAAACAATTATCTCAGGTATGGGAGAGCTGCACCTGGATATTATTATCGATCGTATGAGACGTGAATTTAAAGTGGAAACCAACGTCGGTCAGCCACAGGTTGCGTACCGTGAAACTATCCAGGAACCGGTGGAACACGAAGAGAAGTACGTAAAACAGACGGGTGGTCGAGGACAGTACGGTCACGTTCTCTTCCGCATGACTCCTCAGGAGCACGGCAAGGGCTACGAGTTTGTGAATACTGTTGTCGGAGGAAGAATTCCGCGTGAGTACATCAATCCTTGCGATAAGGGATTCCAAGAAGGTATGAGTCGCGGTATTCTCGCAGGTTACCCCGTAGTCGATGTGAAAATTGAGCTCTACGACGGTTCATACCACGATGTGGACTCCTCTGAAATGGCCTTTAAAACATGTGCAAGTATCGGTTTCCAAGCTGCGGCAAAGAAAGCAAAGCCCGTACTCTTGGAGCCTGTTATGAAAGTGGAAGTTGTCTCTCCCGAAGAGTTCTTCGGAGACATAATGGGAGACATCAGTTCCCGTCGCGGACTTATACAGAGTCAGGGTGACCGCGGTACTGCCAAGGTGATAGTTGCGAACGTTCCTTTGGCTTCGATGTTCGGGTATGCAACGGAACTTCGCTCCATGACACAAGGACGCGCCAGCTACTCCATGGAATTTGCTCACTACGATAAAGTGCCTGGCAACGTTGCCGAAGAGATCATCGCAAAGCGTGGAGGAGGAAGGTAATCTCAAACTACGTAATTCGAGAATAGCCCTAATAGAAGGGCTTTTCTTTTATTTACTGCAATGCGACAACAGCGGAATCTAAATTGCTTTGCTCAGTTGCCGCAGCATGCATTGCTCCGAAAGGAGTCGGATCGTACATATCTGCTATCGTATCTCCGTCACTGTCATCTATGGAGTTTGGAATACCGTCTCTGTCAAAATCTGCCAGACTCTGCGATACAGGAAGAGCGTTGTAGTATCCGACTGATACCTCATGTATCACGCGCAGTTGCGGAATCACTATGCCAAAGGACGTAACCAGCAATGCACTAAGGAGTGCCGTGAGAGTGGTGTCCGGATGCAGGTCTTTCGGATTCATAAACGATGTGTGTATGAGTGATATCAAATATATTATAACATAAAAACATTAAATAGGAAATACTTCAAAAAGGGTGACAAGATGATGTTTTACTGTGATACAACATTGACACATGCCCTATGAAAGCTATTCTCAGGCTCTATGGGTAAAAAGAGATTCACAGAAGACTCCTGGCGAAAGGAACCGTGGTTCCAGTCACTATGCAGTGCTTTTGTCGCCTGTTCCACCGAAAAGGAAGTGGCAGACTTCCTGCGAGACATTGCGACATTAAGCGAGCTTCAGGCATGGAGCGAGCGCCTGGAAGTGGCAAAGCAGTTAAGTCATGGGCGCACATACAGAGAGATTGCGGCCCAGACGGGTGCGAGCACCACAACGGTAACCCGTGTTGCGAAGTATCTGGAGAACGGAGAAGGCGGTTTGCGGAAGATCTTACATGCACACAGACACCATAGAATGGTATCGGGTACGATTGCAGGAAAAGATGTCGCCAAAGAACGCACGGAGTCCGTGCTTAAAAAGTATCTCAAGTAGCCACGCGACGACCCGCCTTTTTTATGTGACACTGTCTCACATGCATCATGAATTCTTCATGCGTCGGTGTCTCGAACTTGCGGAGCAGGGGAGATGGCACACAGGTATAAATCCTCTTGTTGGGTCGGTGTTGGTTCGTGACGGTAATTGCGTTGCCGAGGGTTGGCATGCCGGGTTCGGGCAGGATCATGCGGAACGAATGTTGATCAAAAAATTTGATCAACAAATAGACCCCGGTGATACCTTGTACGTCAATCTGGAACCATGCTGTCACGAGGGAAAAACACCTCCTTGCACGGACATCATTATAGAGAGTGGCATTCGAAATATCGTCTACGGTATGCGCGACCCCAATCCTTCCGTGGCAGGGAAGGGGATTGAACGTTTGCGAGAGGAGGGGATTTCTGTGGTGGGCCCACTCCTTCCGGAACTCTGCAGACGACTCAACAAAGGCTACGTTTCGCTTAAGGAGCAAGGGCGTCCGTTCATTACCATGAAGAAGGCACAGCTACGATCCGGAGAAATATCCAATCCCGACGGATCTCCGTTGAAAATCACATCGCCTAAGCAAGACGAGTGGTCTCACACACATTTTCGCGCCAAGCACGACGCTATCCTTGTCGGTTCACAGACGGTTCGAACCGATAATCCACACCTGAATGTTCGCTATACGAACAAAAAAGTAGCTCAGACTTCTGCCCAAAGTATAAGGCTGATCTTAAATTCAATGTTCAATATTTCACTTGATTCAAACGTGCTGAACGACGAAGCAGCTTCTCGAACTATTCTTATTACTTCTCCGGATTCTTCCTGTGCATACGAAGGTGAGATTTTGGAGAGAGGAGTACGGATTTTACGAATTCCTATACTAGATGGAGTTTTCGATTGGAACTCTCTGTGGTGCATGCTTACGACTCCTGATGAAGATTTTTATGGCATCAGCAGTATTCTTGTGGAGGGGGGGCGAAAAACATGGGACATTTTTACGAGCAGCGGCTTTGTAGATGAAGAAGTTCTTCTTATAAGTAAATGCCCGTCATGAGTGTCATGACGGGCATTTCTGCTCTTAGTCGCACAGGATGTGCGACTATTATCCGGCGTGCCGTGCAACCGAGTGCGGAAGCGGCATATTGGCCGCGGCTTCCATGGACATAGGCATGATCGCCAATGCGGGTGATACTACCTGAAGCAGCTTCGTGATGCAGAGCTGATTCATGCTTGTTTGGCGGTCGTGCCCTTCGGCCTTCAGTGCTTCGTGAAGACTTTTGGGCAACCGAACGGTAATCACGCGTGTCGGCTCGTTGCCAGTGTCGTCGGTTCGAGACTTCCCTCGGAGCTGCGCCAATATTTCTTCGATATCGGCGTACTCCGCGGTGAGTTCGAAGGCACGAAGGGCTCGAACACTCGGGAATAATTTACGCAGAACACCATCTACGCCAATAATCTCCCGGTAGAACGTCACCCAATCCGGATTTTGGCGGAACAATGCTTCCGCCACTCGCTTCGCTTTGCTTTCGGGACTTGCTTCCGTCTGGGCGCGATCTTGCGCCGCAATCGTCGTGGCCATCCGTGTGGCCTCCATGTGTCGAAAGAGCAGAAAT
>Ga0210005_1001510_pt1 | contig 14760 bp, 22 predicted proteins | sample CryGey02umfilter_3_FD_183961 | JGI IMG/M metagenome (GOLD analysis project Ga0210005, IMG submission 183961) | Groundwater microbial communities from aquifer in Utah, USA - Crystal Geyser 4/9/14 0.2 um filter (SPAdes) (version 3) | ecosystem: Environmental > Aquatic > Deep subsurface >... | reverse complement strand
TACCATGATGCTGTTGGTCGGTAAAGTTGGCGGGCTGGGCGGGCGAAGGGCTTGGGGTGCGGTGGGGTGGCGGGATTGTTACTATTTATTTGATAGCTGTTTGCGCTTGCTGTACCTTGGCTAGATGCTTGTTTGTCTTGTAAGCTCCCGACCAGGCGGGTTTCCAGCTTGTCCCAATCAGCCTTGGTGAATCGGTGCAGGCGAAGCTCAGGGTGGTGGGCGGCGGCGTAGGCGTAGACCCAGGTGTCTAGGGCTTCGTTGCGCGCGCCACGGCGGTTGATGAAGCGGTTTTTGGACGGGTCGTAGGTCTCGGACACCAGGCCGGGGAAGTATTCGCTGGGTAGCTGGTCGGTGAAGTGGGTGATGCGGGTGTCGGGCGTCTTGTCGGCGTCGGTGCTTAGGCGGCTGTAGAGCCAGTGTTTGGCGCCTACGGTGCCGATGTGGTAGACCATGACGCCGCGTCTGTCGTTGCGCCCGCGCCAGTCCACGTCGTGCAGCTTGCCTTTGGATAACACCGGGGCGTTGTTGGGCACAGCGCCAAAAATTGCCATTGGGCGGCGCACGCGGCGGGTGCGCACGTAGTTTTTTACGTCTTCGGTGCGGTGGCCGCCCGCGTCGTTGGCCATGGCTTCGACGCGCATCAGGGCTCCGCTGGCGTGCAGGATGGGGGTGTTGAGCAGCTCGGTGAGTGCTGTCCATACGTCATCATTGGCAGGGTCTCCGGGCAGTTCGATGTAGTCAAGTACCCAAAATGCCAGGCCACGGCCCCAGCCGACGATTTGCACGGCCAGGCGGTTGTCTTGGGTGTCGATGCCTGCGGTGATGCACAGCACGCCATGTGGGGCGGTGCGCAGCGGGTAGGCTTCAGCGCGGTCGGCGATGGCGTTGTGTTTGACGGCGCGCATGGCGGCGTCTTCCCAGGGCTCGGCTAGGCGGTCGTTCAAGAAGGTTTTTAGGCGGGCCGGTTCGTTTTGCACGTCGCGCCAGGTCTCAATCAGGTCTAGCCAGCGTGGCCCCAGGCCGAATTGGTAGTAGAGGCAGTTGATGTGGTAGCCGCGCATTTTTGCGCCGGGGTTGTCGGGCACCCACTGGCCATCGCGGATCATCTGGGTCTTGTGGTGCTCGTCAATGGTTGCACCGCATTCTTGACACACGTACCAGCATTGTTTGGCGTCAGGTGTCCAGTGCAGGCCTGCCCATTGCAGGTGCTGCATGTGGCCGCAGTGTGGGCACGGCACGTGGTAGCGGCGCTGGTCGGATTTGTTCCACAGCTGCTCGATGCGGCTTAGGCCTTTGATTTGCGGGCTGCTGATGTAGAGGCTTTTGCTGGTGGCGGGGAAGGCGCTGGTGCGGCCTTTGAGCATTTCCAGCGGATCATCACCGCCGGACAGGTTGTTTGAAAATTCGTCAACCTCGTCAACGATCATGGTTCGCACGGTGGTGGACTTCAGGCGGCTGGGGCTGCCCGCGTGCTCCATGTAGAGCTGTCCACCGGCGAAGTCTTTGAAAGTGCGGGTGTTGGCGCTGTCACGGCTGGCCACGCTGGTGAGCGCGAGTTTGACGGCGGGGGATTCGTCAATCATGGGGTTGAGTTTTTGGGCAACCCATTTATTCATGCTTACCTCGCCGGGCAGGCAGACCATGACCGGGCCGGGGTCGTGCGCCATGACGTAGCCTAAGGTGTTGATGGCGGCCTCGGTTTTGCCGAACTGAATCGGGAACATCATGACTGCCTCGCGCACGGTGCTGTGCACGCTCATGCAGTCCATGGGCTCGCGCAGCGGGGGGTTGTTGGCGGTGATCCACTGCCCGGCCATGGCGCTGCCTTTGCTGCTTAGGCGGCGCTCCTGGTCAGCCCATTCGCTTACCGTGAGCGCCGGGCGCGGTGCCAAGGCGCGGGCAATGGCCGCGTAGATGCCGGGCGCGGCGTTGGGGGGTTTTGCGGTATTTTTGGCGGGTTGCATGGTTTTAATACTTGACTTTTTTACTATGGATTAAAATAATTGTTTACATGTGTGTGATAGTAGTGTTATACTTTATCCAAGTTAGAAAACGACCTGGCGTTTCCCAGGAACCTGAATCGGCCACCCGAATGGGAAAGCCAAAGGAGATCGAAAATGAAAACAGTTACGACTACCCTGGCCCGTACTACGTACGGCGAACTTGTCGCGCAAGCGGCTAGCACTGACCTTGACCGCGCGGCGCTCAATTCGGCCCGCGCTTTGGTCGGCCGGGCAGAAAGCGCAAAGAAAATTCCAGCGCAGTTTGACAATATGGAGTGGGGCACCAGCGGCAAGGAGCGCGGCAAACGCATTGGAGAAGCCCGGCACCACGAGGTTTACGACTTCACCGGCAGCGCCGTTCTTGTCTGCGTTCGCTCGGTCGAGGGCACGCGCTACGGGCAGAAAACGACTCTGAAAGAGTATTTTTTGGTTCAGAGCCAAGGGCGCGGCGTGACGGTTAAGCCCGCCAGTAAGGCGGTTGCGGCCAAGGCAGCCAAGGCCGCTGGCAATGAGCTGGGCCTGGCGGTTGCAGTCTGCCAGGGCAAGCGCCCTGCCCCGGCGCCCAAGTGCATGGCGCCGCGTACCGGCTTCAAGATTGTTCGCCGGGCGGGTGACGGGTTTGTGAGCGTGTGGGATGACTCGGGTTGGCACCTGGGCCAGGCCCGCGTGGAGGCCGCTACGCCTGACCACAATGGCGGGTTTTATTTTTATGCCGGCCTGGACGAGGCCATTGAACAGGCGGTGAGCCGCCAGACGTTTGCCGCCGAGCGCGGTTATCACGACCTTTCGATTTTGGAGGTTGAGGTGGCTGGGCGCGAGTTTGGCAGCACCAAGCGCTGCGCCACGCGGGTGCGCCCGTTGCGCGAAGTTTGCGCGATTTTGTGATTTTTCAACCAGCCCGGCCAGGCGCCGGGCATTTTCGAAGGGGTTTTTATGGCTACCAAGAGGACGACGATTTACCTGAATGAGCCGCTGGCATTGGCTCTGCAAGGGCTGGCTGACCGGGGCCAGTCGGCCCGGTTGGGCGACATTGCCGACCGGTTTGCAGAGATCGTGCGGCGGGCGCGTATTGCCCAGCGGTTCAGCGAGGCCGAACTGATGGCTTTGCGCGATTGCTGCAACGGGACATGGTTTCAGCCGGCCAAGCTGATTGACGGCGCGGTTTTGGCAAATTTTGCCGACAGCGGCCCGGACGGGTTGTATGAGAAATGGGGCATCGACGCCCAGGCGGTGATCGATAAGCTGCAGGGCTTGAGTTTTGCCGACCAGGTGGCGCTGGTTGAGGACATTGAGGGGTTTTGGCGCAGTGTGGCGGCAGACCCGGTTGAGCCGGACGATCTTTAATTTTGGAGAATTTACATGGATATGAAATTTATTCCCATCGCCAGCGATGTGGGCGCCGGGCTGCCAAACTGCAGCATGATTTACGCGCCCAAGGGGCAGGCGGGCGAATACGCACCGCTGGCGGCCAACCCATACCGGGGCTGCGGGCACGCGTGCGCGTATTGCTACGTTCCGCGCGTGCTTAAGATGGACCGCACCGAGTTCAATGCGGGGGCGGTTGAGCGCAAGGACTACATCACGAATCTGACCAAAGACGCGCGCAAGTACCAAAAAGCGGGCATCACTGAGCAGGTCATGCTGAGTTTTACCACTGACCCGTATCATCCGGGCGACAACGCGCTGACGCGCGAGGTGATCACCACCTTGCAACAGCACGGGCTGGGCGTTTGCACGCTGACCAAAGGCGGCACGCGGGCGCTGCGGGACCTGGATTTGTTCCGGCCGGGGCGCGATGCGTTTGCCAGCACGCTGACCACGCTTGACGATGTGGATTTTGCGCGCAAGTGGGAACCGGGTGCGGCGGGTCCGGCGGACCGACTGGCGGCGTTGAAGCTGTTTCATGACGCCGGTATTTACACATGGGTGAGCCTGGAGCCGACCATCAATGTCGAGGCCAGCTTGAAAATCATCGAGCATACGCACGAGTTTGTCGACCTGTACAAGATTGGCCGGGCCAACTACTTGCCGATGACGGCGCGCACGGACTGGGAGGACTACACGCACCGGTGCCTGGAGCTGGTCAACCGGCTGGGTGTCGCTCACTACATCAAAAAGGATTTGCAGCCCTACCTGCCGCCGGGCTACCACAATCCGTTGCGCAGACCGCAGCACCATTGAGGTCATGACATCGCCTCGATGACGATGGCGGTGTAGCGCATCATGTTGACACTTGGGCGAACGTATTCCCACTTTTCGACGACCTTGCCGTTCATGCGGGCGGCAAGCTCGTTGACGGCGCGCTCGGTCAGGACGGCATGGACGTTATTGAGGCCGGGAATTTTGTTGTTCGGCAGGCGGCACAGGGCGGCGAGGGCTTTTGAGCAGGTGCCCATTTTTAGGTTGAGCCCGCTGCCGTCGGTTAGGGCAAGGCCAATGCGTTCACCGGGCGCGAGTTTGCGCCGGGCGGCAACTATGGTGGCTTGTTCCCAGGGTGCGCCGTAGGCGTCGAGGTCGAATATGTTGAAGTCTTGCAGGTCGATGCAGCGCAGCACGCGCTGGTTTTTTGCGACAAAGGCGCTGCGGTTGTCGCGGTACCATTTGAGGTCACAGCCGACGTAATGGCTGGCTTGGTGCCAGACCTCGCGGTGCATCTTGCCAGAGCCAGCAAAGGCGTCAAAAACACGTGCGCCGGGGATGTTTTGCAGCAGAAGGCGCCTATGGGCAATTTTTTGCGCGGCGGCTTGCGGGTGGTTATTGGACTTGATACCCCCACCCTTTTTGAGCATGGCGGTGAATTTACCCACGGCTGATAGTCCCCAGGGTGACGGTGACGGGCTCAAGACTGGCCATGACTTCGCGCAGCTTATCGAGCGCCTGGTGTTGGTTTTTTAGCGGGCCGGTAATGTTGATCCAGAAAACGTCGTTGACTTCTGCGGTTTCGACGGCGGGTTTTGCGGCGGCGGGTTCGGCGTATTGCAGTTCTTCTGGAAAGTCAAAGCCCATGAGCATGGCATCCATGTCGAGCGCGGCCAGGTCTTCAAGCTCGCTTTCAAGCATGGCCTGGTCCCAGCCTGAGTTTTCGGCGATTTTGTTGTCGGCCAGGATGTAGGCGCGGCGGTGGGCGTCGTCAAGCCAAAGCAGGCGGATGCAGGGCACGGTGTCAAGGCCGAGTTGCTTGGCAGCCATGACGCGGCCATGTCCGGCAATGATCTGGTTGTGTTCGTCGATCAGTATCGGGTTGTTGAAGCCAAAGGTTTCGATCGACGTGGCAATTTGCTGGACTTGCTCGGCGCTGTGGGTGCGGGCGTTGCGGGCGTAGGCAATGAGGTCTTCGGTGGCGACCTGTTCGATTTTTTTGGCTGTTCGGTTGCTCATTTTTTGCCTTTTTTTGCAATGACTGTGGGAAATTTGAAAGGGTCGTGGATGTTGAAGACGGTGGCTTTGTGGCGCAAGATTTCGTCGTGTTCGGCAATTTGCGCGGCGGCGGCGTCGGTGTAGGTGGCCACGATGACCATGGCGGGCAGGGTGCTTTGGGCCATCAGGGCATGTATCCAGCGGGTTTTTGGTGTGGTTTGGCGGCGCTGGGATTCGTTACAGTGGTTGCGCAGGCGGGCTTTTGGGTCGGTGCAGCGGCCCACGTAGCGCACCGAGTTGTCGTGCGGGTCGATCAGGTGGTAGATGTGGAATTTCATTGGTGTGACGCCTCAATTCGGAGTTGGTCAAAATGGTGGCTGGCACTTTTTAGGGTGTGTTCAAAGGCTTCGCGTAGGGTGCTTCGCACGGCCGCCTCTTCTGTTTGTGCAGCAACTATTGGGGCGATGCTGGTGGCGAGGTTTTCTAAGCGTTGGCGTACTTCGACCATGGCGGTGGCGACCAGGCCTTCTACTTCGCGGGCGTCGCGCAGGGTGCCGATGGCGACCTCGTAGGCGCGCTTGCTTTCCAGGGCTTTAAATTTCTCGTTGACGGCGCGAGCCTGCTGGTAGCTGCTGCCGATTTGGTCGGCGCTGACTTTGCCTTGGGGCGCGCGCTGCTGAGGCGGGGCGCTGGCGGCGTGATCGGCCTCGGACGCGGGTTCGTCTGGCGGGTGTTCCTCGTCTTGAGGGATACCTTGGGGGATACCCATACGGGCGGCGGCGTGGCGGTCTGCTACGCCTTGTTTGCTGGGGTCTTTGCTAGCGCGGTAGGCGGCTAGGCTTTCGGCTTTGAGCCATAGTTTGCCGTCGGGGGCGCGGAGGGCACGGCCGTTTTTTTCCAGCTCGTTGATGTAGCTTGGGCTTCGCGCGCCGATCAGGTCGGCTAGTTGCTGGCGGGTGATGTGGTTAGGGTTGGTCATTTGGCGTTGGCCAGGGCGCGGCGGGCAGCGGCCTTGATGGCGGTTAGGGTGGCTGGTTGCACTGTCATTGATCAAGCCGACCTGTTGGGAAATGCCGTGCGTAATGGCAACTATTGCAAAGCGAGACCAAATCTATCTCTATGTTTTCTTGCTTCCATCTTTTATAGGACACATGATGGACACACTCAGCATCAGATCCACAGTCAAGACATTTGTTGTTATCGATTGCAAGCCTTTTTTTTCTTGTTATTTGCCATAAAGGCGATTTCAAATAATCTTGGTGCTCTTTTTTATACTTCTTCCGAATGTTTTCTTTCTTTAACCATGACCACCAAAGTTTGAACGCCCAGTTTAAGTAAAGCGTTTCAGTTCGGGCATATTGAGACCAGTCACCTTTGATATATTGAATATATCCACACTCCGCAAGCAGTGCATTGGCGTTAGAGATTCGTTGCAACTTTTCAAGTTTTGTAACTTTTGCCATAGTGTTTACTCCATAGACTCCGTGGCATCAATCCCCAACGCATCAGCCAGGGCGTCGTCTTCAGACTCAAGTGCCATGGCATCCACAGTCTCGTTGACCAGCTTGGCGGTAGACCTGATCCACTCGTTGCGAGCTGAAGCAATGACCTGAATCACCGTGGCTTGGGCGTCATCGGCCAGTGTGGGGCAGGCTTTGCGCAAGGCGCCCTCAAGCTGGTCAAAGCGGTCGACCACGGCACTGCTGGCCATACCGAGCACATCGGCCAGTAAGCCAATGTGGGCGTACTCACCACGGGCAATGTCGTTCTTGAGGTCTTTGGCAATGCGCTGGCTGCAGGCCAGGGCGGCACGCTCTTGCACCAAGTCAAGGCCGCCATCATCTCCCATGCGCCCGGCAGCCTGTTCACGCAAGCGGTCGCAGTATTTCAGCAGCCACACGCGGGCCGGGTTACCACGCTCCAGTCGGCCATCGGTAAACATGGCGCTGACGGCCCCTTCACTGACTCCAACCAGAGCCGCAAAGTCAGCCTGTGTGATTTGGAAGTCCAGCAGGATACGGTGATTGCTACTCACTTAACCCCCTTAGGAGCATCACGAAACAGTCCAACACTGCGGTGCGCATTACCCGCAGTGAAATGGTTGTGGTAGTACCTTGAAAGGGGGTCATAGCCTGGCACTCGCTAAAGCCTTTGATAGCTCTGCATCAAAGGCGGGCTGGAAGGTTTTGGTGACGACTTCGTGGCCAAGCTTGTCCAGGTCAATAAATTTGCGGTAAGCGACTGGGTCAACGTACAAAATCATTGGGCTCAATACGCTTTTGTTGCCGGTTTCTTGACGTTTGTAGATGCCGGGGTGCAGATGGGTGGTAGCGCCGGGCTTTACAACAAAGTAGGCGGTGGCTTTTTGCGCTTTGCCTGCGCCAGTGCGGCGGTAGATGCGCAGGCCTGGGCGCTGTGTGCCGATAGCGCCCAGCATTTCAGTGAGTGCGGCGCGGCGCATGTTTCCGTATCTATCTAATGGCATGCCCCGGCCTGGCGCAATGGTGAGTCCGTTGGGTAGTAGTCCGTGGCCGCGCAGCCAGCCTTCGATGTTTTTGAATTTACGGCGGCCACCGGTGAATAGGTGTGCTAACGCTTTGGTGTAGCTGGTTCCGCCGGCGGGTGCGTCTTGGCGGAGCGCTACTTCAGCCGTTAGTTTGTTTTTGTCTGCGCGTTTTACGCTGAAGGCGCGCAGGCTGTAGGCGGTGGCGCCGCCTTTGAAAGTTGCCGCCATGTCTTTTTTTAGTTGGGCGTTGACGGCGTAGGCTGTTGTGTTTAGCGCGCGGCTGGCGGCGTAGTTGGCCTGTTTGGCCGCATTACCAAGCATGGCGCGGACTTCGGTTAGGCCTTCAATTTTGATGTTGATTTGCATTGGGTTGGGCTTTTTGCGTTTAAACGGCTTTGGAGGCGTTTATTTGGTTGACTGCGGTTACCCCACCAGCTACAAAGCTGGGCGCGCCTGTGAGCGTGATGCTTAGCCCTCTTAGGCCTGGGAAGAGGTTTTGTGCTTGTAGGTCTTGCACCAGGTTGTGGAGTTGGGGCCAGTTCTTGACCATGCGTTGTATTTCGGCGGCGTTTTCAGGGGTGCACCGAATGGTTTTGCTTTGGGTTTTTTCCATCATCTTTTTTTTAAGGTTAAAAAATAAGGGTGATCGGGCGCGTGTGCCGGGTGTGCCGGGGTGTGTGCCGGGTGTGTGTGAAAAATACGTATATATATCAACGATGTGCCGGGTGTGCCGGGTGTGCCGGGTATATATACGCATGTGAGCGCGTTTGTGTGGTGTGTTTGTGGTTTTGGTTTTACGTGTGCGTGCGTGTGTGATAGACCCGGCACACCCGGCACAAGAGCGAAACACCCGGCACAAAGCCCGGCACAGACCCGGCACACCCGGCACAAAATGAGGTTTTTGCGTCATGCGTAGCCTCCGGTGGTGGCTTTGTAGTCTTTGAAAGCGGTTTTAAAAACTTCGACACGTTCATCGAGCCAGTCAGATTCGTTTACGGCGGCGGGTTTTTCTTGGCCTCCGGGTAGGTGCAGCACACGTACCGGGTTGCTGCTGCCACTTAGGCGCTTGCGCTCAACCTTGCCATGGTGTTTGCGGTCTACCGCGTTCATAAACTTTGGTTGGTTTAGTGTTTTGAGGCCTTGGCGGCGGCACCATTCGCCATAAAGTTCGTAAAAGTCTTGACTTAGGCAGGGTGTGAGCAGCGCAGGGCGGTTTTTGGCCGGGAAGCCCTCGATGTCGCCGCGCTCAAAAGCAAGAGCAAAGCGGCTGGGGCTGTCAAGACTTTGGTCGATCAGCTCAAGCTTGGCGTCGGTCATGGGGGGCTTGCTGGCTGGGCCAAAGTCGCCCAGGTCTAGGTGCAGCAGGTAGTCGTGCAGCGCGGCCCCGCCGCCGTTGTCTATCTCATGCTTGAGCCCGGTGTAAAAGTCCGCGCTGAGTTTTTCAGGGGTCCAGATTACTGCGTGGCGGCGGTCGTCTTGTTCGACGATGGTTGGCATGGACTCGTTGCTGAGAAAAACCATGTTGACGTGGTTGCGTTCGTCATACGCAGCCATGTTTTTTGGGTTAATGCGGATCCATTCGCCGGTGATGAAGGCTTTGAGTTTGTTTTTGACGTGGTAAAGGTCAGAGCGTGCAACCACTTCGTCTGCAATTAAAAACAGGCGGCGGCTGGCCCAGTCGTTGAACTTGTCTTCAATGGCGCTCTGATCAATGATGCGGCCGTAGCGGCCATAGATGCCCATAATGACTTCAAAAAACATGTTTTTGCCCGTGCCCTGCGGGCCGTGCACCACGACGGTGGTTTGCATTTTTGCGCCGGGGTGCTGGATGGGGTAGGCAAGCCAGCAGATAACCCACCGAAAGAGTTCTTCTGGCTTGCTGTCACCTGCGCACATGTAGCGAAGCAGGTCAATTAGTGACTCGCAGTTGCCAGCTACAGGGGTGGTTGGCCAGCCTGACCACAGGTTGCAATGGATGTTTTTGTCAGTGCAGGCGGGGTCGAAGCCTACGTTTTCTATACGGACGATTTGACGTTCTGGGTGATCAGACCATTCGCGGTGAATGAACCGGCCCATGCACACGTCGCGCATGTCGCTTAGCGGTAGCAGGCAATGTTCTTGGTGGTCAAACACTGTGCCACCTTGACCGTATACCAGTGCATAGCGTTCAAGCAGTTCATCTACGGTTTCAATTGGTTTGAGTGGGTTTTTTTCAGCGCACCCGCACCCCTGCGGTGTGGGTGCAGGTTTTGCGCCCAAGCGCCAACCCAATGCCGTGATGCGGGACTCAAGCTGGGTGCGCACTACATGCAGGCCTTCGGACGCAGCCAGATCGTTAAAGTCAGTAAGTTTTGTCCCTTTGGTCGCGTATGCGGCCAGGCGCGCCGCAGCGTCGGTAAAGGCCGGGACAACAAAAGCACCTCCGACTTGCATGGCGGCTGCGCTGGCACAAGTAACGCCTGGGTTGCCTTCGCTAAAGGTGTCGTCATCGGCACATATCAGGAGCCGGGCGGTTTTGTACCGGGTATGCAGCACAGCTGCTACCGGCGCTAGATTCCCCGCGTCGAATGCTACGGCTACTGGCAGGCTGGTTGCTTCAAACAGCGTTGCCGCCGTGGCGTAGCCTTCTGCCACCAGGATGACGGGGGAGCCAACGGCCATGCCGATTAGGTGGAAGTGGCCTTTTTTTACCAGGCCTTTAGGCCAGAATTCTTTTTCAAGAAGTTTACGGGTGGGGCTGCCCTGCCCTGCCTCTCCAGCTGGCTTGCGCGGCGCGCGCCCGCGAATGATTTGTAGGCCGTGCACTTTACCGGCTACATCCAACATCGGGATGACCATGGCTCCGCTGGGGCTGAAGCGCACGCCGTGCGGCTGTACGCCTTTGCGTTTTAAATACTCGCAGTCACCTTGAGCATTACATTTTTTCCAGGCGGCGGCGGCCTTGGTGGCAGCGCGATCGGCATCAGCTTTTCGGGCTGCTTCGGCCTGCCGCTTGTCTTCGGCCAGGCGTTTGCGCAGGCTGTCGCGCTGCTCGGCGCTGAGTTCGGTTTTGTTGAGCTCGACCTTGGTGGCGTTGTTGACCGCGCCGCGCCATACACCGTAGCTGCCGACAATCAATTCATCGCCATTGGCCAGGCGCATCTCATGCAGGTGATACCAGCCGCGCCGCTCGGTCTCGCCTTCGACCTTGCAGCGACGTAGTTTGCCCACCTCTAAGCTTTCAACCAGCAGCCCAGCGGCTGTCAGTTGGCTTAGCACGTCATCGTAATTGCTACTCATGAAGGTGTCTCGTATTGTTGTTTTTGTCAGTAACTTTTGTCGCCGCTATGTACACCCCAAACGGGGTGCGCATTACCCTGACCTGTAAGGGTGGGGTAGTACCTTAAGCCGGGGGGTATTCCATTTACTGCGCGCTGCTGACACGCGCCGCTGCCTTTTCGTGCCGTGAAGCATTGGGGAATGGGGTAGCTGGCCATAGCGATGTGTCTGTGCGCTGGGTTACGCAAGGGTTCCCGACTGAGGCCGTACGGGTTCGGGGTCGGTTGGGTTTACACCGGTTACGCGACACACGAAGATTGACTCATGAAGCTTTTCCTCACTCCACTCTTTGAGAAGCCTGCGCATGACGACTGGGCGCTTGATGCCTTTGGCTTGGCAATAGCCATCAAGCACGGCTGCCTCATCGGCGGTCACCTCGAAGCTGATTTCGTTTCTGTCGATAGACATTGGTTAAGCCAAATCGATGGGTTGTTCAGCTGCCCGCGTGGGTGGGGCGATATTGCCGTACATGAACTTTCGAATGATCACCCTACCCATCTCGCTTACCTTGCGGTCGGCCTGGTCGGCCATGCGTGAGAGGTCAAGCAGCTCTCGGTCGGTAAGCCAGAGCTTGATTGGGTTGGTGTGTTTGCCGTCGTTGGGTTGGCTGTCCATATCAGGCGTGCTCTTGTTGTTGGATGGACAGCTCTGGCCAGATTTTTTGCCAGTCGTTGGGGCGCAAATCCTGCAGCGTCACAGCGCCCTTTGTGGCTTGGCTGATGCTCACGCACCGCAACACCGGCACAGGGCGCTTATTCGTCTTCCACTCGTGCACAGTTGGTGCACTCACGCCAAGCAGCTTGGCTAACGTAGTAAGGCCACCCACCATGCGCGCAGCCTTGTCAACAGGTGATATGTGTTCCATGCCTCCATTATTAGGCAATACCTATAACATTTACAAGGCATTGCCGAAAATATTTTGCAAACGCCTAATTACCCCCATGGAAAACCAGCCACACATGGGAAAAAAGCTACAGCGCGAGGCCGAGCTACGCGGCATGAAACCAAAAGACGTAGCCGCCATCTTTGGCGTGCAGCCGCCCTCTGTTTACGACTGGTATGACCACGGTCGCATTGCCAAACGCCACTACCCCAAGCTGGTCGAATGGTCAGGCCGGTCACTGGCGTGGTGGCTTGACGTGCCCGAAGACGCCAAACACACAGCCCAAGAACCAAAACGCTTGTACGCTGTCAAAAACCCAACCCTATGGCCGTTTGAGCTTTTTGACTACAGCGCATGGATGCAACTCACCCTGCAAGAACGGCAGTTTTTTGAAAACGCCATTGCCGGAGCCATTCAACGCGCTCAACAAACGCCCGCCAAAATGCTGCCCGCGCCTCACTCTACCTTGTGAACTAAGTCACATACAATCCCCCAAACGGGGGATTTCTAAGGGTAAATACTGATGCTATGATAAAAATCAACAAGGATGAAAAATGAAAATTCTGTGGATCTTGACTGCGTTGTCATCCGTGCTAGGCGCTCTGATGTTCCTGGTTTCAATGGCCATAACCGGTGGCGTTGGTCAGGCGGCTGGGTTTGCCGGGGCCATCGCGCTGGCAGTCGTGCCCTACGTGTTTACGCGGTGTGTTCAAGCCTTGGTTGAGCCGACCCAGGCAACCATGTTCAGCGCAGTCGTGGCGGCCTTTGAAAAGAAGTCTTAGCCTTGTGCTGGCCGCGATTCTGTTGGCCAACACAGCCCAGGCACGCACCCCCCGCAGCCATGCCGTGCTGCAGAAATTTGTACAGCACCAAGCCTGCCCAGGCACTGGACTGCACCGGCTACCCTGCCCGGGCTACCAGATTGATCACAAAGTACCACTCAAATGCCACGGCGATGACGCACCACACAACCTGCAATGGCTCACCACGCAGGCCCACAAAGACAAAACCCGACGCGAAGCCAGGCACTGCATCTGGAAATAGTGCCTGAAAAACCACCCGACAACCCGCTTAGGCGGGTTTTTTGTTGCTTTTTGAAAATAAATTTAGGCAATGCCTTGTAATTGGGTAGGTATTGCCTAATAATTCACCCCAGACCCGCCAAACATCACGGCGGCAACAGGAGTGAAAGATGGCAACCAGCAGCTCAGTCAAGCAAAACCTCACAGCGCGTGAGGCGGCCATGGTGGCGGTACTGCACCGCATCGTGGTCGAGGTGATGGATTTCCCGCCGACACGGCCGCAAAGTGTTGACAGCTATTTGCCGCCACATTTGGTTGACGCCGCGCAGAATGTGCTTGATATGTATGGCGCGTTTGTGCCCACCGGAAAGGTGGCCGCATGAACCCCCGCCGCTTTTCCCGAACCATTCTCGAAGCCTTTGGCGTTGACGCCACCAGCGCCTGCGCGATTGAGCGCCCGGCGCGCAGGGAGCGCGCAGCCGACGTGGCGCTGGCGGTGGCCATCGGGCTGCTGCTTGCCTGGGGCTTGTTTCGCTGGCTGGCGGTATGAGGACAACCATGACAACACCAACCATTACCTGCAACCAGCACTGCAACCAGGGCCGGGAGTGTGATTGCGACGAACGGGCGGAAGCCATTGTGGTGACGCGGCCGGGGGCGCTGGATGAAAGATACACCTGCGATCAGTTGGGCGTGTGCCAGGGGCGGGGTAATTGCGATTGCTCTTCGCCTGCGCCAGCGCGGGCTGGTGGGGCGGCGTATGCGGCTGAGCTGGGCGGTGGGAATGTGTGGTTTTCGGGGTCTGAGCCCGAGCCGCTGGACCCGCCGCTTTTGACTATGGGCGATGTGCTGGAGATGGCGGCGGTGTACGGGGCGAGCGCGCTGGCGGCACTTGTGGCTGCTGGCTTTTCGGTGGGCTATCTGGCGGGGTGGCTGTGATGCTTGGCGAGTCTTACACCAATACGTTGTTTCTGGCCAAGCGTACCAAGCCGCTAGGCACTACGGCGGCAGATGGCACATTTTCAGTGTCCCTGCTGGCGTACAGCAGACCGGACGGCGCGGCGCATGCGCTGGTGCCTTGGCGGCTGGTGTGGAGCGGGGACGATGCACTGGGGTTTTGGTGCGTACAAAGCGCAGAGCTGACGCCGGGCACGCCGGTGGAGGTGCGGGCGACACGGCTGCGGCTGATTGACGGTGCCGGGCGCCATGCGGGGCCTGAGCTGCTGGCCGATGTGGTGTCGCTGCGCGTGGCTGTAAGGGCGCTGCAAGCGGCGTAAACATTGCGCTGGTTGCTATCTATTTCATATTTTATTTTTTATGACAGATCATATGACACCTATCCAACACAATGCCACGGCGATCATTGCTGAGGCGCAAAAGGCCGCCTGGCTGTATGACCACATCAAAGACGCGTGTCCCTACCCTTTTGGCAGCTTGGCGGCTGAGATTTTTATCAGCGCGTTCAACAGGGCGCGTGAGGACATTGCCCATTACAACGCCGTACCCGCGGCCAAGGCCAACGGCGCCGGGGGCGCGCAATGAGTGGCGCAGATTTTGTGCAGGCTGAGCGCGAGGCGGCCCGGAATGCGCGGCTGCAGGTCTGGCGCTTGGCGCAGCCCAGGCGGGTTGATGTGATGCATGCGCCGGTGTGGGTGCCATCGGATGGGCATG
>Ga0210005_1001509_pt1 | contig 14769 bp, 17 predicted proteins | sample CryGey02umfilter_3_FD_183961 | JGI IMG/M metagenome (GOLD analysis project Ga0210005, IMG submission 183961) | Groundwater microbial communities from aquifer in Utah, USA - Crystal Geyser 4/9/14 0.2 um filter (SPAdes) (version 3) | ecosystem: Environmental > Aquatic > Deep subsurface >... | reverse complement strand
TAATAATTGCTTCTCTCATTGAACGTGAAGCTTATGACTTTGAAGATATGCGCTATATCTCGGGAGTAATTTGGAATAGACTTTTTATTAATATGCGCCTACAAATTGATTCCTCTTTGCAATATGTTCGTGGTAGTAAGTCGAACGAGCCATGGTGGCCAGTGCCGATACCAAGTGATAAGTACCTTGATTCACCATACAACACCTACCAAAATAAAGGTCTTCCACCTGGTCCAATAGCTAATCCTTCCATTGATGCCATCATTGCTACTCTTAATCCACGCGAAACCGACTGTTTATTTTATTTTCATGATGGTGATAGTAATTTTCATTGTACCCCAACCTATAAAGAACATGTGGCCTTACTTAAAAAATATTTTGGAAAAGGAAAATAAAATAGAATGACGGTCATCGGATGACCGTCATTCTATTTTTTATCCTGGTAAATAAAAAGCTGATGAAAAATGACAATGATGATACAATATAATAATTATTTACATAATTTATGTGTCTATGAAAATTGAACAAAAATCATGGGATCAAACAAACGGTTGGTTAACAGTTAAAAGCACCTTGGGTACAGAAATACCACAACTGGTACTGGTTTTCGGTGGGCGAAATGAAGTTTCTAATCCAGATAATTATGCCATTTTAAAGCAATGGTATCCTCAATCAAACATTATTATGTGCTCTACCGCAGGCGAAATAATTGACACCAAGGTCCGTGATCATTCACTTGCGGTCACCGCTATTTATTTTGAAAAAACCACTCTCACCTTTACGCACGGCACCTTAACTGAAGGTGATAATGGAGAAATAATCGGTGATACTCTGGCTGAAGGTATTCCCAAAATCGGACTTAAACATGTGATGGTTTTTTCTGACGGCCTGCAGGTAAATGGCACCAGCTTGGTCAAAGGAATCCTAAAACATCTACCAAATGACATTTCAGTGACTGGCGGTCTTGTTGGAGACGGTACTGATTTTAAAGTAACGGTAGTGGGACTTAATCAAGTACCAGAACCTAAACAAGTAGTTATGATTGGCTTTTATGGTGAAGATATTAAAATTGGTTATGGATCGCTTGGTGGCTGGGATTCTTTTGGTCCAGTGCGTTTGGTTACAAAATCTGAGAAAAATGTTCTCTATGAGCTTGACGGCAAACCAGCCCTTCAACTCTACAAACAATACCTTGGTGAGCAAGCTACTGACTTACCAAGCTCTGGATTATTATTTCCTCTTAACCTACATCTAAATGATGGCGAAACCTCGGTGGAAGTTGTCAGAACTTTACTAGCTGTTAACGAAGATGACCAGAGTATGACTTTTGCTGGTGATTTACCAACTGGAAGTAGCGTTAACTTAATGAAAGCCAACTTTGAACGATTGATAGACGGCGCCACTGGGGCCGCTAGCATGAGTCAGGACTCACTTAGAGATAGCATCCCTAATTTGGCTATTTTAATTAGTTGCATTGGTAGAAAATTAGTCCTTAAGGATCGCATTGAAGAAGAAACTGAGGCCGTCAAACAAGAATTAGGTGGCAACGAAAACACCTTTATGACTGGATTCTATTCTTATGGAGAAATTTCTCCAGTTGCCGCCACTGAAAAACAATGTCGTCTTCATAACCAAACAATGACGATCACTACTTTCAAGGAATAAACTAAATTTACTTTATGCATAAAACTTTGGAACGACAACTAATACGTCAGTTTGGTTCGTTAGCAAATGTCCCATCTGAATGTGCTCCTCTCATTGCCATCGTTGCTAAAACCTATAGTGATTACGATGCTGAATATAAGTTAATTGAACGCTCGCTGGAAATTAGTTCAGCTGAATTAACAGAATCAAATAACAGTCTCCGGCGGGAAAATATTGAGGCCAATGACCGAGCTGAAAAGCTAGCCGCCCTAAACGATATGATGATAGACCGTGAAATCAAAATGGTAGAATTAAAACAAGAAATAAAACGTCTAGAAGCGCGAATACAAAAAAACTCCTACTAAATTCTGTACTATTTTTATCTCTTCTTATGACAATACGCAAAAAAATAATCTGCTACTTTGGTTTGGTGATTTTGTCTTATTTGGCCACCATGCTTTATTGGTATCTTCACCTAAAAAAAATAGATCCTGGTGTCATTAATTTAATTTCATCATTTTTGGGGCAGATAATTATTATCAATTTAATAATAATTATCTTAGTAATGGTTTCAACTGGTTTTTTGATTAAGATATTATTAATCTCACCGCTTGAAAAATTAGGGGGGAAATTACTAGATATCAGCCACGGCATTTTTGACACCACCCTACCCCAATCTTTAACTAGTAGCGATGAATTGGGAACATTGACTCACATAATTATAAAACTAGGAGACGATTTGCACCAAAAAAATAAATTGGAAAAATTTACCAAAGAACTAAATGCTCATGCCACTGCCAACAAGACAAAGCTGGAAAACAGTATTCTAAAATTGGAAAAAACGAAAATTGCTATTTTGAATATTTTAGAAGATCTATCAATCAGCAAAAAAGAAGTAGAAAGAAAAGTCACTGAACGTACGATTGAATTAACTCAAGAGCGAGCAAAACTAGAGAAAATTGCCGAAAATATGAACACTGGTGCTATCTTGGTGGAGAATAACGGAAAGGTTATCTTTATTAATAATAAAGCACATGAATTTATTCAATCTGATACTCTCCATTATGGAGAAGTACTCAAAAAGCTAGCTACAATATTTGATGCGATACCAATCCCGACATACCTCAAGCGCTGTTTGGCAGGAGAAAATATTGTGGTCAAAGAAACAACTGTTGGCAGTGCCATTTATACTATCTCTTTTCAAGTACTTCCTAACACCAACGGCTTAACTGATTGCTTAATTTGGATTACTGATATAACTGAAGAAAAAATTCTAGAACATTCCAAAAGTGAACTAGTGGCGACCGCGTCACATCAACTACGAACACCTTTAACTGTTACTAAAGGTAATACTGAAATGTTACTTGATGAAAGTTTTGGTACTCTAAATGACGAACAAAAGGCGATTATTAAACAAACGGCTGATTCTAATGAAAATATGATTTTATTAGTTAACCAAATGTTGGATATTACTAAAATTGAGCAAGGTAAATTAGCATTTGAACTCCAACCTTTATCCCCTCATCTCATCCTAGAAAAAGCCATTCATGATCTTACTCATTATGCAGATGAGAGAAAAGTTATCTTACAGTATGAACATGATAAAAATGACACTCCATTAATATTAGGCGAAAAATCAAGATTATATCAGGTATTTCAAAACTTAATTGAAAATGCTGTCAAATACGGTATCTCTAAAGATAAGAAAAACCAAGCTGTTGTTAATATTTCATTTCTCAGTAATAACAAAACCTTAACCATTACCGTCACCGATCATGGTTTAGGTATTCCAAATGCAGAACAGGAAAAAATATTTCAACGTTTTTATCGAGCTTCTAATGCCATTAAATCAGTCATTGATGGTACTGGACTGGGACTGCATATTGTCAAATCAATCATTGAACACTTACACGGTACCATCACTTTTGTTTCCAAAGAAAATGAAGGGACCACTTTTATGGTCACCTTTTCAGTTTTACCTAAAGATACGAAAGGTATAGAATAATCACATAAATAAATTATGTTATGAAATTAGCTGGAAAAAAAATCCTTTTGGTAGAAGACGATAATTTTATTGGCGATATGTTTATTCGCAAATTAACGGTTGAAGGTGCCCTCTGCACCAGGGCCATGAGTGGGGCTGATGGGTTACGTAAATTAGCCGAGGCCAATAATGATTTTGATATTATTATCACTGATGTCATGATGGCGGAAATGGATGGTTACGAAATGATTACCAAAATTCAAGCTGACGCAGATGCAAGATCAATTCCAGTCATTGTTTTAACAAATCGCAGTAGCTTAACTGGAGAAACAAAAAAAGTAGTCAATCTGGATATTGCCGGACTTTTCATAAAATCCAATACTTCTCTATCAGAATTAACAAATCAAGTGGCCGAAATCATAGAGAGAAATCCTAGAATTAAAAAAGATATTATCTAGGTTTATTTGTTTAACTGCAAACAAGATTTAATTAAGTTACAAATCTTCTACTCTGCAAATAGTAAGATTACAGCCATTGACATCACTCCTACCATAATAGCAATTACTTGCACTAAACTTTGTTCCGAATGATTTTTATGAAGTTCTGGTATAAGATCAGATAAAGCGATATAAATAAAACCACCAGCTGTAACTGGCAACAATATAACAGCAAATTCTTCAGCCGTGCCTCCTAATATAAGGGCAACTATTGCTCCTATCAACGCCGTCAGGGCTGAAAGAAAGTTACACCACAGAGCTTTTTTGGCTTTATATCCAGCATGGATGAGGACACCAAAATTCCCAATCTCTTGCGGAATCTCATGCAAAATAACGGCAATAGTGGTAGCTATTCCTACCTCAAACGACACCATATAGCTGGAAGCAATAATTAACCCATCAATAAAATTGTGCACTCCATCTCCTAAAAGGATCATCATTCCCACCTGGTGGATATACTCATCAGCATGTTCTAGCGTGTGATGATGCCAATGAATAAACTTCTCTAGAATAAAAAATATTAAAATACCCACAATAAGCAAAAATGCCACGTTGGTTCTGCCAGCAATTTTATCGTATGCTTCAGGGATTATATGAATAAACACATCTCCCAAAAGAGCACCAACCGCCAAGCTAACTAAAATAAAAATACTTTTATTAAGTAAATCTCTCTTCAATACCAAAGCCAAAACCCCGATAAAGGATATTAAGCTAATAATCAAAACACTTATTAGAGTAAAGAAGATAATCATAAAATATCCATATTATTTAATTATTTTTGCACCTAAGACAACTTCCTAAAAATTAAAATGCTGTTAGTAAATATTATCATTTTAAATGTTTATTAATTGCAAATTCTAGTTCTTTGGGGACGTCGGTTCCAAGACTATATATTTTACCATTTCTCATAATTATCTCCACGGCATCAAAACCAGAAACACTATATATCCACATTTTAGGCCAAAACCATATTTTTATACCCCAGCCGTAGTACCAATGATTTTTTACCGTTTTTACGGAAGCAATTTCTCCAAGTAAAAAATTCTTTTTAAAAAGTCCATATCCAAACTTTATTTTCAAATACTTTTCATCAACCAACACCGTCAGCGTGACCAATGATGCCAGAATAAACAGAATGAGTACCATTATTGCAGTAACTGCAAAATTGGTGCCTGAGTCCACCGCTGGAGGTTCTGCTCTGGCGGTAATTTGAAGCCAGGTAAAGAGTGTTAATGTTACTATCGTAACGACCAACATTAAATATCCAATTTGGGTGTGTTTATATAAAGTCATATTTTTGCAACAAAACTTAATTCCAAATAACTACGGTCATCGGATGACCGTAGTTATTATTTTCTAAATTTGGCTTCGTATATTTTCGCATAAGTTATTCACTAACACTTCACATATCTCTCAAAACATTTTACCTTAAATAAATTACTATAGAAATAATATCTTTGATAAAAAAATATTTACTGTATTACCGAGCTATGATCTACAACCACTCTACTAGCTCCTCTTGATTAATGGCGTATTCCCATTATACATGGTGATGAATGAGTTTATTTTCTCAACAATCAGTTATTTTTTGTAGATAGTGTTTTCTTTAAGCGAAGCAAGGACTACTGGTATCTTTTCTTTCGTTTCATCAGAATAAAATCTAAAATTATCAGAAATTATTTTTTCCACCACTTCTATACCTTTAACACTACATGGATCAATATTATTTATTATAAGATCAGAATACGCGTCCATTATATCGCCGTATAACCGGTCATTGTAATTCAATTTAACTTCATCAAAAGCACGATTAAAAATATCTAACCGCGTTTGCAACCAGGTTCTTCGATCATTATTTTCATTTTGTGGTGGAATTCCACCATTTTCAAAATTCATAATTTTAATTACACTTACAATTAATAATTTAATTGTATAGTACACCAGTAACACTAAAATATGAAATGCATCATCTTTGGCTAATTAAGATAACCATCGACTAAAAGCCTTAAATATTGTATAATTTCAACAGGTGCGATACAAACTCGCACGAACGCATGAGAAAAGGAGTAAAATCATGCAAATAATTGTGTCAGTTTTGGTCTTTTTTTTCGCGGTTGTGACGACAGCAAGCGCGCAGTCAGAGTGCAACTGCACCGTGACTGTGGGTCCGCCCATCGTCTTCACCGAAGATCCCCTTATCCTTGAGAGTGAGAGTGACCCTCACTATTTCATGGTTGAGGAAGTGTTTGTTGATGTTGGAGAGTGTGTTATCTTCATCAGCTACCAGACTGGTATAACAAGCACTTATAATGAAGTGACAAAAGGTGGTTTGTACAAAGTGCACAAACTTCGGCTCTCAGAGAGGGTGACAAAAGAATACCCTGCCTTTGCCAAATACCCCACCGAAACTGAGCTAACGCTCAGTGAAGTTATGAATGCCGCGGTGGATGAATGTCTTCCTACCGAAGAACCAAACAGTTAAACAAACTATTCTGGGGCGACTCTCACCAGTCGCCCTTTTTCCGTATTAATAAACACTTTAATTAATATCAATAAACTACTGAGCATGCCAGTAAAATTAGCAATTTGGAGTTAAATAACCTTTCATTCGAATGAAAGGTTAGGTTTGTTGTTTGGACAAATTTGGAAATGGTACCGGAATAATTATTATCTTCAATAAAAGTATTTTCTAGATATCTTGAAATGGTTACAGTTACTTGGATAAACGTAAATACGTCTACTATTTATTCAATTTCTGTGTTTTAAGTTTCAATTTTACAAACTTCTTAGTCTTCTTTTTCATATATACTAACGACGATCATTATATGACCTTAGTTATGAGTTATGACCTCTTAAATTTAATCAGTCTACAAAATATTCCGGAGCTGATGGAAAAGAATTGTAACCTTTAGCTCGCATACTGGCACAATAAGCCCCCATGTCATAAATACGAACCTCGTCTCCTATCTTGGCTTCTTTTAAATTTCTAGTTTCAATCTCTTCAGGATTATCGGAGGCCGGTGTCAGGATGTCGCCCGACTCACAGTTATGTCCCACTACCACGTAATCTTTGGTCGTGGTCATATTGGTTATAACTTCAATTTTGTGTCTGGCCCCATACAATGAACTACGTAAAAAATCATTCATCCCCGTATTTAATCGAAGAAAGGTATATCCTTCGCTGCCCGTATCAACAATATCATCAATGGTAGTGATTAATATTCCTGCATGAGCAATCATATATGTCCCCGGTTCAATTTCAAGACGTAATTGTCGCCCTGTCTTCTTGGCAAACTCATTCAGCTTTTGTTTAAACATCGTTAAAATAGCCGGCATATTGGCCTCTTTTTCTTCTCCAAAACGATGCACTTTAAATCCACCGCCAATATCTAAAACAGTGGCTTCAGACACTCGCTCCATAATAGCTAGAGCCACCTCTGCCACTTCCTCCCAAACACTTGGGTCTGCTCCTGAACCAAAATGAATATGGATGCGATTAATTTTTATCCCAGCCGTTTTGGTTATAGACAACACCTGATCCAAATACTCATGCCAAATACCAAAACTAGAATTGATTCCACCGGTACTTGTTCGATTATTATGTCCATACCCGACGGGAGGGTTTATGCGCACGGCTATTGTATCTCTGCGATTTGGGGTATTGATATATGTCTCTAACTGATGAAGCGAAGTAACCACAAAATCCACCCCTGCTTGAAGCAACTCTGGTAAATTATGCGGTGATTGTTGCGATGACAAAGAAATAGCTCGCCCAGCAATACCTAATGTAAGCAAATCTGTTGCTTCATAACTAGAACTAGTATCAAACATAATTCCCTTCTCTGCTAACAATTTGATTATCTCTGGATGTGGATTAGCCTTCACTGCATAGCGCACTGTTAATCCAAAAGGAAACTCAACGGACAACAAAGTTTCTATTATTTTTAAAATAACTCCCTTACTATATTCATAATGTGGCGTGGGCATATAAAAATATTATATCAAACCGTTTATATTTGCATATCATAACTACGATCATCGGATGATCGTAGTTATGATAACCGTAGTTATTTTTCCCTTTGACAGTCCATAAAACTGAAATAAACAAGCGCCCGGCACTTGTGGTTGAGGGTCGTTTTGTCTAAAAAGTAATCTCTTGATTAAATGCTCTTTGTTTCATAATAATATTAGTAACACTCTTTGGCAAAATGTCAGATTTTATTTTTATAAACGGCTCTGCCTGCAGACTCATTTGATATTGCATACTAAGTATTCATATACTCTTCAAGAAAACTCATTTCTCGTTTCAGTATAAAATGTCCTTCAAACTTTCCTGGTCTGTCTGTTTTCATTTTTTCTTGTACTTCAGCCGGTGGTAGCCACAGAGTCTCTTGCCCTTCTTCAATCTCACCTTCTTCGAGTGCCGGCTCACCAACTTCACCTACAATCTCTGCGACATAACAATAAGAAATATGTATCAATTTGTATTTGTTACGATATTCAATTGTCATACCAACTGGTCTGACAATCTCACAATCGCATCCAACTTCTTCCTTTACTTCTCGTCTAAGTGCTTCCTCTATTGATTCTCCAGCATCAACACCACCGCCTGGTAATTTATGGTATGTATATGTATTCAAATACTGGGTTGCCATATCACCTTCTTTGTTCAACAAAATAACCCGCGCACTTTTACGAAGTTGGTACTCTGAACCTAGTTGTTCGAATTGATCACTTAGGCCGAGGGTACCTTCACTAATTTCCGCTAGTAGTTTCATAAATCTTAGTATAACAAATGCATTTTATGAGTCTAGGATTCAAACCTAGAATATGGCTCAAAATAATGTTATTTGATTTCAAGCGTATTTAGCTCGAGCCCATGACTCGTTTTTAATATACATTGATAAATATGGCTACCTTGGAGACCTAGATAGGTCTCACATGGCTACTGCCCGTCACGGATGTGAACCTGTGTGACAAGACAGCATAAGGATATTATTGAGTAGCTCTGACACTTTATGCGACCCGTCACGGTCTATAGGGTCATTTTGTGAATGATACAAATGAGACACAAAACACCCGTCTCGGTCCCTGTATCATTTACAACAATCTCTCCTATTTTTTGATACAATACACAAATGAATTTAATTGATGTTAGTAATCAATACAAAAAAGTAGCAGACGAATTCATGAAATCGTCAAAACTCCTTACCGCTCTCAAAAAGTACGGTCGCATTGAATATGAAGGCGCATACACTGGAAATGTCATGTTACATGGTGACGTTGATATTAAAGTAATTCGCGATACTGATTACCTTCAAGATGAGATATTCGTTATTCTAAAAGACATACATGATACATGTGGAGACGCTTTTAAAAGCTTGTTTATTAAGGCAGACTGGGATGATTCACGATTTGGTAAACAATTCCCTTTTGGTAAATATATAGGACTAAAAACACATCATAACGATGAGCGCTGGAAATTTGATATCTGGTTTATTTCTGAAGCAGAAGCCTTTCGCGATCAAGGAAAGATAAATATCAGTAAGCTTAACTTAACAGACGAACAACGCCTAAAAATTCTTGAATTTAAACAATATCGAAAAGACCACAATTTAAAAGTTTCAGGACAAGAGATTTATGAAGCTGTTTTAAAACAAGGATTTACTGACCCTAAAACATTTTTCGATAAGATTATATGAACTTAATACATCTCTGGCACGACAAACTTAACATGCCAAAATACGACGAGGAATGGCATAGGCAAGACATGGCAGATGAACTTGCTGAATATGAAGAAGCTCACGGTCTTATAGACACCTGGAGCGAACTATCTGATGTAGCCTACACATACACTCGTGCCAAGTGGTCTGGTCACACAACTGTAGACTTCCCTCTTTCAAAGATTCAGCTCTTTGTTGGCATTTTATACATGTTTCCAAAATACACGCTACGTTGGAGATTTTTTCGTGAATTAGGTCATCAGTTCGATAGAAACCTCAACATTTCAGAAGTCAGAAATCCAAAAAAGATTGAGAAGCTAAAAAACATGGCTGAGAAATACAATCTTGAACCAAACGAATTCACTCAAAAAGCAACGTTACTAATGAAAAATAGAATCTTTTTCAAGTAAAATTAAAAGTCTGCAAACACCCTTTTCTCTACTGTATCAATTCTAATCTTATTTCCATAAGGCATTGGGATTTGTGGTTCTGTATGACCGAAGTCCATGTTTTGAACAATCGGAATGTCTTTGTTATATGCTCGGACAGTTTTAATAATTATTTCTCGCTGTTCCTTTCGATACGCTGCTCGGTCTTCAGGATTTTGCAGCTTATCAAATTCGTGTGCTTTAGCTCTACCAACACAAACCCCTTTTACCCTCTCGAGAATTCCCCGCTCTCCTAATGCTCTAAAAAATCGCATGACGTAGTCAGCTGAAGGAATTTCTTCAGAAGTCTCCATCATCAGTACAATATCCTCAAATTGTTCTAGAGATGGAATTTGGACAAGATGACGTAACATTTCATCAACCGATTCTACACAACCACCCCACAACAACCCTTTTGTATCCTTGGTCCCATCCCAAGACCATCCGTTATTTGGTTCGTATTCTCGTTCTTTGTCTAATTGTGAGGCATCACCCCAATCAAGTCCGATGTCGTTAAAAGACTCACTAGGCACAAGTTCAATCTCTCCTTCATCAAACAAGGCATGTTTTATGTATTTTACCGTGTATGGATTCATTTCTTTCTGGTGCGCAAACTGAGTAAATAGAGCTGCTCCATAAAATGACGGTATGCTGTTTAAGAACAGAAAGTTGGCAAAGTGTGAGTTGTCGCTATAACCAAAGAACGGCTTTGGGTTACTCACAAAAGGTTCAGTAGGAAGATTCTTTATGTATGTAACCTGTATGTCACCACCAAGGGTTGAAATAACGGCTTTAATTTCTGGATCAGAAAATGCTGCTACCAAGTCATTGGCCTTTTCTGCCAAAGTTGCATCAAGCTTGGCTGTGGCGGGATACATTACTGGCTCTAGTTCAAATACTTCTCGAAGACGCTTAAGACCTAGCTCATGCACGTGTGGCCAGACAGCAGAAGCGGCAAAGCTCGGTGACACAATCGCTACTTTATCTCCTGGTTTTAATTTAGGAAGTTTTTTCATAACTAAGAATTATTGATAACAATAACATTTTCACTCTCAATTGGTTCTTCAAACATATCAATAGTCATCTGAACCAATTGGAAGGTACCCCAAAATATGCCCATTTCTGTATATTTATATTTTCATCTTTTTGTTCATCTGTAATACCACCAGTTAACAACCCTGGATCTGTATGTATTTTTGATGGCAAACCATATCTAAACAAAATTAGAACTCCAGAGATATCTAATATCAAACCTATACTATTTATAACTATAGAACAGTCCATACCATTTGCATTATTTCATCACCTTATCCATCAGACTTTGATAGTTATCGACAACATCGTAATGCACATCTGAGTGCTCGAGGGCGGCGAAGTGTTTGCGGGCGTACTCGATTTTTTTCTGTTCGATTGCTTTTAGTTGCATAGTGCTCATGCTTCCTTTTGTCTCAGCAATAAAGTAAATGTGCTTAATATCAGCCTCTTCAAAGACAATGGCCCAATCGGGATTATAGCTGCCAACTGGCGTTTCAATCTTAAAACCTTTTGGCAACTTTGCGAATACCACAATAGGACTTCCTTCATTATCGAGCTCACGCGCAAAGGCACGCTCAATAGCTGAGTCAGTCTTCACATACTGGTAGATATGCTTCTTTACTTCGAGAATGTCTTTGGTCAGTGACCCTTTTAGATTGTTAATCGTAAATATCTCGTTGTCATAGGTATGTTCTGTTTTGTGATAGGTGATGTTCTTAATGAGCATTGCTGCTTTCTGTTCATTGATGTGACGAGCCACTTCACGGATAAAGTGCTCGGGATTTACTTTAAAGAGTGCAAACTTTAGCGGAGAAATATCTTTTAGGATGGTAGCAATAGTCTGTCTGGTACAGTTAGTGTCTTTAGCAATTTCTTTAATTAGGTCATAACGAACGTGCCCGAGTAAATTGCCAGCTTTTTCAAAGCGACTATTACCTCGAGTCAATGATTCACCGCTTTCAAGTGCAGTTCTATCTAGTGTTTCAGTCTGCCCACCTTCAGTAATACGGACTGTCACATGTTGGACTGCCAATTGAGCATCTATTGCTAACACACTATTCTCAATAAGCTCTTTGGTCTCAAACGAGACATCATAGACTGTCTTTACCTTAATTTTGCTCCACAAATCTTGAAACTCCTTTTTAGCAAAATTATCGTTTGGTGTGACGTGCCTTAGGTTTACATTGTCCGTACGATCATCATCAGACGCTCGGTACGTGGCTGTAGCATGAACTTTCATCAACAAGTCACTCAGTTCTTTGGTAAACGGCTCGAGCTCGGCACTTACCGCTAACTTTTTATCTTCAATCGCAGTAACGAGAGTATCAGTGACTTTGTAGTCAGAATCCAGGTAGCCCTTAGTACGAAAATCCATGATTAAGTCCATGGCCTTGGTTTCAGTAAAGGTAAATTCTTTACCATCGACTGTCTTTAGTACTCGTTCCTTCAGCACACTCACGTCGAGTATGGCAGGCCGGTTAGAGAGCGAACTCAAGATCTCACGTTGTAGTTGCTTAGCGAACTCATCGTATGACTCGCTGGCAATGACTGTAAGAGTATTCACGTCAAAAAATTCATGTTCGAGCACACTGGCGTCCATCCGATCACCATTATTATCTACGGCAATACGCAGACCTCGACCAATCTCTTGTCGCTTACTAATCTCAGCCTGAGCGTGTTTTAAGGTACAAATTTGAAAGATGTTTGGATTGTCCCAACCTTCCCGTAGGGCAGAGTGAGAAAAGATGAACCGTGTTGGTTCTTCAAAGCTTAATAAACGCTCCTTATGCTTCATAATAAGGTCATAGGCGTCCACATCATCACTACCACCTTCACCACGTGTTTCTTTAGAATCAATCGCCTTTCCTTTTTTGTCAATTGAAAAGTAGCCGTTATGAATCTTCTCGACTGGATGTCTCTCTATATACGCACGGTACTCGTCACTAAAGAATTCCAGCTGTGCTATAGCGTCAGCATATTCTCGTTCGAAGATTTCTTCATAGACTCCTTTTAACAAATCTCCCTTCTCGTCGTACTTACGATACTTGGCTACTTCATCTATGAAAAATAGACTAAGCACTTTTATTCCCTTATCAAACAAGGCTCGCTCTTTTTCCAAGTGTGAAGCAATAGCTTCACGGATCTGAATCGTGCGCACATGGAGTTCGTCGATATCACCAAGCACCTGCCCAACGCGAAGCTCAATACCATTCAAGAATTTTATGGAGTTTGTGATGGCATTAATCTCACTCACGATAAACTGATCTTTGTATTGAGCAAGGCCTCCAGACAGGTCGTATAGATTATCTTTTTCCTTTACACGCTTCAGTACCTTCTTGATACCACTACCCTGTTTTTGCTCAAATTCCATCTGAATAGTAGCAGTCGGATACGAGCTACTACTCACATGAATACGGTCAAGAAACACATAGCTATTAGTACCTGTGTTTCCTTTCACCTCAATTCCCTTTACTTTGATTTTCTTCACCAGTTTTTGGTTGTACGCATCTATGGCATCGAGACGATAGATTTTATTGTATTCTTCATCTTTCTTATGGGTCGCTGAATAACGAGTAACAAACAGTGGGTTGAATTCTGGGAGTAATGAATTGGCCGTAGTACCAAAACGTTGTGGCTCATCGATAATGAGAATTGGCCGTGCTCGTTTAATAACATCAATTGGTTTTTGTGTATTAAGATCATCTAATACTTGATAGATTTTCCTTGATTCCAAGCTCCGTGTTCCAAAAGCCTGATAATTCATGATAATCACTTCTATATTGCCCGTCTGGGCGAAGTTCTTGATATTGGTGAGGTTACTCTTATTTTGAGTATTGTAGATAAAGTAACGCAGTTTCTTTCCATACTCAGCTTGGAAGTGATCGGCTGTAATCTCAAGTGACTTATGGACACCTTCCCGAATAGCGATACTCGGCACCATGATGATGAACTTATTCCAGCCGTAGAGTTTATTAAGCTCAAACATCGCCTTGGTGTACACATAGGTCTTACCGGTACCTGTCTCCATCTCGACGGTAAAATTGAGTCCCTGGAGTTTTTTGATTACATCTATCCCCTGCTCCTTTTGTAATTCCTGTCTCCATCTCGACGGTAAAATTGAGTCCTTGGAGTTTTTTGATTACATCTATCCCCTGCTCCTTTTGCAATTCCTGTACGTTTTTTAACAAATCAACTTCACTGAGCTCTAGTTTTTTATTAGAAAATATTTCGTCGGCAAACAAACCTGTTCGACCAGTAATTTCTTTACGCTCTCCTTTTGACTGTCCTGCAAATACACGAGTCAGTGCAGCGACTGCGTCTTCTTGGTATTGCTGCTTTTTGAAATGAAGCTTCATACACTAAATAACTGAAAGAATCGTATCGGGAGAGAGGCGCTTGAGGTGGGTCTCGGCATTAATCAAAGCATCATCACTACCGAAGCTTCCGTCCTTAAAGGC
>Ga0210005_1001504_pt1 | contig 14794 bp, 9 predicted proteins | sample CryGey02umfilter_3_FD_183961 | JGI IMG/M metagenome (GOLD analysis project Ga0210005, IMG submission 183961) | Groundwater microbial communities from aquifer in Utah, USA - Crystal Geyser 4/9/14 0.2 um filter (SPAdes) (version 3) | ecosystem: Environmental > Aquatic > Deep subsurface >... | reverse complement strand
AAAGCGTTAGAAATGAGTGTAGAAGCTGAAGCAATCTGTCTAATCGAAGGGCAGATTACTTCGGTCGTACCTCCCTCGTAATGACGGTAACGATGAACAGATTATTAATTCTTTTTAAGAATTGAGGTTGAAAATTAAAGAAATTCTACGAAAAATAGTATAGATTACATTATAAATGAGAAAAAAATTACTTAAAACCAGTTGCCTTTTACTATTTATTTTTTTGGGCTATTCATCTTCGTTTGCCCAAAGTCAAACGCAACTTATAAAGATTGGAGACCAACTCTATGCTGAGGGAGATTATTATGCAGCTTCCTTATGGTATAGCCAAGCCATGGATTTAGACTCTAGCTTTTTAGAATTACGATTCAAATATGCAGAATCCTTGCGTATGTACAATGAATATGAGAAAGCAGAAGGGTATTATTTTTCTATCTATCGTGAAGATAGAGGAAGAATTTATCCATTAGCTCCCTTTTGGTATTCAATGATGTTGAAATATAATGGAAATTACAATGAAGCAAAAAAATCATTTAAACGCATAAAAAACATTTATAAAGATAGAAAAGGATTTTATTACCTAAAAGTGGTTCAGGAAATAAAATCATGCGAAAAAGCATTGGAAATTATAAAAGATACTTTGCTGATTGATATTAAAAATATGGGTGTAAACGTAAATACCTATAACAGTGAGTTGGGAGGGAGGTTAATTTCAGATTCTATTTTAATTTACGCTTCGTTGCGTGATGAAAAAATGAAAGATGACAACCAGATTTCAGATACTTCACTCTATTTAACCCGTTTGTTTTCGGCAGTAAAAACAAACAACGATTGGATTAATAGCACTAAATTAGAAGATAGCATTAATATTCCTAACTTTCATATTGCCAATGGCTGTTTAAATGAAACAAAAGATGTTTTTTATTTTACTAAATGCGATAGAAAATTCAAATGTAAGATTTTTGCAATTGCATACAAAAACGGTGTGTTTATAGCTCCTGCTTATGAAGTGAAAAACGTAAATATAGATGATTTCACTTCCACACAACCTTTTGTTACTACTATTAACAATAAAGAAGTATTATTTTTCTCTTCAAACCGACCTGGTGGTTTTGGAATGATGGACATTTGGTACGCACAAAAAAATGGTGCTGAATTTTCTTCGCCTGTAAATGTTGGTATAAATATTAATAGTATAGAAGATGAAATAACACCTTTTTATAATCATAAAGACAGTTCGTTATACTTTAGCTCTAATTGGCATGAAGGGTTAGGTGGTTTTGATATCTTTAAAAGTACTACCAACCTAGTTACTTTTGGTAAACCAATCAACGCAGGTTTTCCCAACAATACTAGCGTAAACGATTTTTATTATTACGAACGCAATAATATGGTATTGTTAACCTCTAACCGAAAAGGTTCTTATACAAAAAAAGGAGAAACTTGTTGCAACGATATTTATTATTATGAAATAACTGATACGATTACTCCAATATATACCACTTTAGAAGAATTGAACAGATATTTACCTGTAAAACTATATTTTCATAATGATTTTCCCGACCCAAGAACAAGAGATACTGTAACGCAACAAACTTATTTACAGACTTACAAAGAGTACACAAGGTTATATAATCAATATCGCAGAGAATATGCAAAAGGGCTAAAAAATCAAGAAAAAATTGATGCTGAAGTCGAAATTGATGAACTTTTTAGTAACTATATTGATAAAGGAGAAAAAGATTTAGAATTATTCACACCTCTATTATTTAAAGAATTAGAACAAGGAAATAGCATCACTATTACCATTAAAGGCTATGCCAGTCCATTATCAAAAACAGATTATAACGTGAATTTAACTTTGCGAAGAATTTCAAGTTTAATTAATTATTTGAATGAATTTGAAGATGGTAAAATTTCACCCTATATAAATGGAACTGCTGAAAATGGAGCAGTATTGAGCTTCATAAAAGTTCCTTTTGGCGAATATCAATCGGATGAAATTAGTGATGATTTAGCCGACCAACGAAACTCAGTTTATAGTCCTGGAGCTGCTTTGGAACGTAAAATAGAAATAATTGCCATAGCTACCTCCGACACCAATAATGTAGCATTAGATGGAAGTGAATTAGAAAAATTGCCACTACTTACTTTTAAAGATAGCATTTTTGAATTTGAATCGAATGAAATGGAAAAACAAATTCGATTTATCAATAATGGTGAAGTGCCTCTCAAAATTTTTGAGGCTACTTTTACAAGCGAAGGATTTGAAGTTGATTTTTCAAGAGAAGAAATTCCTTCTTTTGAAATTCAATATCTAACAATAAAGAGAAGTAGTGCATCTTCAAAGAAATGCCAAGTTACTTTCTTAACAAACGGAGTTCCTAACCAAATATCAAAACAAATTGTAGTGAAGGAGTAAGCTCCTCGTTCATTTTCACACTTTTTTGGGTAATATCATTTTAGTGCAAAACATAATTGACTCAGGCTTGAATATTTACAAATAAAAATTATTTTTTTTTAAACATATTTAAATATTGAATAGATTTTTATATTTTAGTACCCTCATGTTAAAAAATATAATTTCAATACTAATAATTTTAAGCACTATTTCACTTTTTGCAAATGGAAAGGTTGATAGCTTAGTTAAATTTATTGACAACAATAAAAATGAAGAAAAAGTGGATGCATTACTGAAACTAAGTGAAGCATATTTTTCATCCGATTTCAGTAAAAGTATTTCACTCTCTAAAGAAGCCTTAGCTTTAAGCGAGAAATTAAATTATCAATTAGGTATAGCCGTTTCAAACAATAATATTGGTTATACGCTAACCGATTTAGGGAATTTCCAAGAAGCGTTGAATCATTACCAAATAAGCATTGAACTTTTTAAAAAATTAGGCGAGCAAAACAAAGAAGCTATTGCTTATAATGATATTGCTTACATATATCAAAGTCAAGGTTTAGTAGAAAAAGCCATTGAAAACTACATCAAAAGCCTTAAACTTTTAGAAGAAATAGGGGATAAGGCTAGTTTAGGAGCTTGTTTAAATAATATCGGATTGTTGTACCACGATCAAAAAAACTATGAAAAAGCATTGGAATATTACTTGAATGGATTAAAGGTTAAGGAAGAACTTGGTGATGAAAAAAGTATAGCCGTATCACTAAACAACATAGGTTCAGTATATTTTTCTCAAGAACAATATTACGAAGCAAAAGAGTATTTTTTCAAAAGTTTATTCAAAAGAAAAAAAGTAAACGATAAGCCTGGAATTGCTCAATCTTTAATAAATATATCTGGAATTTATAGGGAACAAAAACAATATGACAAAGCGTTAGAATATTTATTACAATCAAAAGATATTCAGGAAGAAATAAATAATAATGTAGGTTTGGTAGATGTTTTACAGAATATAGGTGTGATTTATAACATAAAGGGAGACTATGAAAAAGCTCAGATTTATTTAGAAAAAGCCTATAACATTGCAAAAACAATAGGTTCTCCTGAATTGATTAAAAATACCTCCCTTTCTTTGAGTAATTACTATCGAAATATTAAACTCTTCGAAAAAGCTTATCGTTTAATTGTTGAACATCATAAAATGTCAGACTCAATTAACAATATAGAAAATGTTCAGAAAATTATTCAAGTAGGATTGCAGTATGAATTTGAAAAAAAACTTCACAAAGCCGATATAGAACAGTTACAAAAAAATCATCAACATGAAATAGCCATAAAGGAACAAAAAATGATTTCCTATTCCTTTGGAATAGGTTTACTTGCCTTAATAATATTATCTATTGTAATTCTTAAATCATTAAATGACAAAAAAAAGGCTAACATTAGAATTTTAGAGCAGAAAAAAGAGATTGAAGTTAAAAGTGTTAAACTCGAAGAATCGTTAATTAGCATTACAGATAGTATTAATTATGCGAAACGAATTCAGGAGGCTTTGTTGCAAACTGAGCGAAATATTTCTGAACATATGCCGCCACATTTTATATTTTTTAAACCAAAAGATATTGTTAGTGGTGATTTTTATTGGAGTTTTGAAGATAATAACACTTTGTATATTGCAGCAGCAGACTGCACAGGACATGGTGTCCCTGGAGCATTAATGAGTATGCTTGGTATAAGTTATTTAAATAGTATTAATGTTGAAAATAATGATTTGTCTCCTGCTGAAATTTTAAATCAATTGAGAGATAAAATTACGCATGAATTGGGACAGACCTCTCAAAATGTTGCAGCAAGAGATGGTATGGATATTTCATTAGCTAAAATTAATTTAAAAAATAAAACATTAGAGTGGGCAGGAGCAAATAATAATTTGTGGTTAATTAACAAAGATGGAGTAACAGAAATAAAAGCAGATCGTCAGTCTATCAATTATACAGAAGAACCTATTCCTTTCACGAATCATAAATTAACAATAACAATCGGTGACAAAATATATTTGTTTACTGATGGTTATGCGGATCAGTTTGGTGGTCCAAAAGGAAAGAAGTTTATGTATAAGCCATTTAAAGAGTTACTCTTGAGTATTTATGAAACACCAATAGAAAAGCAAAAAGAAGTTATAGAATTGCGTTTGCACGAATGGAAAGGCAACCTAAATCAGGTTGACGATATTTGTGTTATTGGTATTGAATTTTAGAAATCAATCTTTTTTGCAACAACCTCAACTTTTATCCTATCAGGATCTTCAAAAAAAACAGCATAATAATTTTCTCCTCCTGCAAAAGGATGTTTTTCTGGATAAAGGACAGTGAAATCTCGTTCTTTTAATTCGTTGGTTAGGTTGTCAACAAATTGATTTGAATCGCAATGAAATGCTAAATGATTTAAACCCGTATTTTTTCTATGAAAGGTGGAAACTAAATGTTCTTTTTCAGTCTGAACAAATACGATATATGTTTCTCCTAACTTAAAACTAATTCCTTTTTCCCATTGTTGATGAATTTTGTAGGGAAATTTTTCAGTAAGAAACCATTCCCAAAATTCAATAGATTTTTTTAAGTCAGAAACATAAACTTCAATATGATGAAGACTTCCGTTCATAAATAAAGCGGTTATGCCAACACTTTATTAAGTTGCTCGTTAGATAACATATTTTTTACTATACTTATTATGGCTACTTTATCAAAGCCACATTCGGCATATAATTCGGTTTGGGAGCCATGGTCAACAAATCTATCGGGAATTCCTAATCGTTTCACTTCTGCCTGATAGTTATTATCTGCCATAAATTCCAATACAGCACTACCCATACCTCCCATAATAGAACCATTTTCTAAGGTAATTACTTTAGTGAATTTTCCGAAAACTTCATGCAAAAGCAATTCATCTATAGGTTTTACAAAACGCATGTCGTAATGAGCTACAGAAATTCCTTCGTTTTCTAATTCTTTAGCAGCTTCAATGGCATGATTTCCAATATCACCTATGGATAAAATGGCAATGTCTTCACCGTTTTTTAAACGCTGCCCTGTACCAATTTTAATGGTTTTAAAAGGCGTTTTCCAATTCACCATCGTTCCATTTCCTCGAGGATAGCGAATGGAAAATGGTCCATGGTTTTTTTCTTGGGCTGTAAACATTAGGTTTCTTAACTCTTCTTCATTAATAGGAGCAGAAACTATCATATTTGGAATGCACCTAAAATAAGCATAATCAAAAGCTCCATGATGGGTAGCCCCATCAGCTCCAACCAAACCACCTCTGTCTAAACAAAAAACCACTTGTAAATTTTGCAACGCAACATCATGTATCACTTGGTCGTAAGCACGTTGCATAAAAGAGGAGTAAATGTTGCAAAAGGGAATCAATCCTTGACTAGCCATTCCGGCAGAAAAAGTAACTGCATGTTGCTCAGCAATACCAACATCAAAAGCCCTATCAGGCATTGCGGTCATCATAATATTTAATGAGCAACCTGAAGGCATTGCAGGAGTAACACCAACAATTTTATCATTTTTTTCAGCTAATTCAACTATAGTATGTCCAAAAACATCTTGGTATCTTGGTGGTTGCGGACTGCTTGGAGCAATTTTAATAATTTCTCCAGTTTCTTTATTAAATAAGCCTGGAGCATGCCATTGTGTTGTATTTCCTAGTTCAGCAGGTTCGTAGCCTTTCCCTTTTTCTGTAATACAATGTAAAATTTTTGGACCAGGAATATCTTTTAAATCGCTTAAAACTTTGGTCAGATAATTTACATCGTGTCCATCAATAGGGCCGAAATACCTAAAGTTTAGGGATTCAAACAAGTTACTTTGTTTAAGCAGGGTTGATTTTATTCCATTCTCAATTTTTTGAGCAATGGCTTGTGCATTTGGACCAAATTTGCTAATTAAACCTAATAAATTCCATACTTCGTCTTTTACTTTGTTATAGGTTTGGGAAGTAGTAATGTCTGTTAAGTATTCTTTCAACGCCCCAACATTAGGGTCTATTGACATACAATTGTCGTTTAAAATAACCAATAAATTAGTGTCTTCGCTACCACCATGATTTAATCCTTCAAAAGCTAATCCAGCTGTCATTGAACCATCACCTATAATAGCTATATGCTGACGTTTTTCATTTTTATGTCTAGAGGCAACAGCCATTCCTAATGCAGCCGAAATAGAAGTGGAAGAGTGTCCAACTGCAAATGTATCGTATTCGCTTTCAGTAGGTTTTGGAAATCCACTAATGCCTTTATAAGTTCTGTTTGTGTGAAAGTTTTTTCTCCTTCCAGTTAAAATCTTATGTCCGTAGGCTTGATGTCCAACGTCCCAAACCAATCTATCGTAAGGTGTGTTGAAAACGTAGTGTAAGGCAACGGTGAGTTCAACAACACCTAAACTGGCACCAAAATGACCGCCTTTTTGGGAAACAACATCTACAATAAAATCTCTTAATTCCTGACAGAGTTGGGGGAGTTGGTCTTCGGTTATTTTTTCTCTTAAATCATTTGGGTAAATAATTTGTTCTAAAAGTTCACCTGTTTGATAATTCACTGACATCTATTTGAATTCAAAAAAATAAAAAACAAATTTACGGCTTTTCATTTAGAAATTTATTCCAAATCTATTTTTTATAAACTTAAACTTGTGGATAATAACTTATTTCCTAAGTGTGATACTTTGTTTTATTAAATGCTTAACGCCATCAACACCAATAGCAACTCCTGATATATAGTAAGTTCCATCAGGAAGAATGTTGTTATTCATATCTCTTCCATCCCAGAAGCCGTCAATGGTGTTCCATTCAAAAATAGGTTTGCCATTTTGATTCAGCACACTAACTTGGAAAGATTCAATATTTTCTCCTTCAATTTTTAAGATATCATTTTTTCCATCATTATTTGGAGTGAAAATAGTTGGTATTTCAGCCAAAGAAGATTTTATTGTTGATGTAACTTCTATTGTTGTTTCAAGTGTTTTAGTTTGATTATTATTATCTTTTACTTCAAGTGATACTACGTAAATCCCTGGTCTTAAAAAAGTATGATAAGCATTTTGTTGGTCAGAATTTTTAGTGCCATCATTAAAATTCCAGCGGTATTTTACAGCATTGCCCTCAGCAAAAAATTCAACATCTAACGGAGCATCTCCTTTGGTTGTATTTGTTTTAAGTTCAACTGCCAATGGCTCTGGAGTTGTTGTTTTTGTGGTAGGTGTTGAAGATGAGGAAGTATTTTCATTGTTTTTAGTAGCTGTTGATGAAGATTTTGATATCACATCTTTATTTTCATTTACTGAGTTAATTTTATTGTCGGAAGAATTATTAGCTGCAACAACTATTTCTTTTTCAGCAGTTATTTTTTTAGTATTTTCTTCAAATCTATTTATTTCTTTTTGAATTTCAGTATTTGGCTCTTGAATGTTAGTAGATTCAAAAACAGTATTGATTTCAGAATTTGGATTTTGTGTTTTTAAAACAGCTATAGGCTCAATAATGTTGTTTTCGTTTTCGATTATAGAATTTTCAGTAGAAGGTGCTGTTTTGTTGTTATTATAAACAAGAATAGAAGTAGCAACAACAGCTGAAGAAATAATAATTGCAGAAGCAATTTTTAATAAAACACTTTTTGATGCAACGCTAGAAGCAGCAGCATTTCCTACTGATACACTAATAGATTGTTGAATGGTATTCCAAACAGAGGCATCAACATTTGCCTCATAATTTTCAAAAGTATTTTTGAAAAGTTGGTCTATATTGTCAAATTCGTTTTTCACGTTAACTTATTTTTTCATTTAGTAAGATATTCTGTAAATGCACTCTAGCTCTAGAATATTGTGATTTTGATGTACTTATTGTTATATTTAATTGTTCAGCAATTTCTTTGTGTGAATAACCTTCAATGGCATATAAATTAAAAACAGTTCTAAATCCTGTAGGCATTTTTTGTATTATTGCTAATAAATCTTCAGCATTCAGAGCGTCAAATCCATTTTCATCATTATTATTTAACTGAAAATCAACCTTTTCTAATTCTATATTCTCGTTATTTTTTTTATTTTTTCTAATGTTGTCTAAAGCTGTATTCACTATTATTTTTCTAATCCATCCTTCTAATACGCCTTCAAAATTATATGTTTCCAGTTTATTAAAAACTTTTATAAATCCCATTTGCAACACATCTTGGGCTTCTTCATAATCATTAGAATAACGTAAACAAACTCCCATCATTCGTTTAGAGTAATAATCGAACAGTTGCTTTTGAGCAAGTCCATCTTTCTCAAGACATCTCTTTACCAATTGCTCATCACTCCATTTCATTTTTAGTATAGATGTTTAATTTCTAAAAAAGGTTGCATGGGTATAATAATATACACCAAAAATAAAGTTAAACAAAATTGACTAGTTATAATTACTTATTTTTGTTTTTTTTATTCATTATGTCTAAATTATATATCGTTCCAACTCCTATAGGTAATTTAAAAGACATGACTTTTAGAGCAATTGAGGTTCTGAAAGAAGTAGATTATATTTTAGCAGAAGACACCCGAACTTCATCTAAATTACTGAAACATTATGAAATAACGAATAAGTTGGTAGCTCATCATCAGCATAATGAACACAAAGCCATCGATAGAATAATTACCTCATTACAAGGAGGACAAACAATAGCTTTAATATCGGATGCAGGAACGCCTGCCATTTCGGATCCTGGTTTTTTGTTAGTAAGGGCTTGTATAGAAAATAAGATTGAAGTAGAATGTTTACCTGGAGCAACAGCTTTTGTTCCAGCACTCGTTAATTCTGGTTTCCCTTGCGATAAATTCGTTTTTGAAGGATTCTTACCTCACAAAAAAGGAAGACAAACAAGATTGAAATTGTTACAAGAAGAAACAAGAACTATTGTTTTTTATGAATCGCCCCATCGTTTATTAAAAACGCTGTTGCAGTTTAAAGAATATTTTGGAGAAAACCGTAGAATTTCTATTTCAAGGGAATTAACTAAAATTTATGAAGAAAATAAACGAGGAACTGCTCAAGAGTTAATAGATTATTACTCTACAAACACGCTAAAAGGAGAAATAGTTATTGTTGTAGAGGGAGTTCATTAAGAAACTTATTCACAACACAAACTCTTTTAAAGCTCATTATACTTGTAAAAATTAACATAGGAAGTCATTTGTTAACAAATTCATAAACTAAAAGCAACTTATTTAGTAACAAATACGTCTAACTTTGTTGAAGATTTTAAAATGATTACCTATAAGGATTCTCCTAAACCATTTTAAATTCAATCTTTATCAATATGTACTCTATTACTGTAAAATGTAAAAAAGTAATATTTCTTTTTTCTTTATCATTTTTAATAACTCAAAATTTTTATAGTCAATGTTTTGAGATTGAAAGTATCTTGGTTGATGCTTGTGGCTCACCAGAAGGTGAAAATGAAATGGTTCGTTTTGTTGTAGGTAATACTTCACTTAATACAGCTAATATGAATGTTATGTGGCCAAATAATTCGTGGTTAGGTATTTGTCAGAATACAACTACAGCAAATGCTGTTAGTGCTTTAAATGCTACTGTTCAGGGTTGTGGTTTTTTGATTGAACCAACTAATGGGGTTTTACCTGCGGGAACAAGAGTATTACTTATTACAAGTACCGCTATTGATGTAAATGCCAATTCTTTTGCCAACTTAGCGGATACAATGTATGTAATTTTTCAGTGTGCAGGAAATACTTCAGGGCATTTTGCTAATTGGAGTACTACACCTGGTTTGAGAACCTTATCTATTTCTTTTTCTTCACCAAGTAATTGCTCGGATACTGTTACGTATGATAGAACTCTATTGGTAAATCAAAATGGAGTTATAGGAGGTACATCAGCAATAAGAGATGGAGCATTAGCAAACTTCGATTGGCAAGGTAATGTAACGTATGAGAATTTTGGTTGTCAAGCCCCTTTTGTGCCAGGAGATATTACAATTTTTTCTCTTTTCTCCACTACAATTTGTGTAGGAGATTCGGTTCAACTCTATGTGAGTGCAAATAATTCAATTACAGCAGTAAATTGGCAAAGTAGTAATGGTAATTTTAACTCTACAACAAGCGATACGGTTATTTTTACGCCAACATCACAAATTACTACTAATTTTTATGTATTTGTAGAAGGAACTTCTCCTTGTGGAACAGTTAAAGATAGTATTTTAATTACAGTAAATGCTCCTGCAACTTTCACACAAAACCCTTTCATTTGTGATGGGCAAACATTTACCTTACCGAAAGGAACAATTGTTAGTGTGGCAGCCACTTATGTTGATACACTTTTTGGAGCAGCTCAATCGGGTTGCGATAGTATTATAACTACTAACTTGACTGTAAATCCGTTGCCTAATGTAACTGCAAATGCCAATCCATCAACTACTATTTGTAACGGAACTCAACTAACCTTAACAGGAGGTGGAGCAAATACATATAGTTGGGATAATGGTGTTACTGATGCTGTTGCCTTCACGCCAACTACAACATTGCTTTATACAGTTACAGGTACAGACAATAATGGTTGTTCTAATACCGATACAATTACTATAAATGTAATAAATTGTGTTAATTTAGTAGCGTCTTTTACCCTTTCAGCAACCCAAATTTGTCAAGGTGAAAGTATTACTTTTAATGATAATAGCATAGGTACAATCACTAATTGGAATTGGATTTTTGGAGGTGGAATTCCTACAACAGCAAACACACAAGGACCACACACCATAGCTTTTAATACGCCAGGAACTTTTAATATTACCTTACAAGTAACTGATGCTAATGGAAACGATGACACAACAATTGCAATAACCGTAAATCCCATAATTAACACTTCACAGACATTTAATGAATGTCAAGGTTTTTCAATAACTGTGGGAAATAATACGTATATTACGACAGGAAATTATACAGATACACTTCAATCATTATCATCAGGTTGCGACAGTATAGTAAACACAAATCTTTCAATTAACCTGCCTATTCCTGTTATAATTATTGAAAATGATACGACCATTTGCGAAAACGAATTTAATAACGGAATTGTTCTTCATGCTTCTGGTGGCACTAATTTGAGTTGGAGTACAGGTGTAATTAATGTTGATACAATAATTGTTACTCAAAGCGGAATTATAACAGTAACTTCCAACAATAACGGTTGTATTGTTCAAGATAATTTTGAATTATTTTTAGAACGATGTTTGGAGCCAACTATTTATATTCCTAATGTGTTTACTCCAAATGAAGATGGAATGAATGATTTATTTTTGATTAAAGGAACATTTATAAGTGAGTTTGAGGGAACTATTTTTAACCGTTGGGGAAATGAACTTTTTAACTGGAAAAATGTAGAAGAAGGTTGGAATGGCGAATATAAAGGTGAGTTAGTTCCCGATGGTACCTATTTTTACATTATGGATGTTGTTTTTGAAAACAGAGAAAAGAAAAGTTTAACAGGCTCAGTTACCCTATTAAAATAATTTTTTAACACAAGTTGCTTATGTTACCAAAAATTAAAACCGTTCAAGATTTTCAGAAGTTATTGCTGAAAGTTTTTGCTTTGTTGCTCATGTTTTTTTTCTCGTTGGTTGCTTTTTCCCAAACCGCACTGCCTGTTTCTAGAACAACTTGGAGTACAGGAACTCCATTAGGTTGGACAGATAGTGGTACAGGAGTTTATACAACCCTTTTTGCTTGTACAACTAATGATATGGGGCAACTCAACTCAACAGGAGATTTTTATCAAGTATTTTTTTCAGGAATCCCTAATCAATTATCATTTAAATTGAAAAGTGCGACTATGGATGTGGGTTCATCTTGTTTAGTAGAACAATCACCAGACGGATTAGCTTGGGCTACTTTAGGAACTTATGGATCAGGCAGCACTCCGTTTACAGATTGTGATGATATTAATTTAGTGCTAACATCAACCACAAGGTATGTAAGATGGACTTATACTAAAAGTGCAGGAAATTGTGGTTTAGATGATGTGAATATTTCAGAGTTAATAGTGTGTTCACCTGCTTTAGAACCTACTGTTAATTCAACTGTAATCACTTTTTCTAATATAGGTTGTTTTTCTATGGATTTAAATTGGACGAGTGGAAATGGAGCGAATAGAATTGTTGTAGCTTCTATATCGCCAATTTCTGGAACACCTGCCGATCAAACGAATTATATTGCGAATACAGTATTTGGTTCAGGTAGTGCTATTGCTGCTGGTGAATTTGTTGTGTTTAATGGTTCAGGAAATACGACTACCGTTTCCGGATTATCAACAAATACCACTTATTATTTTGCCATTTTTGAATACAATGGAACATCAACTAATTGTGATGAAAATTATTTAACAACAGGTGTTTTAACAGGTAGTCAATTAACAGCAACGTGTGCTTGCCCTGAGATTACAGGTGTTTTGGTGGATGCTTGCGGTGGAGCGGTAGAGGGAATTAATGAATTTTTTACTTTTACTAATGGAGATGATTCATTATACATTGATAGTCTTACAGCCAATTTTCCTAATGGAGGGGCTTTTTGTAGTTCAGGTTGTGGCACTCAAACATGGACTACTAATCCAGATTATATAGATTCCTTAAATGCTTGGGCAAGTTGTCCAGGGCTTTTTGTTGAAGCAGATCCTATACCAGCTGGAGCTAATATTGTTGTTTTTACAGGAGCTAATCCTACTTTTCAATTTGATTTTTCTGGACTTTGTGGTACTGGTCCGTACTATGCTGTTTTTGCAAATAATACCAATACGTTAGGACGTTTTGCTAATTATAATGCTACTTGTTCTATTAGAACTTTAAGTGTAGATTTTGGTAGGGATTGTATTGATACAGTAAGTTATGATAGGTGTTTGTTGTCTAGTACTGATGGTGCTTACGTTGCTTTCGATGCAGAAGGAAATCCAACTTATGAAAATGACGGGTGTACACCAACAGCATTACTACCCATAACACTTGTTTCCTTCACAGGAAAAGAACTTACACCAACATCTAACTTTTTGAAATGGACAACTTCTTCAGAAATAAATAATGATTATTTTACGATTGAAAGAAGTGTTGATGCCCTTAATTTTGAGCCTATTTCAACAATTAAAGGTGCTGGAAATAGTAACATCACGTTGTTTTATGACTTTATAGACCATCAGCCACAAAAAGGAAACAACTATTATCGCTTAAAACAGACTGATTTTAATGGAGATTTTAGTTATTCAGAGATTATTGTGATTAAGAATGAAGAAAAAAATATAGCAGTATTTTATTATAATAACCTATTAAAAGTTTCTACCAAAGAAAGTGTTCAACTTCAAATTTTGGACATTACAGGAAGAATGGTGTTTGAAAATAAAAGCAACAACGAAACCGTTGATTTATCTTTTTTATCACAAGGCATATACATCTACAGAATTGCTTACCAAAATACCGTTCTATCGGATAAACTAGTAGTTCAGTAGTTATAATTTTTCATCAACTATTTTAAGTTAGAACTGAAATAATTCATTAAATTTCACCATAATACAAGCAACGTGATAATCCTTTTTACGTTATAATTGTATTATGAAGAAGATAATAGTAGTATTATTTTTCCTTTTTTGTGTAACTGAAGCAAACTCTCAAGTGTTTTATACAGAAACTTTTGATGGCTCTGTTTGTGCGGCTGGATCAGGATGTGATCCAAGTTTTGTTGGCTGGACAACTACCAATGTTGGAGTAAATGGGGTTAATGCTAATAAATTCTATGTTTCTTGTCAAGAGAATGGAAATGCTGCTGGTGTTTGTGGTAGTGGTTGTGGAAGCGATCAATCTCTTCATGTAGGAAATGTTTCAACTTCTTCTGCAGCATTTCTTTTTTGTCCTTCAGGAGATTGTGGAGCAGCTTATGATGACTCTAGTCCTGATGAGGCTACTAATATTAGATGTGAATCACCAACGATTAACTGTACGAGTAAATCAAATATTACTATAGAATTTAACTACATTGAAAGTGGTGAAGGAGCTGATGATAATGCTACTTTATGGTATTTTGATGGGGCTGCTTGGAATAATATAAATGCATTATCTAAAACATCAACATGTGGAAGTAGTCAAGGTTTATGGACTTCATTTTCTGGTTCATTACCTGCTTCGGCTGACAACAATCCTAATGTTAAGATAGCTTTTAGATGGGCTAATGATGGTGATGGTGCTGCTAGTGACCCTTCTTTTGCTGTTGATGACATTACACTGAGTACTCCCATTCCTACACCTATTGAATTAGTTTCTTTTATTGGAAAAGGACTTACACCAACATCTAACTTTTTGAA
>Ga0210005_1001502_pt1 | contig 14812 bp, 16 predicted proteins | sample CryGey02umfilter_3_FD_183961 | JGI IMG/M metagenome (GOLD analysis project Ga0210005, IMG submission 183961) | Groundwater microbial communities from aquifer in Utah, USA - Crystal Geyser 4/9/14 0.2 um filter (SPAdes) (version 3) | ecosystem: Environmental > Aquatic > Deep subsurface >... | reverse complement strand
TGGCTCATCAAGAACATAGAGCGCGCCGACAAGACCGGAACCAAGCTGGGAAGCGAGGCGAATTCGTTGTGCCTCCCCACCCGAGAGCGTGTTGGCTCGCCTATCCAAAGACAAATATTCAATGCCAACATCAATCATAAATCTCAAGCGAGATTCTATTTCTTTCAAAACCACTTTGGCAATACTGCGCTCTCTGGCTGTGATTTTTACTTTATTAAAAAATTTATCACAATCATTGATAGATAGGGCAACAAGCTCAACTATGTTTTTTCCGCCAATAAGCACATGCAAGGCCTCCGGTCGGAGTCTCGCGCCATTGCATACAGGGCACGGCTCCGTGCCAAAAAAATGTTTAGTTCCCAAACCATTACATTCTGGGCAAGCGCCATAAGGAGAGTTGAAAGAAAAAAGACGCGGTTCTATCTCGGGAAAAGAGAAACCGTCAATGGGGCAAGAAAACTTTGATGAAAGAAGATGCTCTTCATTTTTGTCGTCTTCTTTTTTGTTGTGCAGATTTTTTATATCAGTAAACCTAATTTTCACCAAGCCCTCGGATTCATTCAGAGCCATTTCAAGTGATTCGGAAAGTCTTTCTTCCGCATCTTTTGAGTTTTTCTTAAATTCTTCAATATTTATTGAATCAACCAAAACATCTATGTCATGGCGTTTGGTCTTTGAAAGAACTATTTGTTCTCGAAGTTTTTTTCTTGCGCCATCGATTATCACTTCCGTATATCCCTTTCCCAAAAGGTCGTATAAGAGCTGGTAATATTCCCCTTTTCTACCTCTGACTACCGGAGAAAATATTTCAAGATATTTTGGTAGTGAAATTTTTTTTGATTTTTCGCCAGGTGCGGTTGTTTGTTCCTTGTGTAAAAGATCTAAAGCAAAATTTTTAATCTCTTCATTTGACAACTTTTTTATTTCCCTTCCGCACACAAAACAGTGGGGTCTTCCGATTCGCGCATACAATACTCTAAGATAATCGTAGATTTCGGTTATTGTCGCGACGGTTGAGCGAGGGTTGTTGGAGCGAGATTTTTGGTCAATGGAAATTGCCGGTGACAAACCTATGATTTCATCAACATCCGGCTTCTGCATTTGACGCAAAAATTGACGGGCATAAGAAGACAAAGATTCTACGTATCTTCTTTGACCTTCAGCAAAAATAGTATCAAAAGCCAAAGATGACTTGCCACTACCAGAGAGCCCGGTGAAAACGACCATTTTATTTCTCGGCATTTCAACCGTAATATCTTTCAAGTTGTGAGTACGAGCACCGCGAACAATCAGTTTATCCTCATTTGTTTCTTTATTTTTTTCTTTTGTCTTTTTTTCCATAAAAACAATAGCCCCCGATTTGTCTATAGGGGTAGTCAGAACAATATACCAAGCTTCTAATAAAAAAGAAATAGCAACTTATATAATTAAAATTTTTATTCCCCACCCTTAAGTCTTTCTTTCAAAATCAACAGTTCGTCTCTTAAAATCGCTGCGGTTTCAAAATCAAGTATTTTTACAGAAGCGTTCATTTGTAACTCTTTCTGCCGAATAAGCTTGCGAGGATTCTTTTTGAATATTGCCTCTTCAAGAGAAAGCTCCGACTGCACGGCTTTTTTGTGTTCTGTGTTCATTTCTTCAGTAATGTCTCTTATCTTTTTTATTATTGTTCTTGGGGTAATGCCGTGTTTTTTGTTGTAAGCAATCTGCAGAGAACGGCGCCTGTTTGTCTCTTCTACCGCTCTACCAATTGACCCCGTTATGTTATCGGCATAGAGCGTTACATGGCCGTCAACATTTCTGGCCGCTCTTCCTATAATCTGTATGAGTGATGTTTCGGAACGCAAAAATCCCTCTTTGTCCGCGTCTAAAATCCCTATAAAGGTTACCTCCGGCAAGTCCAAACCTTCTCTTAGAAGATTTACTCCGACCAAACAATCAAATTCTCCTTTTCTAAACGAAGTTAGTATTTCTATTCTTTCAATCGTCTTTATATCACTGTGAAGATATCGGGCTTTTATCTTTTTTTCTTTCAAAAATTCCGAGAGGTCTTCAGCCATTTTTTTGGTAAGCGTTGTAGCAATAGCACGACCACCCTTTTTTATTGTTTTTTCCGCCTCTGCTATAAAGTCCTGAATTTGCCCGCCATAACGACTTGGAAGCTTAACTTCCAAGTTGAAATTTGGCCCTTTCCCACTCGCTTGAATCGGCCTAATGGAAATTTCTGGATCAATCAGCCCAGTAGGTCGTATTACTTGTTCTGTGGTTTTTTCGCTTTTTTCATTTTCATACTTTCCAGGAGTTGCCGAAGTAAACAATATTTGCCCAACCCTTTCCTCAAACTCTGCAAATCTCAATGGACGGTTATCTTTTGCGGATGGCAGTCTAAAGCCGTGCTCCACAAGAGTGCGCTTACGGGCTTGGTCGCCGTTATACATACCCCCTATTTGAGGTACTGTAACGTGAGATTCATCTATAATTGTCAGAAAATCGGCTGAACCGTCCTTTTTGTGTGGAAAATATGAAAGCAGGGTGTCTGGAGGTTCTCCTACTTTTTTACCGGAAAAGTGTCGTGAATAATTTTCTATTCCGGAACAATATCCGATTTCACGGATAAGAGCCAAATCATAACTCGTGCGCCTCTTTAACCTTTCTGCTTCAAGAATTTTTCCTTCTTTATCAAAAATCTTTAGCTGTGTATCCAATTCTTTTTTTATATCTTTTATCGCCCTTTCAAGTTCTTCTGGGGCGGTAATGAAATGTTTTGCGGGGAATAAAAAGAAAATATTGACCTCTTTTAGTATTGTTCTTGAAACCGCGTCAATTTTTTGGATTTTTGATATTTTTTCATCAGTGATTTCCAGACGATAAACAACCTTTTCTGAAACCGGCATAATTTCCATAACAGTACCAACCACCCTGAACTTCCCAGGACTAAGGTCGGCATTCGTTCTTTCAAAATGAATATTTACAAGTTTTCTAACAAATTCGAAACGAGAAAATTTGTCCCCAACGGCTATTTTTAGATTTACTTTTTCGTACTCTATGGGACTACCAAGTCCGTATATGCAAGACACGGACGCAACCACGATAACGTCTTTACGAGTTAGAAGCGCCTGTGTTGACGCGTGACGAAGCCGTTCTATTTCTTCATTTATTTGAGCTTCCTTTTCAATATAGGTATCAGTCACGGGCATATATGCCTCCGGCTGATAATAGTCGTAGTAAGAGACAAAATAATGCACGGCATTATTTGGAAAAAATTCTTTGTATTCTTGAGCAAGTTGAGCGGCTAGAGTTTTGTTGTGGGCGATAACAAGTGTCGGTTTTTGTACAGCTTCAATGATATTGGCCACCGTAAACGTTTTCCCCGATCCGGTTACCCCTAGAAGCGTTTGGTATCGTAGTCCATTTTTCAACCCCCCAATCAAACTTTTAATGGCGCTGGGTTGGTCGCCCGCAGGAGCAAACTCGCTCTCAATTTTAAATTTTTGCTCGTTTTTCATAAAAAATAATCAGGAGATAATATAGCTCTTCAAAAACTTCTTTTTCATTAACTCCAGACTGCCATCAAAAATCGACCTTCTCATATCCTCAACCAGATGAACGATGAAATGTAAATTGTGAATCGTTGCCAGTGTTCCCGCTATCATTTCATTTGCTTTAAAGAGATAGGAAATATACGCCTTAGAATAGAGAGAGCAAGTATAACAAGAACAGCTGTCCTCTATGGGAGAAAAGTCTTTTGTAAATTTTGCGTTGGTAATGTGTATTTTTCCTTTTTTTGTAAATATTGTGCCATTTCTACCAAGTCTGGTGGGCAATACGCAATCAAACAAATCCACTCCGTTTTCTACTCCCATAAACAAATCTTCGGGCTCTCCTATTCCCAACAAATGTCTGGGTTTGTCTTCCGGTAGAATGTCGTTAACCCATTTAACCACCGTGGACATATCTTCTTTTGCAAAAGAACCACCAATGCCAAAACCATCAAACCCCGTGCGAACTAGCGATTTTCCATAAGAACCCGCTTCGTGCGGAGCATTTCCTTGAACAGTCATCTCCGATAATATCTTTGCTGATTTTTTTCGCAATGCTTCATTTCTTCCACCTTGAACTATGCCGAATAATGCGGAAGGACGCGAAACAGATGCAAACTCACTTAAAAGCTTTTTGTGGTGTTCGAGAGAACGCTTGGCCCATCGGTGAGTACGATTAAGCGCTTCTTCTTGATATAAATCGTTTTCTGTCGGAGAAGTACATTCATCAAAAGCAAAAATTATATCTGCTCCCAAATTGTGTTGAATTTCAATAGATTTCTCCGGTGTAATGTAGTGTGTGGAACCATCCAGATGCGATTTGAAAGAAACCCCGTCTGCGCCGATTTTCGCAAGCTTAGGAAGTCTTTCATCGTCGGCCCTTTCCGGAATTAAAAGATTGGGGTCAGTTGTTTTTGTTATTTTTGATATCTCCTTGCCATATGCAACCCCCAATGAGAAAACTTGGAATCCTCCGGAATCGGTAATGATTGGGCCACCCCAATTCATAAATTTGTGCAGACCTCCCGCTTCCTTTACCAGCTCATCTCCTGGTTGCAAATACAGGTGGTATGTATTGGCCAAAACAGCTTGCGCTCCCGCCCTTTTTACTTCTTCAGGCAACAAAGATTTTACCGTTGCTTTGGTGGCTACGGGTATAAAGGCGGGTGTCATAATATCTCCGTGAGGGGTTTGTATTTTCCCAGCCCTGGCTTTCCCGTCTTTTATTTTCTTTTCAACCGAAAAAGAGAATGATTTCATCCAACAATGAAAGCATTTTAGTTGTTATTTTACAACTTTTTTGTTAGCGACGTAGAGCGATGGAGATGGAAAAACAAAGTTTTTACATTAGAACGAGCACAGCGAGTTCGTGTTATTGCCTCGGGTCAAAGCTTTGAGGGCGTATATTTTAAAACACCGGCTCGTCTTGAATTTGTGATATGTTCTGCAAGCCCAAAAGTTCTACTTCAAATATAAGCGTAGAGTTTGCGGGAATCGGACCGATTGCTCGGTTACCGTACGCAAGTGACGGAGGAATGATTATTCTCCTCTTTCCCCCAACCCTTATTCCTGGTAATCCCAGCTCCCATCCCTGAATTACACTGCCGGAACCCAAAACAAACTGGAATGGTTGATTCCTGGCTATGGAACTGTCAAAAATTTGACCATTAGTAAGCGCTCCGACATAATTAACCACCAGAATTTCCCCCACTCGCGCTTCTTCCCCCGTTCCTACTACAATATCTTGAACCACCAAACCACTTTGGTCCGGAACAATGGCGGTTTGGTGGTTAACAACTTCCGTATTTTCACCTCCAAACCCCGTACTGTTTATTAAAGATATGACCCTGTCTCCCCACGCAAAGAAAGAGATGGAGACAATTACTACAAAAACAGCTATCCATTCATTTGTGCTAAGTTTCTTCATTTTGGTTGTATTCTATTAATATCTATTTTAATTATAGGTATTTATTTCAAAAAGCAAAGGAATTGCAAAGTGGCTATTTTACTTTAAAATGGTAGCAATATGGAAAAAAATAAAATAGTTTGTTTGCCTCAAAAAGATTTAAATATAAAACCCTTAACACACGAGGAAATACACACAGCAGCCAGAGAAAGAGTGTATGAAATTTCAAGAGAGTTTACTCAAGGTTTCAGATTTCTTGAAAAATATACTCATTCCGTTACATTTTTTGGCTCCGCACAACTAAAAGAAGGAGACGAGTATTATGACAAGGCGCGGGAATTGGCCAAACGCATTGTTTCAGAACTGTCATACACCGTCATATCCGGCGGAGGGCCTGGGATAATGGAAGCGGCCAACAGGGGCGCAAAGGAAGCGGGTGGAAATTCTGTCGGGTTAACAATTCGCCTTCCCAGAGAACAGGTTATGAATGATTATATGACAGACCATATTGATTTTTATTACTTTTTCAGTAGAAAAGTTTGTCTGACATATTCAGCGGAAGCGTTCATATTTTTCCCGGGAGGATTTGGAACTCTTGATGAATTTTTTGAAGTGGTAACACTGCTTCAAACTCACAAAATACCAAATATTCCCGTTATTTTATTCGGAACAGAATATTGGGGAAAATTGTTTGAATATCTTAAAGAAACAGTTAGGGCTAAAAGAATGATTGACGACGATGACATGGCAATTCCTCATATTACGGATGATTTTGAAGAGGCCATTAGGGTTATAAAAGACGCCCCCGTCAGAAAAGCCCTTCCATACAACGGTTTGAAAATTAATCCGGTTGATTGATCGCGGTTTATGTTTGTATTTTAATTTTTATATATGAGAAAACCCGCACCGTTCCTGGCGCGGGTTTTTGCACACTTCACTGAACCCTCACTTGGAAGTTAAGCTTCCAAGTTTTTCCCACATTTCTTAGAGAGAAGTAACCTCTTTTTCTTTCGAGGTGTTCCCGCTTCGCATGTGGAAAGAGAGGATCCTTCCGTCTTCTTGGCAGAGGTATGTCTTGTAGTCCTTGAAGGACCCGACATTGACCACCACCTGGCCGTTCTCAATACGGCACGCCAGCGTGATGTGCCCCTTGCTAAAAGCGGGCGAGACCCCATACGGCCGAACAATAGCACAGTCACCGGGGGAAAGCAGGAGAATCTCCACCAGGTGCCTGTCCACCATGTTTCCGTCCAAGTCCAAGACGGGGCAAAACCCTTTCCTGCCCCAAATCTCTGCAGATTTGAACCGCTTGACCACTCCGTGGCGGTCGATGGACACTTCCAGTACTTCTTGGGTTGGGGAAGCGTACACCACGATTGCCGCTTGGAGTCTGTCATCCTCTGCTTCTTTTTTCAGGACAGTGGCGCTTGAACTGTAGTCAAGGCCAAAACTTGCCCGGAGGAGAAGCACGCCCCCCAACTCAACATCGGGTGCATCACTACTTGACAGCGGTATGAACGGTGGCAACTGATTACCTGCCGTTCGACCGAGCGGAAGCCGAAAAACACCGTCTTCCATCGTGACATTCACTCCATCCTGCAAAATGCCAGAATGGCAATCGAATGTGAAAAAACGCATAACTCTCCTTTGGGTGTGGGTGGGTTGTGAACTATGTGAACTAACTGTGTGTTAAAAAAGAACAGCAAACCGCACAATATCACATAACCACAACAATAGCAAGAATTTTTAAATTTTAAGAACTTTCTTCAGTCAGCCAGTTTAATGCCTCTTCTCTCGTTTTGAATGATTTTAAATTATTTCTACCCGAAAGAGCAGCCACAACATCTTCCGCCATTTTTACATACTGACTACCCCCGTATGTAGCATTGCGAAATACATATGGTTCATTTTCTCTCATAGTTGTCGCTAACTGAACCATTACTTCCGAATCATATTTGCGAAGACCGCTTATATCAGCTAAAACCAAAACTTTTTTGTTTTTTTTAAGAAATGTTTCTTTAATTGTTTTTTTTAAATTTTCCGTCCACTCTGTAAATTGAGATAGATTTTCCATGATTAAATCACCACCAATAGTGACATTCACCACATCATCAGCACCAACATTTACTCTTAAATCTGTTTCCCCTTCAGTCATAATATTTAATTTCTTTTATTATCTAAACCATAATATTTTCCAGCGTTTGACGCAATGATAATTATAAAAGCGATTATATATATTATGTGTTCATCAATAATAAAACTATGCCCTCCCACAATAGGAAATTCCAATATTGGCAGATAATACAAAACCATCAAAAGAATACCTCCGAGAGACGCCCATTTGGTGAATATGCCCAAAATCAAAGCAATACCCACAAGAGTGAGTCCCCACTCGTTTAGGAAATTTACCCACCCAATATTTGAAGGTAGGGCAAACCACGCAAACAGGTCTGGCAGGGTTTTTGCGGATTTTAGATATCCCGCCGCACTCCAATCGGGATTTATTATTTTGGTAACCCCCGCGTAAAAGAACAACCAACCCAAGGCAACACGGAGAGCTAAAACAGAGTTTTTCACGAAATTTCTATTAACTGCTAATTGATTACAGCTTACCATATATATACGCAACATATGTATATAACCATAATGTTAGAATATATTTATGAATAAAGACCTTTCACGCATAGAAATATCAAGAAAAAATATTCTGTCCAATGTAGAATCTTTTAAAAATTACCTAAACTCCGAAACAAAAATGGTGGCGGTCGTCAAAGCAAATGCCTATGGGCACGGACTTGCCGAAGTGGCGCCCGTTATTGAGAATTATGTCGAATATTTTCAAGTGGACGATCTTTTAGAATTGAGAGAAATAAGAAAAATAAGCAATAAAAAAACTTTGGTCCTCGGTTATGTCTCCGAAAAAGAGCTTGAAGAAGCGGTGGTGCTCAATGGTATTCTTGCAATATACGACATTGAAAGAATGGGGATTTTAAACAAAATTGGTAAAAGATTGGGAGTTAAACCCAAAATACATATAAAGATAGACGCGCTACTTGGTCGCCAAGGGATTTTAACAAAGGACCTACCAAAATTTTTAAAAGATATAAAGGATTATAAAAATATTTCAATTGAAGGCGTCTATTCCCATCTTTCAAGTGTTGATATAAACGATCACTCTCACACCAACAAGCAAATGGAGATATTTGAAAAATCTTATCATATGATGAAGCAAGCTGGGTACAAAAATTTAATAACGCACATTTCTGCCACTGCAGGTGTTTTGGAAAACGAGCGTGGTTTCGGCGACAGTCGCTTGGTACGCCTTGGGATTGGAATGTATGGAATGTGGCCGGAAAAAAGTTTCCAAAAAAAGTACGGAAAAAAGATAAATCTAAAACCGGCGATGAGATGGGTAAGCCACATAGCCCAAGTAAAAACTCTTCCTGCAAACCACCCTATTGGTTATAACCTTGCCTTTGTTACAAAAAAAATCACCAAAATCGCGGTAATACCTCAAGGATACGGTGATGGGTATGACAGGGGTTTTTCCAACAATTGTTATATTCTAGTGAGAGGAAAAAGATGTCGGGTTTTAGGCAGGGTTGCGATGAACATGTTTGTTGTTGATGTTTCAAATGTTTTTGGTGTAAAAGCCGAGGACGAAGTGGTTCTTTTGGGTAGCCAGGGAAAAGAAGAAATCAGCGCGGAAGAACTAGCAAAAAGACTCGGAACCATAAACTACGAAATAACCACCAGGGTTTCCCCCCTGCTTCCAAGAAAAATTGTCTAACATAAATCAAAAACAGCTCCTTTTGAGCTGTTTTTGATTTTCACCGTTTGAGTTTCTGGCAAATAATCACTACGACAGATGCTTGGAAACCAACTTGGTCATTTCAAACATATTTACCGTAGCCTTACCATCAAAAACTTTCTTCAAATTATCGTCTGCGTTTATATTCCTTCTGTTTGCGGGATCTTGAAGGTCATTTTTCTTGATGTATTCCCAAAGTTTCTTAACGACTTCTGACCTAGGCATGGGTCCGTTACCGACTACAGCCGCCAAATCGGGGCTAATAGTCATAGGTTTCATAAATGCTGAATTGCTTTTTGCCATATATTCTTATTAATTATAATTTACCTTTTGATAATTGTACTACCAAAAGACATGGAATACAAGTGGTTATCACCAGTTCTTGCAACAATCTATCAACCGCTTACCAAGCGCCCTTAGATTGTTGTTTTTATACAAAAAAAAGATGAATCCGAATAAAAACCACAATCCGCCCAAAAACACAATATTAATGGGCGATATTTGTTTTGGTACTGACAAGGCCAAATACACCAACCAAAACAACGAAACCAGTAGTGGAAACTTTAAAAGTTTAAATGTTTCAGAACTGCGAGAAGAGAAATAATATACGAAGCCGACGGCACTACCTCCCATAAGAATACCCAAAACTATTTTATCTTGGCCAATTCCACCCAACATAAGAATAAACATTGATACCCAAGTCAGCGAAACCGATACGCACAATGCGCAAATATCTTTCCCACTTATCTTTCGTATTAATAGTGTTAATACAAAAAAAACAATTAGCAGAAATGAGGCTAGAGTCATTTGGATATTAATTCAATCAATATAGAAACAGAAATTAACAAAAGGGCGGTAAGAGCAATTCCTTGATAAGGAATTGCTCTGTTTTTACGAACCGCAGAAACCATACGACTTATGAACGGAGAGACAAACATAATCAACGCTCCCAACACGGAACCAAAAAAAAACAGATTGATGGCATAAGTATTGTGAAAGAAAGTGCCATATTCGCCCACAAGAGACAAGTAAAGAGGATGATACTCTCTGATAAGAGGCATTATGGGAATAATAGTTCCTAAAAAAATTAAAATTGTAAGGAAAAAATACTGATTGGGAATATATTCCTTTTTGGGTATTTTTGAAAGCCACATACCCAAGGCCATAGCAAAAGCGCCGATAAACACTCCCACTACTATAGACGATATTCCCATTGAGGCGGCTACAACGGCCAGAGCACCAGCGCCGATAGTACAGAGCGGGCAGTGAGCCAGTGTTGCTTTAGGAAAAATAAAAGCAAGTGGAATAATAAAGTATTTTCTCATAATTTATCGCGTCACGTTAGCTGTAATCTGAAGCTCAAGCGCGCCACCGGAACTGTCTACGAAGTAGACATACCTTTCTACAAACCCCACCCCATCTGGACCGTGAGCTGTCGGGTCAAACACAACAACAGCATCCACCGACTCTCCCGCTTTGATAATCTCATTAACCTTAGGAACCAAACCTCCGTGTCCGGGCATCCCAAAGGGACCCATTCTTTCTCCACTCATTTCAAGAAAAGCAGTAGTACACATACACGATGTTACTAAACTATCCAGCTTAATATCCTTGTCTGTATTATTGATAACTGTGAATATTTTTTGCACATTACCATCTGTCATTGAAATCGTTCCGAAATCAAAAGATTTTTCTTGGGCGGAAAGAAAGCTGCCTGATTTTATTTGTTTTTCGGTTGGTAATGAAGCTGTTCCTCCCGTGTTTCCTCTGCCCCACCAAAATAGTCCCAAAAAAAGAAGAATTATGGCTATAAATTGAAAAATATGTTTTTGTGTGTTTTTGTTCATAATTTTTTTACTAGACAGTTTGCAAATTAATTTTTTTTAGTGTCATTGCGTTCATAACGACAATAACCGTAGACATACTCATCAGAAGCGCACCTATTTCTGGACGTAAAAATATTCCCCAAAACACGAATACTCCTGCCGCTGCCGGGATAGCAAGAATATTGTATCCAAGAGCCCAAAACAAATTTTGCACCATCTTCACATAAACTTTTTTTGACAAAACAAGCAGGCGAACAACATCCATAGGATTATTTCTGGTCAAAACCACATCTCCCGCTTCAACAGCAACATCAGTTCCCGCCCCTATTGCTATACCAACATTGGCTTGCGTCAAAGCGGGGGCATCATTTACTCCATCACCAACCATAAGCACGATGTTTCCATCTTCTTGGAGCTGTTTTACATATTTATATTTTTGTTCGGGCAAAACTTCTGCAAAGTAGGTGTCTATATTCAATTCTTTTGCCACCTTTTCTGCGACATCTTCTTTGTCCCCGGTAAGCATGGCGACTTTGACACCCAGATTGTGTAATTTTTTGACGACCTCAAAAGATTCTGGTTTGATCTCGTCAGACATTGTGATTATTCCCAATAATTCTTTTTTGCTAGCAAGAATAACAATCGTATTGTCACCTAAAGATAAGTCATTAATTTTTTTATCCTGCTCAACGGTTAAAACAGACATATCTTTTATCAAAGGTTTATTCCCCAAAAAATAATCTATTTCATTAACCACCCCAATTACTCCCTTTCCGGCAACGTCTCTAAACTGTTTGGGTTTATCAAGCAGGATGTGATTTTTCTCTGCGTATTGCAATATAGATTGACCAATAATGTGTGCCGAATGTTGCTCCAACGACGCGGCAATTTTCGCAATATCGTTTTTTGCCATACTGCCAAAAGTAACAATATCACTCACTCCGAACTGACCTTTTGTAAGAGTCCCTGTTTTGTCAAACACAACATAGTCCGCATTTCTGATAACCTCAATTTTAGCCAAATTCTTTATGAAGACCCCGTTCTTAACCGCAAGTGAGGTGGCAATTGTCGTAACGGTGGGGATAGCCAGTCCAAGAGCATGAGGACAAGCAATAACAAGAACGGTGATTGCTAGTGTAATTCCAAAAACCAAAGGCTTTCCCAAGATTATAGACCAGACAAAAATAGTGAGAAGAGATGTAATAACGGCGACTAGTGTCAGAACAGAAGATGCTTTGTCAGCTAATCGTTGTGAACGAGGTTTTGTGTTTTGAGCTTGGTTTATGAGCTTTTGAATCTGACCTATGGTTGAATTTTCTCCCACACGAGAAAGTTTTATTGTGAGCGAACCATCCAGGCATATTGAACCAGCTATCACTTTATTATGCTCTTTTTTCTCAACGGGTTTGGATTCTCCGGATATTAGCGATTCATTTACATTCGCCGTTCCTTCATTTACAACCCCGTCTGCCGGTATTTTTTCTCCAGGTTTTACCAACACCACATCCCCTTCTTTTAAAAGAGATGTATCAACCTCCTCACTCTTATCACCGACAAGTCTGTGCGCTTTCTTCGGCAATAATTTTGCTACTTCCTGTAAAGCGTTGCCGGCGGCAGAGCTAGATTTTGCTTCAAGATAATGCCCGAAAAGCAATACCCAGATAAGAGTTGAGATCTCCAAATAAAACTCAACATTAAGGGAAGGTATGAAGGTGGAAACAACCGAAAATATAAAACCCGACCCGACGGCTATGGATACAAGAGTCATCATTCCATATTTACGCATTTTAATTTCATGCCATGCATGTTGGAAAAAAATCAAAGAAAAACCAAAAATTATGGAGGCGATAACAAACCCAATCCATTTTGCAAATGAGTAGAGCTCGTACCCAAAAAATCCGGATATCATTTTATTCACAAGAAAAAGTGGGATGAGAAGAAATGTTACTATCCAAAACTTCCGTAAATAGACAAGCGCCGAACCGTGACCCATTGCCGATGGCTGTCCTACTCCGCAGTGCGCACCGCTGTAGCTGTGTTCCATATTATTTTTTCTTTGAAATCTTATAAACCGAAAGGATTTCTTCAATGGCTTTCTTTTGTGAGCCCTTCTTTACTTGTTCAATAACGTGCGTGGAAAGATGGTTTTCAAGCATTGCATCTTCTACGGCAGAAAGGGCATTGCGGACGGCGGAAGTTTGAGTGATTATATCAATACAATACTTATCCCCCTCAACCATCTTTTGCAAACCTTTTACCTGGCCCTCTATTCGTTTCAACCTATTCTGCACTTGCTTTTTTATATCTTTTCTCATACTTGATATGATATACCCATATGGGGTATATTGCAAGTAGCTGTGGATAAATCCTCTTCCCGTTCTTGATTAGACAAAACAAAATTCATGATTTTATAAAGACAAATTAGCCCTTAATCTGGACCGTTATGTCAATTTCTTCATTCTTTTGTTTCTTGATATAATGTATGGACACTATTTTATAAAAATTTTTATATAAAAATTAGAATTAACCAATAAATATCATATGAAACAATTTATACTTATTAAAAATGCGGAAGAGAAAAAACACGAAAGCCCCGTGATCTTGGTACATGGCTCATGGGGCTCTTCTTCTATGTGGATGGCTTACACGGAGCTTTTCTCAAAAATGGGTTGGGATATTTACGCTCCGGACTTGAGAGGGCACGGTAAAAGCGATGGGTCTTTGGCGGGGGTAACTATGGAAAACTATGTGGATGATATAAAACAAACCGTTACAGAGAATGATATAAAAGACCCGATAATTGTAGGCCACTCTATGGGAAGTCTTGTTGCTCTTATGTATGCCGTTCAATATGGAGCAAAAGCAGTTGTGGCCATTGACCCAAGCCCATCAAAAGAGGTCCAAGGAGAAGGGGAAGCGAAAGATTATCCGGCAGAGTATTCTCCTATGGACGCCGGAATGCCGACAGATCCGATGGAAGTTATGAAAGGTCTTCCCGATATACCGCAAGAAAAACTGATGATGCTGAAAGATATGTTGGGTATGGAGTCCGGAGTAGCTAGAAGCGAACGAAAACTTGGTATTTCAATTCCAAAAGAAAAACTTTCAATGCCGACGCTTTTTGTAGGCGGAGAACTTGGCGAATCAGTGCCTTTTGGTATAGGAATAAGAACCGCCAAAGCCATGGCAGATTATTATGGAAAAGAAGTTATAGAAATAAAAGGTGCGACTCACCCCGGTATTCTGGTCGGTGAACACGCTATGGAATCCGCACAGAAAATTGTGGAGTGGATGGCGAAAATATAAAAACTCTTTTTTGCTTTTAGCAAAAACTAGGATAGGGATTCTAGACACCTGACGCAGTTCTTTTGTCCCTCCCTTGTTTTGATATATTTATTTCCGCATTTGCAAAGCAGAATCTCTGTTTTTGTAGGTTTAACAATCCACTTCCCATCTTTTTGAAAATGTTTCTTTGAAACCGTCTGAATATTAGATTTTGTAATCTTTGTTTTCATATTGTTTTTAAGTTTTATTCAATAAAAGTTAGTGCTTTTCCGCGCTTATTCGCTCTTCCCGTACGACCAATGCGGTGTATGTAGTCGTCATAAGTTGCCGGAATGTCAAAGTTTATTACATGACTTACTTCGTTTATATCAAGTCCTCGCGCCGCGACATCGGTGGCAATGAGAGCTTGTATGTTGCTGTCCTTAAAAAGGTTTAATGCTTTTTG
>Ga0210005_1001500_pt1 | contig 14847 bp, 14 predicted proteins | sample CryGey02umfilter_3_FD_183961 | JGI IMG/M metagenome (GOLD analysis project Ga0210005, IMG submission 183961) | Groundwater microbial communities from aquifer in Utah, USA - Crystal Geyser 4/9/14 0.2 um filter (SPAdes) (version 3) | ecosystem: Environmental > Aquatic > Deep subsurface >... | reverse complement strand
GATCGGCCATGGTGCCGTACTTATTGTTGTAGCCATCAATATGACCGTTGACCCCGGGGTAGCTTATGACAATCACGCCATTGTCGCCGGGGTGGACGGCGAGCTTAACCTCAGCCTGAACCTCGCCCCGGTTCTTCGTTCTGGTGCCAATAGAGGGATGGTTTGGGGGGATGGTCCGATTAAAACTCACTGTGTAATTTTCCGGTAGTTTCGTTCCTTCATTGAGACTCATAGTGCTGGGGAATTGTAGTTGTTGGAGGGGAAATAATACCGCATATCATCCTCAGTGCAAGTCTCGGGCGGTTGCCTGCTCCCTAGCTCTTTGTAATCACCAGCTGGCAGACGCCATTTCTGCTCGGAATCGTATCCCACCGCCTCACCCCGAGAAGGTTCCGCCTTATGAGACGCGCATTTCGACGCTGATCTGGTGTCCACCATAACATGGGTACCTCAGGATCGGGCCAGGGGCAGATCTGGACCTTTCCGCCGGGTTTTACTGCTCGAAGCATTCCCTTAACTGCGGCTTGGAGCTGGTCTGGATCATCCATCATAAACTCGGAAACTGCCTCCAGTGAGTAGGCTAGGTCACACGATCCGGGATCAACGGGAAGGTTGTCTGCACAGCCTCTGACATAGTTGTCGGGATTTCTCTGCTGGTCGGCCAACATCTGCTGTAAGGCAAGTTGACTAAATGAGTTGTGGGGATCAGCCCCGGGCAGGTTTTTTATCAGCCAGGCTCGCACTCTTTCCGTCAAACTGTCCGGATCGATCAGTCTCTCGGCCACTACACCCAGGCGCTCACGTATGTTGTTTTGAAGGAGCTGCATATCCTGCCCGAAGCGAGGGTCGACGGCGTAGGCATCAACACCCTGCTGTCTGAGGAGGTAGCTGAGGTTGGAGCCGCCCGCACCCACATCGACAACACGAGCTCCCTCGCGTTTAGGTGGAAGGCGAAGCTCGCCTAGGATCCGATCGGCTAAAAAACTTGTTGAGAAGGTCTGTTCGAGGGCGACTCTCGATGGCTGCTGCTCCGCTCGGCCTTCTTCGAGTGGGCGGCGAAGGGTGGTGCTTGGGCTGGTTCTCATGGTTGAGTCTATGTACTAAGGATGCTACTATAGCACTTTATTTATATTTAGCAATAGGCGTGCGTTGCTCGATCCCGTATAAAAAAAGTGTTCAGACGTTCGGCTCATCTGAGCTTCAGACGGGTCGCCTTACTTCAAAGAGTGCGGCCTGCCCTAGCGTCTGGACGCCCATTGTACAGGGAAACTTTACCCATACTCCCGAGTCTGAAGGTGTTGGGCAGCTCGTAGACGGTATTGCTCCGGCATACGTCGCTAAGTTGAACTGGCTCGCCCAAAATGGGTGCGATATGAAGGTTAGTCTTGAGCCCCTTGTTGCGGATGCCGGATGGTGGGGATCGGCGGTACAGTGTGAAAGTATCGATACGGATGGGCGTGACTATTTCGTTTGCAATAGCTCAATGCCATTGAGGGAATTCGGTTTTGGTGAGGGACTACGCGATCGTGTTTTTGTTAAAGACGTAATCGCTCTCGCAAATGTGCCGGGAGGTCTGCAGCTTTATCTCGATCGTCTCTTGCTGGGCAATGATGGTGCGCTGAGTAGCTCACTCTTCAATCGCTTCCGACCGGTTGACCCGGTAGAGTGGAAGATCACAGTCTTTGGAAGACAGTAAGACGGATCGTCATTAATCATCACTTAAAAAAGGGGGGCCATCACGGCCCCTCTTTTTGTTTTTAAAATCCTGAGTACAGACACAAAAAAAGCCCCAAGTATTAAATAGCATTTTCGGCAGCAGACAAGAGATTAGAGTAGAAACGAGCACATCACTGAGCTTGCATCCCATACATCAGGTCGCCCTAACGTACAATCTGTTTATCACTTTTCTCTAAACACCGAGCCCGTATAGAGTGAGTTGACAATGACCACACACTTTTGGGAAAGAGTGCAACCAGGCTTATTATTGCTATCTAAAACTTGAGGCACAACCGGCGACAAAGCTGATCTGTTCTGTAATCAGTTGCGCCACAAGTTTTAATATTTATTTCAAAGAACTAAATACATAATACCATTTCTGAAAAAATAAATCAAGTACCGAGAGGCTAAAATTAACTGGTATGCTCTATAGGAAAGCAAATCTTATGACTATTTACCTCATTGGCGGCCCACCAAAGTGTGGGAAAACTACCTTGGCTAAGGCTCTGAGTAAGAGGCTCGGCATCCCCTGGATCTCGGCGGCTGCCTGCCGGATGGTCTCGACTGTTCGTTCAAGGCGGGCCCGCCGCTCGACTGCCTCATAGGCCTTGAGCTTGTGGAGCCCATGCACGATGCCGAACTCCACTAAGGACTGTCCGTCACAGCCAAACATCTGGTTGTAGCTGGCAATGCGCATGAGGAGGTGCGGTTAGGCGTGTATACCGAGTGTAGCAGAGGAGTTGTGCGAATACTGCAAAATCGTTACTCTAGACAGTATTATGAACTGGATTTTTCTTGGACTGATGAGTGCCTTTTTCTTCGGCGCTTATAACGTCTTCATCAAGGTCGCCTCGGGGCATATTAATCAGATTGTTGGTGCTGTTATACTGCAAGTCGTTGCCGCACTTGTTGGAGGTGCCATCTTGCTCATACTCAAGTTTTCTCATGCGCCGCTGGCGATCTCACAGAAGGGGATTGCCTATGCCGCTCTCGCCGGAGTTATGGTCGGGCTGGCTGAGATTACCTCGTTTTACATGTTCTCAAAGGGCGTCTCCGCCTCGATCGGGGTGCCGCTCGTGATTGGTGGATCAATTCTGGTGGCCGCCGTCCTGGGACTCTTCTTCCTTCGCGAAACTATCATGCCTCTCCACTACCTTGGCATCGCACTTATTATCGGAGGGGTCGTTCTTCTTACCGCTAAATAGTACTAGCCTTCCTTCTTTTTCATCTCAACCAGGCGTTGATACAGAGCCCAGGGCCGCCAACAGACTTAGGGAAGAGGTCGAAGCAGCGGCCGCTGGCGTACTCTATGGCAGCCAAACGGATTCATCTAGGGAGCTTGCAGCGAGGATTAGGGACCACGCTCAATTTGAACACCCGCAGGTTCGCCGCCACCTTTTGGTAATGGCCGGGCAGATCGGCAGCTTGGGCCTTCCCGAAGGCACCGATCCATTTAAAGAGACGCCACTTCACGGACCTGAAGCCACTGACCCCGAGGCTAGTAACTAATACGCCCTGGAGTCCTAATCCGACACGAAATACCCAAGAAGGCTGTTCACTAGGACAGCCTTCTTTTTTTGTCGACTTCGTATACAATGAACGGTAAGGCTTGACCCATTTATTAATCTTCCCTCATATGATTACCCTCAACTACTGGGCCATTATCGTTTCTGCGATCTTCTCTATGGTACTTGGCGCCCTCTGGTATGGGCCTCTTTTTGGTAGGAAGTGGATGGAGATTGTTGGTGTGAGCCCCGCTGATATGGAGCGCCGCAAAGAGATGCAGAAGGGTGTTGGAAAGCTTTACCTTATCCAGTTCCTGCTGACTCTTTTTCAGGTTTGGGTGCTGGCTTACTACATCGCCGGTTGGCAAGAGGTCAGTGGAGTGCAGAACGCCCTCTGGATCTGGGCAGCCTTTATCATCCCCACCATCGCTGGAACGGCTATGTGGAACAATGACTCGGCAAAAATCTCCTGGACTCGCTTCCTAATTCAGGGCGGATACCAGCTCATCTTGTTTGTAGTTTTCGGTCTTATCCTCACCTACTGGAAGTAGGGGCAGATGCGGAGTTGGCGTTTTTAGGTTGTTACTCATATTGGCACTATGAGTAGTTTCTTTAGTTAGTCAATTCCCCTTGTCGTTACCACCACTTTGGTATAGAATCGGCCCTCGGACCTCTAATCCTCCTAATTTCCTATGGCCTCAAGAGAACGAACCAGTAGCCCAAAACTCATCTTCGCCGTCGGTGAGGAGCCGGATCAGAGTGCTCGACTTGGTACGCGACTCAAGGACGAGGCTGACTGGATGCACGTTGACGGAGGGGCCGTAGCCCAGAACGCTGCACTCCAAATTGAACAACAGAGAGGCAATTACGTGTGGCTCATAACTCGTGCGATGCGGTCGATGGAGCGCCTTAGCCCGGATATTAGGCCTACGGACCTTCTTGACGCTTCAAAACTTCAAGCTCAACCTCGTCGCAATGAAGGAGATCCGCCTTGTCATAATGCTCGGATTCGTGAGTCAGCCCAGCAGGTCATTGCCCGTCACTGTGCGTGGTCGGTCGCCTCGGCCGCCGCAATAGCGGACTATCGCGGTGACCGAAATGTGGTTGTGACTGTTCCGGCTCTGGAGCCTTATGCTCAGGCGCTACAGAGGCACTTTGTTCGTGCGGCGCACTCTTTTGGAGAAGAAGAGGTGGATGCGGTCTTTGCTCTCGTTCGTCCCGCAGGAGTACAGGATTTTATGTCGCGGTCTTATGAAACTCCATGGGTTAAGGGAGAAGGACTCTTTCAGATGAATCAGCGGGAGCAGGCAGTTGTTGGGCCTCACCGTGATAAGACCCCGAAGGGCACCCCGCTTATCCACGAGTTGACTTCGGCTGACCTGGGGCCCGATGTAAGCATGACCGATCTTCTTAAGAAACTCGGTCTGGCCCCTCAATCCTAATTCCGCAGTTGACGCTTTGCTCTAAACTGTTATGATTTTTACCTATGCTTCGTGAATCAGCACTTGCAGCTCTGCTCCTAACCTCAACGGGGTGTGATGATGCCTCAACGGATCCACATGCCCAAGATTTTGGTATACCCACGGAGGCGGGTGTCGGTGGGCTTGATGATGCCTTTGTTCCTCGAGCAGAGGTCGATGCTGCACCCATTGATACGCCACTCTGCATTGAGAGGGATGTCATTCCCGCTCTTCATAATCGCTTTGAGCTTCTCTGTGCTGATCTTGAGGGCACGCCTGATTTTGATCATCGGCTTGTCATCGCACAGTGCCTGCGCCTGACCTGTGCCGAAAGCGATTTGGTCTATGATAACGGAATTATGGCTGGCGTCACCTGTAAAATGCTTAGGGAGACAATTCAGGCGGCCAAGGAGTCAACCGGCCCCATAGCCGAAGGAGGCTGTGTCGATACGACCGTCCAGCTGGGTTTTGCTCCGGATCCCAACAACTTTCCCCCTACAGTTTCGGGTGATGAGTGCCCCACGGTTTGTGAAGGTGCTACGGCTGATGTCTGTCAAGGGCCACGCTCACCTTCACGCTGCTTCTAGCTACCTCATCTTGGAGCTGACCCCGACAGCCTACCGGCCAACAACGGCGGCGAGCTTTTCGAGGAGCACGATTGTTGGCTATAACCTATATATATGTTATAATATATTGAAGGTAAAACTAAAACCAACTACATGTTGAACTGTCTAAAGGCCTTTATCGGCGCTTCCCAGCGCTACGTCTACCTCAACGTTGGTGTGCCCCGAGAGGTAATGGATGCCTACGATTCGGACTCTGAGTACCAGGTTCCCAAAGCAGTGCCCCTTGAAAATCTGAGCTACAATGATGCCTGGCTTCGTCTGGACGATGCGGATTTAAAGTTGAGATGGGACGATCAGGGCGACAATCTCAACCCTATTCTGGATGCGATCGGGCTAGCTTCCGGAGCAGTGCGCAGTAGAGTCGACCGTGCTATTCGTCTCGCCGATCGTCACGGCATATTTGACAAGGGAAATCCTCTGTTTAAAGGGACCGTGCGCGCTGAGATAAAAAATAATCTCATTCAGCCGTGGGATGCACAGGGGGGATATAGAGGCGGTTTGAGCTTCCGAGCGGCTCGGGAAAATCTCGATGGAGTTCCCACAATCAACGATCAGACGGTCGCCGATTTTATGCGCGAAAATGGTGATGCTTCGACCAAGGGGGCCATGGTAGTACTTGATTTTGCCGAGAGGCAGGGCTTGGGACTTCCCGATTCCGATCTTGACTCTCACCGCGAGGGAAACCTGGTAACCGGCTTCACTCTGGATGATGATGGCAACTACGAGCTGGGAAGTAAGACCGAGTTTCTGCGTCTTAAGCCGTCGGGTCGTGACTTCTTTGACCGCTCCGGGGCCCGCTCGATAACTCTTACCTCTACAAAGAGGGGTGAAAAAAGCTCATCGACGGAAACGGCCAGCTGGAATCCTAAGAGTAGACGGTATGAGTTTGCTGGAAGTCGCAAGCCGGTAGTCTTCCTGAATGGCTGGCACTACAAGATCGAGCTTCCCAAGGAGGAGGTTCGTCCGGCGACACCGGCCGCAAGGCCCGATGGAGCCTCGGCAACCGTTCCAGCAGGTCTTCCTGTAGAGCGGCTCAGGCCTCCAACGGGCTTGGCAGGAGCTCCGGCACCCGCTGTCGAGGCCGAAAAACCTCGAGAAATCGGGGAGAGTGTAGCCTCTCTGAAAGACACGGTAGACCGATTTATGGGGAGCACCTTCCGTCAGAAAAATGCTACCCGGCTTAGTGTCCAAGGCACGATCGGAAGCCCGGCCTACCCCGAAGTGCTCCTGAGTTCCGGAGGCCGTGTGGTAGACCTCAACCGCAGTTTCACCTATCCTCGCAACCTCCTTATCAGCATCCCGGGCCAGAAGAGTTTCGATCTTCAGTATGGAGAGCGCTATCTGAGCATAAGTAGGCAGGGCACAGAGGTTTTCGGTTACTACAACGGTAAGGCCAGTGGAGACCAGGCCGCCTTTGAACAGTTTTCGGCAGCTCTGACCGCCGCTCTGAACTCCGATATGCCGGACCTGCCCCAGAGCTAGTAGGCCTCCGGCCACTCAGCTTCAGCCATCGTTAGTCCCTTTTTGACGTGCTCCGGCTTTTGCTCCCCTTGTCATAACCAGGGGCGTCTTATAGAGTGGAAGCATGTCTGATGAACTGAATAATTTTAGGGATGAGATTCGCGCGATCGACCTCAAACTGATCGAGCTTCTTGCTCGTCGTCTTGAGTTTTCCCACAAGGTGGGGGAGTACAAGCAGAAGCGAGAGATGCCTGTTGAGGATCCGCATATGGAGATGAGGAAGCGCCGCGAGCGTCGTGCTGAGCTTAATGGCCTTTCGGGTGCACGGGATATCGAGAGGATTTTTAGTGCGATTATCAAGGTCTCCCGAGAAGTTCAGCGCCGCGATGCGCTTGGGGCCTCAGCTCCGGCAGAGGAGGGGAATGAGACTTCCCCCACTTTCGCGGGGCAGTCTGTTGAGCGTGCGGCGCTTCGCCTTGCCGTTATGGGCGCGACCGGGAGTTTTTCCGAAGAGGCTGCTCTCCAGTACATTAAGAATAATAAGATTGAACATCACCAGCTGCTCTACCCCGTCTCGGCTGAGGGAGTTTTTTATCTTCTCGACTCGCGCCAGGCTGACATCGGCATCTTCCCCATCCACAACTCAACGGCCGGCCTCGTTATGGAGAGTATCTATGCCGCCAGCGAGCACACTTTTGTAATAGACGATATTTTTGACCTCGATATCCGCCACAACCTGATGGTCCTTCCCGGCGTGCGGAAAGAGGCGATCAGTGCCATCATGTCTCATCCGCAGGCGCTGGCTCAGTGTAAGGGCTACCTTGCCCGCGTCTTCCCGAACGTTCCACAGATCGAGTCGAGTGACACGGCAACCGCAGCCGCTCAGCTTTCCAGTGGGGCGACCCTCAACAAAAATACCGCGGTCATAGCACCCAAACGCTGTGCCGATCTCTACAACCTCGAGCTTCTCGAGTCCAACATCCAGGATCTTGAGATCAACTTCACTCAGTTTATTGCCGCCGTCGTATGAGTCTTCCCCGCACAGCCATCATTGGGGGAAGAGGAAAGCTCGGCGCGGCCTTTGCCGGGCTTTTTGAGAAGGCCGGTTGCGAGGTGCTCATCGCTGACCACGAGACCGAGCTAACTCCCCGGCAGGCCTGTGCTCAGGCGGATATCACCATCTTCTCGGTGCCCATTTCTGTTACGCCGGCCGTAATTAATGAGGTCGCTCCCGCCGCTCGCCCCGGCAGCCTTCTTGCCGATCTGACCTCGATAAAACTGCCCGCGATGGAGGCACTGGCTCGTTCTGCTCCCGACGGAGTCGAGATCCTTGGCCTTCACCCACTCTTTGGCCCTCAGGTTGTCTCTCACATGGCCGAGCAAGTTATTGCCGTCTGTCCATTGAAAACCGGCCCTCGCGCGGAGTGGTTGAGTAACTTTTTAGTTCAGAATGGAGCCCACTTGAAAAAGACGACACCACAAGAGCATGACGAGATGATGGCGGTCATCCAGGGCATAACCCACTTCTCGGCAATCGCGAGTGGGCTGGCCCTGAAAAAGCTCGGGGTGGATCTGGAAAAGACGCTCGCCTTTGCCAGCCCGATTTACGAGCTTAGACTCGCGATGATCGGCCGTATCCTGGGCCAGTCACCTCAGCTGTACGCTGAAATTCAGATAGAAAACCCCTCGACCGCCGTTGCGGTTAAGGCCTACAAGCAGGCGATTGATGAGCTCTCTCAGACGGTTGATAGCTCAGATGAACAGGCTTTTCAAACTATCTTCAGAGAGGCGGCCGACTACCTGGGCAGCTTTAAAGAGCGTGCCTCCCAAATGACCGATCACGTTATTGACTCTATGGCCGCTTTCGACGGTACTTCAGAAACTGAAAAGTAATCTCCTTGTACTCCCGTGGTTTTGATGCGAAGACCTCCTCGAACTCCTCGGGGTTAATTTCAGGGAAGAAGCTGTCGCACTCAAAGGTCTGATCGAGCTGCGTGATGTAGAGGTACTCGCAGCGCGAGTCGTTGATCGCCTCTGCAAAGACCTTCTGCCCACCGATAACAAAGATCGCCTCCGGATGGCGGCCTGCAGCTTTTTTGAGCGCCTCCTCAAAACTTTCGGCGCTGTCGACACCCTCGGGCAGTGGGTAGTCTTTCTGGCGTGTGAGGACGATGTTATACCTATCACTTAAGGGTCTGTGAGCTTCCGGAAGGGAGTCCCAGGTGCTTCGGCCCATTATGACCGCGTTGTGTTTCTTGCCGATCGTCATCTCTTGGAAGTAGGCGAGATCGGGGGGGAGGCGCCAAGGAAGTGTGTTGTTTTTGCCAATCCCTCGGCTGGCGTCCTGCGCGGCGATGAGTGAGAAGTACATAGGCTAGACGGCAATGGGGAATTTAATGTGAGGCTCGTGGACATAGTTCTCCAGAGCAAAATCCTCAAATTTCAGCTCCCAGAAGGGTTTCTTGGCTATCTTGAGGGTGGGGAGTGGGTGCGTCTGGCGCAGGAGCTGTTCTTTGATCCCCTCGATATGGTTGAGGTAGATGTGGGCGTCGCCGATCGTATGGGTGAAGATGCCCGGGGTAAGGTTGCACTCTTGGGCAATCATGCTCATGAGCAGAGCATAACTGGCGATGTTAAAGGGAACCCCGAGGGCCAGGTCGGCACTTCGTTGGTAGAGCTGGCAGTCGAGTCGCCCGTTGACCACGTAAAACTGGAAGAGGAGGTGGCAGGGGGGGAGCTTCATGCGCTCAATATCAGCGACGTTCCAAGCGCTTACGATAATGCGTCGCGAGTCGGGGGTGGTCTTTATCATCTGAATGGCATTGGAGATCTGGTCGATGTGCGTTCGCTCCCAGCCCTTCTCTTCTCCGTGCCAGCTGAACTTCTCCCAGGCGCGCCACTGATAGCCGTAAATCGGCCCAAGGTCGCCATCGGGATCGGCCCAGGCGTTCCAGATGGGAGTGTGCTCTTTTAGTCCATCATTGATGTTTGTGGAGCCGCGCAAAAACCAGAGGAGTTCGTGCAGGACGGCGTCGAAAAGAAGTTTTTTTGTCGTTACTGCCGGAAAGCCCAGCTGCAGGTTGTACTTGCGCTGCATGCCAAAGAGGGAGATCGTCCCCACGCCCGTGCGGTCGCGTTTCTCGTCGCCGTTGTCGAGGACTTCTTTGAGGAGGCTCAGGTAAGGCTGCATAGTGCCCTCATCTTAGGAAAAATATGAGGGCTGTACCAGCGGAAAACCACTTGCGGGTATCCATTATTTATTGTACTATAAGCCACTACTAGCCCATCATGCCCTCCTGTGAATCTACCCGATTCCCGATCACGCATTCATCAGCCGACCCCAGCAGAGGTGGCACGCCTTCTTGAGGAAAACTGCAACGATCCTCATGGCGTCGTTACCGATGAGTTGATCGCGCAGTTTGCCAGACTCTTGGGGGAGGTACGAACACTTCGCGGCCGACAGAAGTTGGAGCCTTGGGATGAGGGGACTCAGGCTTGGTTTTTGGCAAATGCCGTAACGGTTGCAGGCGCCTCAAAAGACCTGAAGCCGCGCCGTAGTGGGGATCCCGTTTTTGCCGGCCACCTTCTTCCGGTTGCGGCAGAGGGAGTTAATGCCTGTGGCGACTCGGATATCGTGACCGTCAATGCGCGTCTTGCCCATGACCTTGCCGAAGATACGCATGTTCAAAGCTACGCTGCCTATCGGCATGCTTTAAGGGAAACCGTCTCAGATCCCGACCTATGGCGCCGCGCCGGTGCTCTTGTGGGGCCCGCCTGGGGCCAGGTTCTTGCCGTTACCAAGACGAAGGATGAAGAGGGGAATCGAGCGCGTACCAGCGATCTTACGACGCGTCATCTCATTGAGATGATCGGGCGTCTGGGGCTAAGGCCGCTCTTGGTTAAGGTCCCCGATCGCCTTCACAATATGCGGACCCTGATCCATCAGAGGCCCCATCAACAAACTGATATATCGTTGGAGACCCTCCGTGTGCATGCGCCTTTTGCAGAGATGGCCGGTCTTCACGGGCCCGCCTGTGATCTTGCCGAAACAGGCCTGCTCTACACCAACGCATCTCTCGTCCACGCCTTTGCCAAGCGCATGGGTCTCTGGCTCGCCGAGCGTCTGGACTCGCCGCTCCGGCCCGTCGAGGGTGAGGCCCCTCAGACCTTAAGGAGCTACCTTGACCAGATTTTTCAGCCTGTAAGAGGAGGGGGATCTTCCGGCGGCCCTTCCTCTTCCCCCTCGCTTCACGATACCCTCCTCCGTTCACAGATAAAGGGATGGGAGATTGAGCCAATGCGGCTCGGTGCTCTGGTTGTGCATCGTCCGGATATCGATTCCCCACGACTCTCACTCTCCGATCTCAGTATGGATTCCGAGGACTCCGTATTTGAGGTAAAGGTTATTATGAAGAGTGAGCGTGGGGTCGGTGATATGATTAACTACATTATTCAGAACTGCGCCCTCCCCGGCGAGCGACGTTACACAGAGCCGGCAGATACCACCGGCATTAGCCGCGGGCAGCGCCTCACCATCTACTCGAGCCGTTATGGTACTATCACTTTTCGCATTAATGATGAGACCTCCGAGGCCCGCTCGCTCTATGGTCGCACCCGAACCGAGGATGAGTACGGTCTGGCTCCTGAAGGAAAGGGTGCTCGGAATCCTAAGCCGCCCAAATCTCTGAGCGATGAGCAGCGCCAAGCCGTTGAACGTATACTCCGTGAAACCCAGGGAGCCAACTTGAGTCGTGTAAGAGCTGTTGCGGCAGAACATCTCGCCCATCCTACCTCAACCTTTTGGACTCCTCGTAATCATCCGGTCACGCTGCCTCACGGCGCCACGGCTCTCGATTTTGCCGGAACAGTCCATACGGGTCTGCTCGCTGAGATCGCAGGTGTCGCGATCAAGATGGCGGACGATCCCGACTACAGGCCCTGGAGTCTCTTTAGGCGCCTCCCTGAAGCTGCCACGGTGCGCATTCTGAAGCCGGGTGTCGCTCGTGACGAAGAGCTCATGCAGCGTCTCAATATCAAGCCGATGTTGCAGGATCCGGGATGGCTTCACTTCTTCCGTTCCGATCAGATGCGCGAAGCCTTTAGGCAGAGCGTCCTTCTGGCCGGGAGTCCCAAGAAGCATGGAAAGGGGCGGAACTCACAGAGTGAGCTGAGCCCGGAAGAAACTGCGGCTCGTACAGCCTGGGAAGCGGGAGTTCGCAAGCAGGGAGCCGACTACCTCGACCGAATACTGGATCTCTTTGGTCTCGATTCCAATGAGACCAGACTGACTCTTCTTAAGTCGATCTCCACCCGGACTCAAGATCAGGGAGATGCTCCGGAGCAGGGAGTCACCATGGACCTCCTGCACTTTAAGATAGGGGCCGGAAAGTTTAACCTCTTGGGTAAGCTTCAAGAAAAGTATTTTAGTGATACTCCCGAGTGGCATCTTAGACTAAACCTTCCGAATCAACCTCGGCAGATTGCACCCTACCTTAGCCAGCTCTCCGAAACGGATGGACTGCAGGTTGATCATCCTCTCTTTATTCGTGGTTTTCGCAGTGCTCCGTACACGGTACGTCACCGCATCTCCGGCCGTCCGCCCGAGGAGACGATGCGGCTTCTTCTTCGCCTCTCTTACGAATATCCCTCGCTGCAGACGCTTCCCTCCCTTAGAATCCTCAACCAAATACCGTGGGGGCGGGCCGCTCAAAACGTCAGAGACGGAGCTACTCACCTCCTGGGACTTCTCCTGAGACCTTTTTTGCGCTCGGCCAGCCTTCCCGATCTCACGGATCCACAGAACAGTAGGTAACCCCGAACAGCTTACTCTGCCCCTACTTTACTTGCCGCTACTAAACGGGTTGGTAGGGGTGTTTGTCTTCTGAATCGTGGTAGGAGTAATAGTCTTGGTCGGAATGAGCGGAGTTATTGTGAAGTTCTGGATCTCCGTGCTGGTCGAGCCTGTGCTGCCCGTTGAGGTTGCCGGTGCAGTGGTCTTAGCCGGTTCTGTTGTGGTTGTCGGGGCTGGGGCTGGTGTCGTCGGTATGAGGAGCGGAGAGATTGGTGCCGGCTGAATGACAGTCGGTATGGTTGGAACTGGATCTGTCAGGGGAATGAGTGGAGGAGGTGGAGCTGTCGTTCCCGAACTTCCCGACGACTGTTCAGTGCTCTGGCTGGACTCGGTCGTAGTCGATGGTGGCGTTGTCTCCAGGGTCTTTGCGGGAAGCGTCGTTGTGGGGGAGGTCAGCGTCTTTGGCTCAGGGATGAGCTCAAGGTTTGGGATTAACTGTAGACTTGTTGCCTCCTCACCACCAACATTAAGCAGCTGATTGCCTATCGAAGGAGCGGCTGGCGAGATGAGGGGAGAGGTCGCACCTTTCTCCGGGATGAGGGGAAGCTGTGTTCCCAGAACCGGCTGTTTAACCGCGGGCGCTGCTATCGTCTGGGGATCTTTCTGATCAGTGGGCAGGCTTGGGGCCGCCTTATTCTTCTCGTTTGCAATGATGGTAAAGGTCTTGTTTAAGTTGTGATCGGCGGCGATCGAGAGGGCGGCCGCAATCGTCGTCTTACCTGCTGCAAGGGCTTGTTTTGCCTCGCTGATGGTTCCCTCAACAGACTTCCACTCGGCACTACCCTTGGGCAGCTGCGAGAGGACGGTTGTTGCCTTATCGAGCTGCACAGTTATATGCGCCGTCTGCTCGTCTTTGGGGAGGCCGGCAAGAAGTTTCAACTCCTCTGTGATGGGCCTGTTCAGTCCGCCGTTGCTGATCGCCGTGGCGACGCTCGGTTTGTTGAGCCCACCATTGCCGATTGCCACTTTCGATATCTTAACCATCGGCTCATTGAGACCGAGAGAGAGCTTTGTCTCTTCTCGAGCGACAATCATCTGGATCAGGCTCACCTCGTGCTGCTGCCGGTTTTCATCAATAAGTGCGATCGTATTCTTAGGGGCGATCTTGCTCATCTCTCTGAGACTTTCAACTTCGGTATCGGTGGTCTCCGCGATCTTGGTGAAGACGCGATGTACGGTATCGGTCGGAAGCTCTTGGTCTACAACCACTCGTGAGGCGAGCTCAACCTCGGCACTCATCCGCCCCAGGGTCCAGCGGAGCTCTTCGGAAGCGGTGGCATCCATAACGCGCTCATCTCCCTCACTGGCAACCGCCTTCTGTACTATAAAAGCGAGCTCGGGCTTTTCTTCAACAATAACCCAGGCCTCGTGAAGACGTCTGTCGGCAAAGCGCAGATGAGTAGTGACCTTCTGCTCGGCCGTAAAGGCGATGGACTCCTCAACGCGCTCTCCAGCTTGCTTCCAAGGAAAGAAGAAGTCGTCGTGGGTGACCGTGTCTCGGTAGCTGATAACACTTCCAACGATAAGGAAGGCTGCTACAGCCATTGTTCCTGCAAAGAAGAGTCGTGTGAAGCCGAGCCAGCTGTGAGCCGGACGCTCCTCGCGCTGGAGCTCTCTGAATCGGCTGTAGAAGAGCTCATCGCCCCTCTTGCTGAGCTTCTCTTTTGGGAGGGCGCTTAGGAGTTGCTCGATCTCATGGTCGCCGTACTCGCTGTGAATGGTGTTCTTTTCGGGGGACATGGTTAGGACTGTGATAGATAAGTACTGTATTTGTTGCGCAGCTGGCCTACTGCGCGGGAGAGTGCCGTTCTCACGGCGCCCTCATCTTTACCTAGAATGGCTGCAATCTCACTATTGCTGAGATCATTCACATAGCGCATGGTCAGGAGCTCACGTTGTGTCTCGGGAAGGTCCGAGACGAGCTGCATAACCTGCTCCATCTGCATATCGTGGTCTGTCTGCTCTGCAAAGGTCGCTCCTTTCTCATTAGCCGGCGTCTTAATGTCTTCATTAAGCGGGACGGTGAGTTTGCGGCTCTGCACATAGTTGATAAGATGATTGTGCGCGATGGTGAAGATCCAGGTTTTGAATGAGCGCGTTTGATCGTATCTGTGGAAGTTTTCATATGCTTTAATGAATACCTCTGAGGTAAGATCTTCCGCAGTTGCCCGGTCGTAGCCAACACGATAAAGAAGGTAGCTGAATATCGCGTTTTTGAACTCCTCGTA
>Ga0210005_1001492_pt1 | contig 14895 bp, 16 predicted proteins | sample CryGey02umfilter_3_FD_183961 | JGI IMG/M metagenome (GOLD analysis project Ga0210005, IMG submission 183961) | Groundwater microbial communities from aquifer in Utah, USA - Crystal Geyser 4/9/14 0.2 um filter (SPAdes) (version 3) | ecosystem: Environmental > Aquatic > Deep subsurface >... | reverse complement strand
TTTGGTAGATCCGGTGATAAATGTGTTTCCACAAGAACAGGTCACTTTGCAGTCTTCAAAGAATTGTGGATGGATTTTGGATTTCATAAGTTTTTAATTATAGCACAAAAAAACCAAACACAAAACAAAAATAATTTAACTTTGATATTTGAGCTTTGAACTTTGATTTTAATTTAGTATCTTCTCCCACTTTCCCTGTTCAATTACATCTTCCAAATTATGATAGCTTTTGTTAATACGATGATCGGTGAGACGATTTTGAGGAAAATTATAGGTGCGGATTTTATCTGCCCGTTCGCCACTACCAATATTATTAACATAAGAATATAACATTCCTTTACGTTTTTCTTCTCTTAGCTGATAGAGTTTTCCAACCAGTAAATCCATCGCAATTTTTCGATTTGCCTCCTGATAGCGCTCACGGCTTGCCGTAACAGTAATTCCGGTGGGTTTATGAATTAAGCGGACCGCGGTTGATACTTTATTAACGTTTTGTCCTCCGTGTCCGCCACTACGATAAAACTGCCACTCTATATCAGATGGATTAATACGAGAATCACTTTGAATAATCTGAGGCAATACAACAATTACACAAGTTGAGGTGTGGATTCTCCCCTTTCTTTCGGTAGCCGGAATACGTTGGACACGATGAACACCGGTTTCGTTTCTGAATGTAGTAAAAGCGTTTTCACCGGAAATTTTAATGATTGAATCGTCCAGATAAGAAAATTTATAGCCTTTTTTAGTTGCGTACTTTAGATATGACGATAATAACTCCTGCGCCCAGAGCTTGGACTCATCGCCTCCAACACCCGGAAGCCATTCTAAAATCGCACAGTTTGGATTGACTTGCATAGGTAAATAAAAATTGCAATAATTTACGTTTTTTGAATAACCCTTACCTAACAATGTCATTGCGAGCGAAACCCGCTCAGCGGGTGGAGCGTGGCAATCCCTGCCTGCCGGCAGGCAGGTCGTTACCAATAAGACGGTCTATATTAACGGGATTGCTTCGTCGCTTTGCTCCTCGCAATGACAAAATTATTATGAACTAATAATTTTAATAATTTCTTCAATCTTTCCACTTTTCTGTTCCCCTGTCTTCATATTTTTTAACTTAACCAAATTTTTCTCCACTTCCTCCGGACCGATGATTATAACAAAAGGAATTCCCTTGCGATTGGCATACTTTAATTGCTTGTCGAGTTTGACTGCAGGATCAGGATATAATTCAACAGCTATATCTTTATTGCGCAATATGTTACTGACGTTAATTGAGTTATTCCAAAGATCTCCAGAAAAGACGGTAACGAGAACTTTCGATATTGCTTGAAAATTGGGAACTAACCCACAAGCAATCACTGCTTCCAATGTACGGTCAAATCCAATTCCAATACCAGTCCCAGGTATTTTTTGTCCACTAATTTTTTCAATTAGCGCATCATATCTTTCTCCTCCACCAACCGAACTTCCATATTCGGGAATAACGATTTCCCAAATTGGTCCTTGTGAATAGGAAAATGAACGGGCTAAGGTCGGTTCAAACTTAAACCAGTCTTTTGAAAATCCTGATGTTGAAAGATAATCAAAAATGATTTTGATTGTATTATCTGGTTTAATGTTTTTAACTTTTTCTAAATATGATTTAGCGGCATTTAATTCAATTCCTTTAGCAACCATTTCCTTAATGACTCCGTCTGAACCTGACTTTTTTAGTTTATCTATAGTTGCAATCGCTGTGTATGGCACATCTTTCATTAAATCGCGATTATTAATAAGCGCGGTTACGTTTTTAAACCCTAATTCACGATAAATATCTAAAGTAACTGCAATAACTTCAGCATCAGCCAATGGCGAAGAGACTCCGAAAATGTCGATATCAAATTGAGTAAATTCACGATAGCGACCTTTTTGTGGTTTTTCCGACCGGAAGGCCGGTTGTATTTGGTATCTTCGAAAAGGAAAAATTAGTTGATTAAAATATTGACCGATCACACGGCAAGTTGGGACAGTTTGGTCATATCGAAGGGCTACGTTTCTATTTCCTTGATCTTTGAATTTATAGAATAGCTTCTCGTCTTCTCCAATCTGTCCGGCAAAAAGTTCCAATGGTTCAAGTGTTGGTGTTTCTAAGGGTTCATATCCCCATGATTCACATACTTTTATCATCTTATTTTTTATCCATTGTCTTTGCATTGCTTCAACGGGCAGGAAATCTCGAAAGCCTTTTAGTGTCTGCAGTGGAATTTTTTTATTATCCATATTGAAATTATACAAAACTAATAATTAATTAGGAACTGTTTGCAAATCTGGCTGCTTCATCAGCATAAATTTGAGTGCAGTCGATAAGTTTAATATCTGTATTTATTTGGTTTACTATCATTGGGAGATCAGTGCAGGCAATTAAAACCGCTTCTGCTCCACGTTTTTTCATGCTCACTATAATTTTTATTAATTTTCCCTTGTCAAGTCGAGAAGTTTTACCAGCGAGTTGGTTCATTATTACTTCAGTTAGCATCAATTGTTCCTGATTATCTGGTTTAATAAGAGTTATTCCTTTTTCTCTAAGTTCCTGATTATAAACTTGTTTTGTTATTGTGGTTGATGTTGCAAGAATTCCAATTTTACAAATATTTTTATTCATCAGATATTGAGCAGTTGTAGTTGCAATTCCTAAGATAGGTATTTTGACTTCACGTTGCAAAAGTTTGAGCAGAAACTGAATCGCATTACACGCTATAACAATAAAATTACAGCCTACATTTTGAAGTTTTTTCGTAGCAGTAATTAGCATACTAAGAGTAATTTTTTCATTTTCCAAACTTTCAACTACATCAGGAATTGGTATACTATTGATGAAAATTTCCGGAAAATCTTTGTCGTACTTAGCACCAAAATTAATTTGATAATATTTAATTATCTTCATATACAAATCAGCTGTTCCTTCCGGACCCATACCGCCGATGATTCCAATTGTTTTTTTCATAATATTAAATTAATTAGTAATATCCTCCTTCGTTCAGGTTCGTCTCGAGGCTTACAGCCACGCAGCCGAAACTTCACTTCGGAAGGATTTACTGTCACTAACTCTCATAAATTCGAAAAGTGACAGTATAAAAAAACCCTCCGTTTGGAGGGCGTTTTGTATCTTTTTTACACAAACAACTACCCTCCGAAAAGAGGGTGATGATGAAATTCACTTTGATTACTTTTTCGTTTCATAATAACAATATTATAACAATTAATTTAATAAATATCCATTTAATTTTTATGCTTCAATAAATTAATTAATTGAAGCATACGTCATTTAAGTAGAAATATTACAATTAGAAGTTAGAGTTAAGATAAAATTGATTTTATAGACCCGTAAGTTTCTTTTGCTCAAGATATTTTTGATAACGCCATGCGTTTTTCCAGTTAACGCCATACCTTCCCGGTGAAAATAATCCAGCAAAGATATTTTCCAAAATAGAGACGATTTTATCTTTCGCTAAAATTCGTTGAAAAGCTGGAATTAATCCTTCACTTCTTTCCATTAATAATCTGAATTTAGAAATTGTTGCTTGAGACACTTTTAACGTTTCACTGATCTGGCGGTAATCAATATTTTTAAGGATAAGATAGACAATTGCTATCCGTTTAGCAATCATAATTCTTTCAGTTGGAGAAAGTAGGTCTGTAAGAATTAAATCAAACTCAGATTTATCTGAACTGTTTCCTACTATTTCAAAAACAAGTACTCCTAGTTTTTCCAACAACTCCCCTTTGACTTTAAATTTGGAAATTCTAGTCATGCTTTAATAAATTAATTAATTGAAGTATACGTCAATATTGATTACTCTTTCTAAGAGTAAAGATACAATAAAAATTTGTCAACGGACTATAAACAACATTTGTGGAATTTTGGATTATCTTAATAAGATATTTTTGATGAATAGCAAAAAATATATTAAAGTATAATAATATCTATTATTTTATGAATTAATGTATGACAACCATTTATCTTGTTAGGCATGGGGAATATGAAAATCCAAGACAAATTAATCCAGTTCGGTTAAAGGGGTTTCCTTTGTCAAACGAAGGAATCGTGCAAATGGAAAGGAATGCAAATTACTTTAGAAATAAAAATATTAAGATAATTTATTCAAGTCCGATTCTTCGGACTAAACAATCAGCACAAATATTGAAGAGATTATTAAAGATTCCACTAATATTTTCAAAATCCATAATAGAAGTTTCATCACCAATTCAGGGGAAGAGTTTTTTAGTACTAAAAGAAATAGAGAAATATGGAGATTCCTTTAAGCTACCATATCATCTTCAGAAAAAAGGAGAAACAGTGAAACATGTATATAGACGGATGAAAAGATTATTAAAAAAAATACTTATTAAATATCAAAATAAAAACGTAATTATTGTTTCGCATGGAGACCCGATTATGGTTTTAGCCCTAATAGAGTCAGGTAATCCAATTGATAAACAGCATGCCATTCATTCTTATTTATCGGTTTTACCATATGTTCCCAAGGGTGGGATAATTAAAATTGAATACAACAAAACGATCTTTAATTCAATGGAACATATAAATTTTTAATAAAGACACCACAAAATAAAAAAGGATTTTACCGATATGCTTCAATTTTAAGACTGGTTGTTTTGATTTCTTTGTTTCGCCAATATTTAACTTGAACAGTATCCCCCACTTTTTTTTGCAAAATCATTTTGGCCAAAGTTTGATCGTCGTCACCCTTAACCTTATTACCGTCAAACTCAGTGATGATATCTTCAGTTTCCAAACCGGCTTTTTGAGCAGGAGAACCTTCCAAAACTTCAGTAACATACGCACCTTCAACCACGTCATTTAAAATCGCAGTTTGTTTATCAACCATTTTGTAGCGTACGCCAACATAAGGTCGTTCAAAACTATTACCGGATTTAGCAAAATTTTCCAACAAATCTTTTATCACGTTGGAAGGAATTGCAAAGCCAATATTTGAGCCTTCTTGAGCAATAGCTGTGTTGATTCCAATTACTTGACCGGATGAATTTAAAAGCGGTCCGCCGGAATTACCCGGTGAAATCGGAGCGGATGTCTGTATCACATTATCAAGTTTTTCCACAAAACCTTCAAAAGGAGAACCGGCAGTGATTCCTCTTCCAAGTCCAGAAACAATACCCGTGGTGACAGTATTAGTAAATTCTCCAAGCGGAGTCCCAACGGCAATAGTCATTTGCCCTAACTTTAATTTTGATGAATCACTAAGGGAAAGGGCTTTAAGATTGTTTGCGTTAACTTTTAAAATTGCCAAATCGTTTAGTGGATCACGATAAATCTTTTCCACATTAAACTCTTTTTTATCATTGGTCAGCACTTTATAGGTGGCCTGTTCGTCAGCAACCACATGTTTATTTGTAATAATAAAACCATCTTTAGATACGATAAAGCCTGATCCGATATTTTGATCTATTTTTTGTTTTTTTCCTGGTATTTGTGTGAACCCCCCAAATGGATTAAATGGATCAATTTGTAAATAACTCTGTCCCTGCGTTGTTTTCATGATCCCAACGGTGACAACGCTCGGGAGCGATTCTTCAACTACCTTAGTAATTATTGATTCCTCATAAACAACGATCTGTTTATCTCCAGTTTTTGATGTATTTGTTTTAGATATACTATTAATTTTAGGAAAGTATTTTTCAAGATTAATCTTTGGAAGTAAGTTATAACTTTGACCAATAGCAATAATAATAATTAAAAGTGCTATAAGCGATATGAGTTTTTTCATAGTAATATGATACGAATTATTAACAGTCATGCGAATGCTGCGAATTCGCGAATTAATAACTTAATTTAAAAATACTTTTATTTTACAAGTAACTCAATTGCTTTTTGCAGTTGGGAATCATTTTGCTTTGTTAAAGTATTGCCTTCCGTAATCTTATTTTCTATTTTAATATCCGGTTCAATTCCTTTACCCATAATCCAATCACCATTCGGAAGAATCCATTTGGCAACAGTAACATGTAACCCTGCACCCTTATCAAGATCAAGCGCCTCTTGAACCGATCCCTTACCAAAAGATTTTTCTCCTACAAGTTTTGCGCGTTTATGATCACGTAATGCTCCGGATAAAATTTCTGACGCAGATGCTGAGCCACGATTAATTAAAACAATAACAGGAACATCTGGCAAACGTGCTGCTCGTAGTACTTTGTAGGTGCGGTTTTCGCTCATGGTTGATTCTTGTTTGACAACTACAGTTCCAAATGGTAAAAACTCTCCAGCTAAATGTACAGAACTTTCAAGATATCCCCCTGGATTATTGCGCAGATCTAAAACCATTCCATTTATTTCTTTATTTTTCCATTGTTTTGCGATTAGTTCAACTGCAACATCCCACTCATCATTAGTATTTTCACCAAATTGGTTAAGTTTTAGATAGGCGACCTCAACACAGTTATTTTGACACTCAGTGAGTTTTTCCTTACTTAATTCAACAGATGTTATTTTTATCACGTCACGAATGATTGTTTTTTCCATTTCTTTTTTACCTCTTTCGATAATTAATTTAACTTTAGTTCCTTTTTCTCCACGAATTTTTGATACAGTTTGATTAAGCGTCATGCTTTTTGTAAAATTGCCATCAACTTGATTTATATAATCTCCAGCCACCACCCCAACTTTTTCTGCTGGAGAATCTTTTAATGGAGCGATTACAATTACGCGATTATCTTTAAGTCCAAGCTGCGCTCCAATTCCTTCGAACTTTCCACCAAGATCATCTTTTGATTGTTTATTCTCATCAGGAGTTAAGAAAAAAGTGTATGGATCTTCGAGCGACGCAACCATTCCTTTAATTGCACCGTAAAACATTTTTTGTGGTTCAAGCTTTTTTTTATCAACAAATTTTTGTTCGACCCGTTCCCAAGCTTGCCAAAATAAGCTAAAATCGATATTTTTTGTATTTTTACTTTCTGATATATTAGTCGGAGCATTAACTATGTTATAGTTTGGAAGTTCAATTTTTGTTTGATTAGCACGGTATTCTCCGATTTTATACCCAGTTCCAAAAAGAAAGATCACTAAAGAAAGTCCAAGTAAAATATTTGTTAATCTATGAGGTTTCATAAATAAAATTGGTCTTATTGGTAACGGGATTGCTTCGCTCCCAGGTACTATTCAGCACCTAGTCGCTCGCAATGACATTTGTATTAATTATAGAGAAATATTGTATTATTTTTTTTGTCAACAATGCAAGCGGTAAAATCACCTTGTAGGCTTTGTTTGCTTTGAGCGAAAGGTAGATCTGATGGTATATATAGAGGATTAACAGTAACAAAACCTTTGGCTCCAAGTGCTTCAAATTTTGATTGTTGATATTCAGATATGATATCAGTAATAATAATTTTATTGTCAATATCGTGGATTGATTCTCGTTCTGAATGATCTTTTTTTACCAAAAAAACTAATCCTCCAAAATCTTGACTAGCTGATTTTAATGCAAAACTAAACTGATTATTAACCTTAAGAGTAATTTTTCTATTGTGAATATTAATAATTTCTCCCTGGAAATATGCGCAACAATAACTATCTTTATCTGGTTCTCCTTTTACGTTAATTGTGATTGTACCGTTATAATGATTTATTTCTTTAAGTACACCAGAATATTCACTATGATATAGGTTATGTAGAAATAAAGATTTTTTTTCTGCAATTAAGTCCCCTTTATTAATAATATCTCCAACCATTTTTTTTAAAGAAAAGAAAATTTTATCTGGTTTTATACGAAGCTTTTTTGCAAGATTAACGATTTTATTTACAGTTACGGATTTTTGAAAAAGAGGATCGCCAAATTTTATCGTTTGTCCTGTTTTAATATTTAAATCTCCATCACCTGGGATAGTAAAAGTTATTTTCATAATTTAAGTTGGTTTAATATAACGGTTATAATTATTATAATCATAATATCGGTTATAAAGTAAAGAATATTACTTTACACCTTGATAGGAGACGAAAGGAATGAGTGCTAGAAAACGTGCGTGTTTGATGACTTTTGTTAGACTGCGTTGATGTTTAGCACAAACATTAGTTTTTTCTCGATGCAAAATTTTTTTTCGAGGTGATATAAATTTATCCAAGTTTTCAATTTCATGAATGGTTGGATTTGTATTAAATTTGCAAAAAAAACATCTAGACATAAATTAGTTTATAAAGTTATAAAGTTTAAAGTTTATAAAGTAAATAAATTTTAATTAAAATGGTATGTCATCGGGATTAACATCTTCACTTGCTTTGTTTTCTTTTTTTGGTTCACTTGTTTCTTTCTCATCTGCCTTGTTTTCCTTTATTAATTCATTAGATGAGGATTGGTCAGAATTAATAGGTTGAGTGGTTTTGCTAAGCTTTATCTCATCTCCGGACACCATTCTTCTTCCATCGCTAAAAACGATAAAATCATCAAGAACAATCTCAGAGACCGTTCTTTGAATACCATCTTTCCCAGTGAAAGTTCGATAAACTAAGCGTCCTTCTAAATAAACCTTTCTTCCTTTTGATAATAGTTTTCCACAAAGTTCGGCTAATCTTTGCCATGCAACAATTCTATGATATTGAACATCTTCCTTTGTTTGACCATCTCCGGTTGTCCAAGTACGATTTGTTGCAATGCCAAACGTACAAACAGCGGTTCCTGCTGGTGTATATTTTAATTCTGGATCACGTGTTAAGTTTCCAAGAAGAATTACGCGGTTAATTGAACGACTGGCCATAGGTTAATAAATAAATAATAAAATGAACAAATAAATAAATTCAAACTGTTACTTAGTTTTAGGCTCGTCTAACTTAATAATTAAATAACGAACAATCACTTCATTAAAATCAAGTTTTTTGCGAAGTTCCTGCAAATTTTTTTCAGAAGATTCAATTTTCCAGCTATAATAAAATAGTTCTATTTGTTTCTTAATAGGATATGTCAAGGTTCTTTTTCCCCACTTTTTTTCTTCAATTACTTTTGTTTTTAAAGAATCAGTGATTTTTTTGATTGCTTCTTGGTCTGATTCTTGCTTAAGAAGAAATGTCATTTCGTATTGCGCCATATAACATAATTTAAAATTAAAAATTTAAAATTAAGAATTATTCTTAATTCTTCCCTATATAATAATATTCTAATGGAGAAAAATCAAGCGGAAAAGCAAAATATGTCATTGCGAGTAAAACCCGCTCAGCGGGTGGAGCGTGGCAATCTCGTTACTAATAAAAATAATTCTATAATAACGGGATTGCTTCATCCCGATGGAAAATCGGGATTCGCAATGACAATAATTTTTGTAGCAGTTATCTTATTACTTATCTATACTCGATTTGTGAATTTGGGTTGGGGACTTCCCTATCCCATGCATCCGGATGAAAGAAATATGGCGGTCACAGTTCAAAACTTGAACTGCGAAGTTCAAAGTTGTTTCAATCCGCATTTTTTTGCATATGGTCAGTTCCCGCTTTATTTAGCTTATTTGGGAATTTGGGCATGGAAACTAGTTAGTAATAACATAAATCCAATTAGCTTTAATGAGGCAACGATGTCATTGAGAGTAATTTCAGCATTAGCATCAGTAGTTAATGTATGGGTATTGGTTAGGATAGTCTCATTACTAATAGAAAATATTAAAAAGAAAAATAAAAACAATCAAATAAAAAATAAAAAAAACGAGGGATTCTTTATTCTTTATTCATTATTCTTTTTTCTAGTTCCTTATTCAATACAGTTTACCCATTTTGGCACAACCGAATCATTGTTAATGTTGTTTTACAGTTTATTAATCTATTTCTCACTACAGCTATTTAAAAATAAAATTCTGAATTCTACTTGTCCCTCGAAGTCCGAAGGACGAAGTGGGAAATTCATAATTCTAAATTCTATTGTAACCGGTTTGGCTTTAGCCACAAAAGTTTCTTCTATTTGGTTTATTCTAGTTCCAATGGTTGCAATTGTATTTTCTAACACTTTAAAGACGAATAAATTAACTGGACTAATAAAATTTGTGTTTGGCGGTTTTATTGTTGCGGTTATTTTTTCACCATATAATTTGCTTGATTTACCTAATTTTTTACGTTCTATGGGTTATGAGTCAGATGTTGCTTTGGGCCGATATGTTGCTTTTTACACCCGACAGTTTATAGATACTGTTCCCGTTATTTTTCAAAGCATGAAAATTTTCCCTTATGCTTTGGGTTGGCCAATATTTCTTTTAGGTTTAGGCGGACTATTTATTTTGTCTTGGAAAAATCGTGGTTATAATCTCCTTCGTTTTGCATTATTAATATATTTTATTCCTAATGCGTTTGTATTTGCCAAATGGACAAGATTTATGGCACCAGTGATGCCTATTCTTTTGTTGTTTGTTGTGCTGTTCTTATTAGAAATAAAAGTTATAAAGATTATAAAAATTATAATTATTATAGTTTCAATTTTGCCAGGTTTGGCTTATCTTTCGATTTATCAAAATCCCGACGTTCGCTTTCAAGCATCCGAATGGATTTATCAAAATATTCCAGTAGGTAGTAAAATTCTTTCTGAAACTGCAAACGTTGTGGATATTCCCCTTGCTTCGTATTATAGTTATAATCGTTATAAAAATTATAAAGTATTGTCGTTTGATTTTTATAATTTGGATGAAAGTTTAGCATTGCAATATGATTTACAAAAAGCAATTGAAGAAGCAGATTATATTTTTGTACCGTCAAGAAGAATATGGGCGAACCACACATGTATACAAAATCAAAAGTCAAAAATCTCGCTTCGTCGGAGCTTCAGCGAGGCGAGCAAAAATCAAAAGTTAAATGAAAAATGTAAAAAGTTGGAACAAAAGTATCCAATATTAAATCAATATTATGATGATTTATTCTCGGGTAAATTGGGCTTTAAACTGGTTAAGGAGTTTGAATCCTATCCGAAAATAGATTTATTTAGTAAGACTATTTATAAAATTCCTGATGAAGCAGCAGAAGAAACATGGAGTGTTTTTGATCATCCGGTGATTCGGATATATAAAAAGATGTGATACGAATAAAACAATAAAATGCTAATCAACGAATATGCGAATAATAAACAAACAATTTAAATATTACCTATTGATTAAATCCTTTTTTCAAATATTGGCATTTTTCACATGGATGGTAAAACGGACAAAGAACAGCTCGACAACCTACTTCTTTACCATCAAGTAACAATAAAATTCGGTTGACATGACGAAGTAGTGAGCCTTTAAGATAGATTAAATCGCCTGGTTTGATAAGTGGCCTTAGGATTTGCGCAGCAGTTTGAACATCTTTCACCCAAAAAACTTTATCTTTTTGCATGTTATTTTTAATGGCGAGGTTGGCAGTATATTTTTGCCAAGGACCAATTGAAACTAAATAATCAATTTTCAATTTTGCAATTAATTCACCAATTTTTTCATGTTCTATTTGCGGTTTTTGCAACTCCCCCATTTCTGCTAACACGGCAAATTTACGATGATTACCAATGTTAAATCCTGATAAGGTTTTTAAACCAGATGCTGTGGATGCAGGATTGGCACGCAGAGAATCGTTTAAAACAATTGTTCCCATCGGTCCTTTTTCAAGATTCATCCGACCCTGAAGTGGTGCAATTGTTTTAATAACTTTTATTAAACTATCAAACGATATTGATTGTTGAGTAATTTTACTAAGTGCAATCATAGTTAAAACGCTTGCCATGATGGTATGAGTGTGGTGAAGACCGATTAATTTAGTAGTTAGGAGATAGCTTGCCTTGAGCGAAGTCGAAGGGAAGTTAGGAGTTAGGGAGGGGAAAAATATATTTGGTTTTGAGTGAAGATTAAAACTGGCATCGGATAAAGTAATTTTAACGTTGGTTGTCCAGAGATCACATTTTTTTGGGTCTGATCCATACCAAAGGATTTTAGCTTTTGTGTGTTTTGCCATAGAGCGGACAATTTCATCGTCATAGTTTAAGATGACGTATCCGTTTTCTGGTAGCGCTTCAAGTAGTTTACGCTTTTCTTTAATCAAGTTTTCAAGTGAGCCAAAATGTTCTTTATCCGTATGAACAGGTGTGATGCCGGTGATGATGGCGATTTGAGGATGGACAATTTCCAGATGTTTGCTCATTTCACCAACATGATCTACTCCCAGTTCAAATAGCGCAACCTTTGTCCAAGGTTTGATTTTTAAAGCAGTGATTGGGACATTAAAAGTGGTATCAAGATTTATGTCAGTGACAGAAATTTTATTCAATGGGTATATTTCACAAAGCAATTTATAAATAATGTTGGTAGTTGTGGTCTTGCCAAAACTACCGGTTAAAGCAATTTGAGTTGCCGGTATCATATTGAGCCAATGCTTAGCAACAGTTCGTCGAGTGTTATGAAATAATTGTTTTAGAAAATGTGGACTATATAACATAATAATTGTTACTTAATGCTTCAATTAATTAATTTATTGAAGCAAATATGATAATTAATTAATTTTTTTGCTTTATGTGATATAACCTTTCCTGATCTTCAATTAAATACCCCTTATTTTCTATTTGTTTTCGGATGTTATCTGCAGTTACATAATCTTTTTTATCTTTAGCTTCTTGTCTTTGTTCCGCCAATAACCTAATTTCATTTGGTATCCTGTGTTGAGTTGGAAGTAAATCTAAACTTAATCCAAAGACCTGGTCGAACTCCAAGAGTAGTCCGTATTTTTCTAATGGAGAGATATTTTTATTTTTAACCGTATTCCACAAAACTGCCAATGCTTGGGGAATTTGAATATCATTAGATATTGCTTCGATGAAAGTCTTTTTATATCCAAGTGCTTTATTTGAGTAGTCTATTTTATCTGGAAGATGGTCTTGATAAATAGTTTGTAGAATTGATATCAATTGTTCTCTGGATTGTTTTGCGTTTTTTAAGGCTTCCCAAGTAAAGTTTTGTCTTGACCGATAGTGTGCTGTGAGAAAAAAATAGCGGAGATCAAGTGGATCAAAGCCTTTTTCAATTAACTCTGATAAAGAGTATCCAGTTCCTTGAGATTTTGCCATTTTATCACCACTAATGGTCAGATGTTCGTTATGTAGCCAACAGTTTACAAATTTTTTTTCATTAGCACTTTCGCTTTGAGCGATTTCGTTTGTGTGATGAACCGGAATATGTTCTATTCCTCCCATATGAATATCAATTGTTTCTCCTAGAAGTTTTTTTGACATTGCACTACATTCCATATGCCATCCTGGGAATCCTTTACCCCAAGGTGATTGCCAAGTTTGTAATGCGTTTTTATATTCACCGACTTTGAAAAACCAAAGTACAAAATCTGCAGGATGTTTTTTTTCATGATCGTCAACTTTTCCTTTCCCCATACCTTTTATATTAAGGTCGATTTTTTGTTTATTTAAAGCGTTGTAGTATGAAAAAGTGGAAACATTAAAATAAATTGCTTGTGATGTAATGTATGCATGTTTTTTATTAATTAATATTTTTATCATTTCAATCATTTCAGTCACATATTGACTGGCACGGGGGTTGTGATTGGCAGGTAGATTATTTAGTAGCGTAATATCTTTTTCAAAAATATCAATATATTTTTGGGCAATTTTGTCAGGTGATAATTTTTCCCGACGGGAAGCTTTTTCCATTTTGTCTTCACCTTCATCAGCATCAGACGTTAAATGTCCAACATCAGTGTAATTTCTAACAAAATTGACGTTATAACCAACATAGGTTAAAGAACGTCGAATTAAATCAGCCATGGTCATTCCTCGCATGTTTCCGATGTGTTGTGTCCAATAGACAGTTGGTCCGCAGTGATAAAAACTGACATGAGGTGAGTTAATTGGTTGAAATTCTTCTAAACGACGAGTTAAAGTATTGTATAGTTTCATAAATAATTATTAGTTAATGGTGATTAGTTATTAGGTGATGTTTAAGGGAATTATATAATATTTACGGTTTGAATTGAGTTTAATAAAGTTCTGTTCACGTAAAGATTTTTTCAAAACTTTGTGTGACGCATGTATAAATAATAAAATATCTTATTTTATTAATCCAAACTAGTAAAAATGATGCATATAGTCCGTTGACAATAAATATTAATTAGGAATATGATATTTCAGTTAATTAATTAACTGAAATAATATGATTTATATTTCAAAAAAGAGACTATCAAAAGAGGTGTTAGATAAAATTTTCCGGTTATTTTTAGAAGTGATCAGTCGGTCATCAAATTCAGGAGAATTTTTAGATTTAGCGAACGAAATTTTTAGTCCATCAGAGAAAATTATGATGGCGAAGCGAATTACGATTATTTATTTGTTAGTCAAGGGAATCGATCAGATTGTCATTGCAGATGTGTTAAAAGTTTCAACTGCAACAGTTGCAAAGTTCGCCTTGTTAAATTGTCAAAAAGAAAATAAGTTGGTCGAATTGATGAAATCAATGATAAAAAAAGAAAAAGTATTGAATTTTTTTGATGATTTGATGGCAGATTTATTTATTCAACCAGGAATTAAGATTGGTCATCACAAATTACATTGGGAACATGAAAGAAAAAAACAAAACAGAAAACTTACAGGACTTTAGTTAATTAATTAACTAAAGTAAATATATGAAGAGATAAATTATATTAAATTAAACTCAAAATTTAATTGGATAATGAATCGTTTTAATGAATATTTTATCTGTTTTTAGCTCTTTTGTGACCCTCAATTCGTTCTCGAACCTTGGGACGAGCTAATCGATCCATCCAAGGTTGTTTTTTATTTGGATTTTGTTCCTGCATACGACGAAGAACAGCTTTGCAGTGTAAAGAAACTTGTGTTAGATGTGCAATCAACTGAGTCCTATTAAGTTGTTCAAGAAAAGGCGTTC
>Ga0210005_1001491_pt1 | contig 14902 bp, 11 predicted proteins | sample CryGey02umfilter_3_FD_183961 | JGI IMG/M metagenome (GOLD analysis project Ga0210005, IMG submission 183961) | Groundwater microbial communities from aquifer in Utah, USA - Crystal Geyser 4/9/14 0.2 um filter (SPAdes) (version 3) | ecosystem: Environmental > Aquatic > Deep subsurface >... | reverse complement strand
GCTGCGCTTTATTGATATGGCTATTCTTTGCTTTTATTTTTATACCTAATTCATCTAATTGTTGTTTATCTACCTCAGATGGCGCTTGCATCATTAAATCCCTACCGTCGCCTGTTTTGGGAAAAGAAAATTATGGTGTTAATCTTTTAACTCCACGGTATAGATACGTTACTTCTCTAACATTCCCAATATTAAAAATTTGCATAAGCATTCTTGTAGGACCCAAACCAAGACCTCCATGGGGCGGACATCCATATTTGAAAAAATCGAGATAAAACTGGATTGATTTTAATTTCAATCCTTTTTCTTTTGCCTGAGAAATTAAAATATCGTACCTGTGTTCTCTCTGGGCACCAGTCGTAATCTCTAATCCATTCCATAATAAGTCAAAACTCTTCGTAAGTTTTTGATTATTTTCTAACCGCATATGATAAAATGGTCTCGTTTCTATTGGATAATCTGTCACAAAAACAAATTCGTGATTCTCTTTTTGTTTAATATAATTAGAAAGCTCGCGTTCTTCCTCTGGAGTTAAATCACCATCTTTCTCGCTTGGTATTTTCAATTTAGCGAGAATTGCCTTTGCCTCTCTCATAGTTATTTGCGGAAATGGAATTTTAGGAATAATTAAATTTCTATTATAAATCTCCGAAATATCTTCCCCAAAATCTTTCTTAATTTTTTCTAATACATATGCGAGTAGATTTTGCTCCTCTGACATAACATCTTGGTGGGATTCAATAAAAGATATTTCCATATCATAGCCAGTGAATTCCGTATCGTGTCTTGAAGTAAATGATGGGTTAGCACGAAAGACCGGCCCCACTTCAAAAACCTTCTCAAATCCTGCAGCCATAGCCATTTGTTTATAGAACTGTGGTGACTGAGCTAAATAGGCCTTACGGTCAAAATATTTAACCTCAAAAAGTTCAGCGCCTGATTCGCTTGGGACACTCATAAATTTCGGAGAATGTATTTCTACATAGCCATTACTCGTCCAATAGTCTCTAAATGCCTGTTCCATCGCTGTCCACACCTTAAATATAAGTACCTTTTCTGGCTTTCGTAGGTCAATCCAGCGCCAATCTAATCTTTTCTGCAGTTCGGTTTCATTGCTGGCTTTCTCTACGACTGGCATGGGTAATTCCGAGGACGATAAAGATAAAATCTTTATTTTTTTAATGGCTATTTCAACGCCTCCTGGCGCCTGTTTCTCAGATTTAACAAGCCCGATAATTTCTACAACTGATTCTAAACTTAATGACCCAACAATTTTTGCTGCCTCTGCATTATCCTTTGTAACTACGGCTTGGATAATGCCGGTGATATCTCTTATGAGAATAAATTTAATACTCCCTTGGTCGCGAATAGTATGAATCCAACCGGCAATCTTAATTTCTTTCCCAACTTTCTCTTTAACTTGTTGAATTAGTATTCTTTCCATTTTATAAATTTAATTGTACCTATATTTTAATAAATCTCATGATAATCCGCAAGACTTGACCTAAGCATTAAAAGGTGATATTATATTATAAACCTTATTTCGAGGTTTTCCAATGGTTCTTTCACAATTGAAAAACGAAAAAGAAAATCGCGAAAACAACATTGTGGCTTGAAGCTCTTCATAAAGATTGGTTTTCAAATTTATATCAATTTAACCACAAACACTCTTGTCGCGTTCAAAAAAAACACGGCAAAGAAAGGAGGGAGTAATGAAAAAATTGTATGCAGTTGATTTACTTAATTACGTCTCAAGTAATACACAAGTTGAGTTCTACGGTTGGGTGAAAGCCCGCCGCAGGCACAATTACATCATCTTCTTGGACGTATGTGATTCCACGGGTTCAATTCAGGTTGTTGCCAACAAGACAAATGTTAACCAAGAATTATTCGGGTTAGCGCGACGAATAGCTCCGGAATCAGCAATCAAGGTTAGTGGTACCCTAACGGACACCGGCAGATCAAATCCGCCGAGGGAGATTCACGCAAACCACATCGAGATTGTCGGACCGGCAACGCTCGACGTCTCGCCGCAACCGCGCTCGGATATCAACATTTTAGATCCCAAACTTCAAGAACAACTCTTGAACAAACGACACTTCTACCTTCGCAACGATAAAATCGCGGCAATTCTGCGGTTTAGGCATGTATTGACGGGGATTATTCATCAATGGTTTCGTCAACACGGATTCATTGAGATTCACGCTCCCGTTCTTACGCCGACGCCGCTATATGACGACCGAACGCCTATTGCGCTTGAAGTTCACGGACAACATGTGTATCTCACTCAATGCGTTGGATTTTATCTTGAACAAGCGGTTCACGCCTTCGAAAAAATTTATAACATCGGTCCCAGTTTCCGCGCCGAAGAGAGCCGGTCCAAAAGACATCTTATGGAATACTGGCATATCAAGGCCGAGCTGGCATTCGTGGACTTCGAAGGATTGGCAACGACAGTCGAACAGTTTATCCACGACGTGAGCCAGCAATGTACCACTGAAGGCATTCATCTAGCGAAAGTCATCGGCACTGAGTTGTGCCAGGATGGACTGAAGATGCCGTTTCCGCGTATCGATTACTGTGAAGCGGTAAACTGGCTCAAGGCGCGAGGATGTGACATCGAATTTGGCAAAAGTTTGGGCTCTGACGAAGAAACTTTGCTCAGCAACCGATTCGGTGACAGTCCGTTTTGGGTCGTCGGTATCCCGCGTTCCATCGAACCTTTTCCGTATGTGATTGATTCGAACGATCCGCGGCGTACAAAGACAGCGGATCTGATCGCAAGCCATGGTTTCGGTGAACTCTTAGGAATCGCCGAAAAAATCCACACATTGTCCATGCTCGACGAACGGCTTATCGAGAAAGGTAAAGCTGGTGACGCCCGCTACGAGTGGTTGCGGGAATTGCGTCAATACGGCTGCGTACCGCACGGGGGGTTTGGCTTGGGGCTTGAACGCCTCATCCGCTGGCTCCTTCAAGTCCCGCATGTGAGGGACACTATTCCCTTCCATCGGGCGTTCGGCAGAAGAATCTATCCATAAAAACTGAAAGGAGGAAAAAACAATGAAAAGAACATTAATCAGAGAACTTGTTTCCCTTAGCGGGGAGACCGTGATGATCTGCGGATGGGTTCAGACGCTACGTAGCCAAAAGCGAATGCAATTTCTCATCATCCGCGACCATACGGGCAGCGCGCAGGCAGTTCACGAGAAGGCAACAAATCCTGAATTGGCTGCCATCGTCGAAAATCTCACCATGGAAAGTGCCGTCGAGATCACCGGCAAGGTGATTTTGAACCCAGTGGTCAAGCTGGGGGGGGGTTGAATTGGTAATTGAATCTATTACTGTCATCAATAAGGCAGAATCACCTTTGCCGCTCGGTGAAAACCCGACACTCGAGACGCGGCTGGACTGGAGATTTCTTGATCTACGCCTCCCGCAGAATTTACTCATCTTTAAAATCCAAACCGCGGCCGAGCACGCCATGCGCTCGTTTTGGAAATCGGAGGGATTTATCGAAATACACTCTCCGAAATTCATGGGGAGTGCGAGCGAATCGGGTGCCGAACTCTTCCGTGTCGAGTATTTTGATCGCTATGTCTATTTGGCTCAGAGTCCGCAGTTCTACAAGCAGATGGCAATGGCAGCTGGGTTCGACCGTGTGTTCGAGATCGGTCCGGTGTTTCGAGCCAATCCGTCGTTCACTTCCCGTCACGACACCGAATTCACCAGCGTCGATGTAGAGATCTCGTGGATCAATTCTCATGAGGACGTCATGCAACTTGAGGAGCGGTGGCTTCGCCATATGCTTCAAGCAATAAAGAATGAGTTTGACGAGGAGATTAAGGCGACGTTCGGTACCGAAGTTGTGGTGCCAGAACTTCCATTCCCGCGAGTGACCATGGCCGAGGCGTACGAAGTCCTTAACCAAATGGGCCACCGCATCGAACGGGAGAAAAAAGGAGATCTTGACCCAGAGGGTGAACGGCTTTTGTGCCGGCACTTCCTCGAGAAGGCTGGACACGAGTTCGTGTTTATCACTGAGTATCCGGCCGTGGTACGACCGTTTTACCATATGCGACCCGAGGGTAAACTGCATCTCACCAAAAGCTACGATCTTCTTTGGAGGGGGCTTGAGGTGACGACCGGAGCACAAAGAGAGCACCGTTATGACATCTTGGTGGAGCAAGCCAAAGAAAAGGGACTTCCACTTGAGCCCATTCAGTACTACCTGAACTTCTTCCGCTATGGGTGTCCACCGCACGGCGGGTACGGCTTCGGCTTGACCCGCATGCTAATGGCAATGCTCGGGCTTAAGAGCGTTCGGGAAGTGACGTACCTCTACCGAGGCGTCAACCGACTCACTCCGTAGTCAGAGCATCGGCACATAAAATTGCCCAGGAAGCTTTATACTTCCTGGGCTTTTCTTTTAAATCTTTCAAAAGAGTCACTCCCGATTTTTTTTTGCCACTTCAGCTAACTTCTCATCATCAGCACGTTTATAATCGTGTGAAGAGATATAACCCTTATATTCTTAGATAAATCAAAAACATAGGAAGGATAGTGCTTTTTAGTAATTAAAACCGAGAATCCTTCGGTATTAGGAAAAATAGAAAGAAACGCTAAGTGTTTTTTATCTTCCCAAATTTTATGATAAAGTATTTCTCCTTTTATAATTTTACAAAAAATACAATCCATAAGAGATAAAATAAAATTTTATTTGATCAATTTTTTATGATCTCTTTTAGTCGCCACCCAGCCAGCCAATTCTACTTCTTGACCCTCTTTATTAACAATTTCTTTGTTTAAAATTCTCAAATAAAATGGCTACGAAATACGAATGATTTACAATATACATTGTCGCCTTTGGCGATTCCCCGGAGGGACTATTCGTATATTCGTACTAAATTCGTAATTCGTAGAGATTACCCGATATCCTTCAATGATTCCTCTATGGCTTTTCGTAAATCTTCAATGTCAACTGGTTTGCGTTCTTTTCTGGAAATTTCAGTTCTGGCCGCCGGCTCATGGGGAGCAAGCATTTTTCCTAATGGCTGTTCTTCCCGGCGCTGAACCCTTTCTTCAATTATTTTTTTGTCCGCTACCCATTCGCTAGCAATTTTTTGTTCAACTGTTTGCCGGGAAGTGCTGTATCTGCTCCGAGAGTTTTCAATAATAACATCTCTAAATGATTCATGCGACGGCTTAGCTGGCTCTATGGTTTCGGCCGAAAAAGGTTTGGAAGCCACGCCGTCAATCATTAATTTTACATAAATATTATACTTGGTTAAATTGACCAAATCATTGGCGTTAAAATCCGGCATAAATTCTTTTTCCAGAAGCTCGGCGTCTTCAGCGCCAATCCGAAAGCAAGCAATTGTGCCGACATTGCCGAAAATGGCGGCCCTGACTTTCTCGTCAAGCTGCTCAATATATTGATGAGCTAAAATCAAACTGAGCCGGTATTTTCTGGCTTCCGACAGGATATTAGCAAAAGATTCGGTGGAAAAGTTTTGAAACTCATCAACATAAAGATAAAAGTCCCGGCGTTTTTCCATCGGAATATCAACCCGCGACATTGCCGCCAATTGCAATTTGGTAATTATCATCGCCCCTAAAAGCGCCGAGCTGTCTTCGCCGATTCTTCCTTTAGCAATGTTAATAATCAAAATTTTTCCTTCGTCCATTATCTTTCTCATATCAATGGTTGAATAGGTTTGGCCGATAATATTGCGGATTAAAGGATTAGAAACAAACTGCCCGACTTTATTCTGGATGGCGGCTACCGCTTCAACTTCCAAACGCTGGGTATATCTGGCAAACTCATTGAGCCAAAAAGCTTTAATCACCGGGTCTTGTAAATGTTCGGTAATTTTCTGGCGAAAGTCCTTTTCGACCAGCATCCTCATTATTCCCAAAAGCGTGGAAGAAGGATATTCCAATAAAGCCAAAAGCGAATTATTTAAAATATATTCCATTCGGGCTGACCAGACATCGGGCCAGATTTTTTTAAAGACGCCCATAATGCCGGAAGCCACCAAGTGACGATGTTCAAGATCTACCTGCTCTAAAGGATTAAAAGCAATTGGATATTCAAGGTCAGCCGGATTAAAATAAATGACGTCGTCAATGCGATTTTCCGGCACAAAATCCAATATTTTTTCGGCAAACTCACCGTGAGGATCAACAACAGCCACGCCCCGGCCAGCTTTAATATCAGCGATAACCATATTTTCCAGCATATTGGTTTTGCCCATTCCGGTCTTGCCAATAACATAGAGATGCCGGCGTCGGTCATCGGTTTTAATCCCGAATTTCACCTGCTGATTCCTAAAATTGGTTTTAGCAAAAAGTACAACTTCGTTGTTCATAATTCATATCTAAACCGGTTACTCTATTGGCAGTCCGGCTGGCGGGCCGGCTTTTTTGGCTTCCAGTTTCCGCAAGCGAGGAGCTTCCACCATAATAGCCGGAAAATGATAAATCGTGGCTAATTCTTCAGTGTTCAATATTGAAAACTTGTCCTGTCTGGTCTTGTTATATTTGCCGAATCTTCTTGTCCGATAATTGTCAAAAAGTCTTCTTTTTCGCGAAAATTCAAATAATTGTTTATATTTTGGAAAAAATTTAGCCAGCCAGCCGCTTTTTAAAGTCATCGTTTTTTTATTCGGTTTAAAGGCGTTAAGATTCTGAGTTCGGAACTGACTAAAAGCGCCCATCACAGCCGAGACATTAGCCATAGTAAAGCTATCTCTTTTATCAATATAAACAAAGCGGATAATGGTTTCAAATCCGAATTTTGAAATTTTATTATTAATTGCTTTAACCACTTCCTGTTCGGCCGGATGTAAAAATCTTAGAGTGGCAGGTGTCCCGTTTCCTTCGGCATCGGACCAGATTGGATGTTCAATCGGCGCCAAAAATAGATTTCTCAGCCAATCATACAAAACCGAGCCAAATCCTTTTTTTGCTTTCCCCGGCGCTCGACCGGCTATCTCTTCTATTTTTTCCAGACCTTCTTTTTGCCAATCATTATCGCTGGGCTCGCCAGTCGGGCTGATTAAAAACTGAAGCCAAAGCATCTCGTCTTCGTTTAAATTAGACATTACCTCGCTAATAGCCGCTATCGGGTCCAATCGCTTTTCTTCTTGGGTTTCTTCAAAAAAAGAATAAGTTTTGATGGGGTAATAATTTTCCTTGGCTAAAATAAGGTCGGTTCCCCAAAGGTCATAAACTTTATTGGGCAGAACCGAAGATAAAAGTTCAGTATAGTCCTCAGCTTCATGAATTTCCGCGTCCGGATACTGGGCGTAAATGGCTGATTCTATTAAATTGCGAAATTTTGAAGGCGCATAGACATAAAAACGGACGCCGCCGGCATGACCAACCATTTCCAACGATAACCAGAGCTCTGTTTTACCATCTATGTATTTCTCTACTGAGGTTAATCCAAATGAGTAGGTAGCGATTAAGCTGGAAAAAACTTGTTCCATGGCTTTCGGAGTTTTAAGAATTTCCTTGGGGACTTTTATTTCAAACATTGACCATTCAATGCTTTTAACATAGCGGGTCCGGATATAAATCATTCGAAGGTTCCAAAAAAGAAAAAAAACAAAAAAAGGCAAAATCAGCCACCAAATGTATTCAAATACTCGAACAATACTATCAATAATGCCAAGGAGAATATCCATAATTCGCTATCGCTCAAAATCAAAAATTAAATATCAAAATGAAAAATGACAATGTAAAATGTTAAAATGACGCGTAGCGTCATCCCGAGCGAAGCGAAGGGATCTCATAAACAAGATTGCTTCGCTAAGGCTCGCAATGACAACAAATTTTACATTTTGATTTTTGAATTTTGAATTTACTTAACAGTGTATCTTCCATCCTCTAATTTTTTAAAATACTTTTTATTTTGGAGATTAAGAATAATCGTATTGTTTTTTAAGAATCGCTGTTTTTGAACTAAATCAATTATTTTTTCTAAAGGAAGCGGGCCTTCTTCTTTTAAAATCTGGCTGATGATTTCCCGGGCAATTCCCGGCTTAAAGCCGTGCTCAGAAAGTCCATAAATTCCCCGGCCCACCAAAACAAAACGCGGATCTTTAATTAATTCGTTATGAACGGTCTGGGGATGAGCCAAGCGGCCGCCAAAACCGGTTTTGTTAATCGTCTCGGCAATTTCCCGGAAATGGAGAGGTTGGTCTTGTTTTTTAAGAATCAGATAAGATTTTTCCCTGACAGTTTTGGGATTAATTTCTTCCCAATCATTCAATCCCCAATCACCAAAGGGATTGATATTAAATTTTCGGGAGACAGAAATATAATTTAAGCCGATAAAGTCAGGAATGTTATGAACTCTGGCGGCTTTAATAAAGTAAGTGTCAAATTTTTGGTGAACCACCAAATCCTCTTTTTTGTTAATAATTAATTTTTCTAATCTCAAAACAAATCGGCTGACGATTCCAATATTTTTTTCATCTAAATACCAAAAATTATGAAAATCAGCATCATCGGGATAATACAAGGGCTGACCCGAGATTTCCGAAATAAACCTTAAATGCCAATGATGAAGATTATTGTCTTTAAGAATTGCTTTAATCTCCGGAACAAACAAACAATCTCGGCGCAATCCGCCGAGATTGTTTAAATGACTGGTGATGGAATTTAAAATTTCTTCCGATGCTCTTTCTTTCCTCAACCGTTCTTGGGCCATTTTTAAGGCCTCTTCCTCAATTTGCCTGACCCGCTCCCGGGTAATATCGTATTTCTCGCCTAAACTGGCTAAGGTTTTCTTTTCGCCGTCTTCTAAACCAAAGCGGCCAATTAAAACTTCCCGTTGGCGCGGCTTTAAATCGGAAATTAAATTGTTGATGGTAGTACTAAGCACTTTAATTAAAGATACACAAAATCACTCCGGTTGTCAATAAATGTTTTAAACCAAAAAGCGCCGTTTCGGCGCTTTTTATTGCCATCATTATCAACAATCAACAATCAATGGTCATTAACTAACGGGGTATGACTTCTTTAATCCAAGGAACAAAGCCGACATTAACTGTGGCTGGATAGGACCGGGAGCCGTCAAGACCAGAACAGCTTAAGGTATAGGTGGTGGTTTGAGGAGGCCTGACTTGTTTAGTGCCAGAAACATTGTTAACTGAGCCAATGCCTTGGTCAATAGAGCAGGTGTCAGCATATTGGCAGGACCAGGAAAGAGTTGAGGATTGAGGCAGGATAATCGAGGTAGGGTTAGCTGTAAAAGTACAACGAGGAACCTGAATAACTTTGGTAGTTGCTGTATCAGAAGCAGAACCGCCAGGACCAGTACAGGTTAAGATAAAAGTATAGGTGCCTCGGGGTTTAGAAAGATATTCATCACCACTGGTTGACTTATTACCAGACCAATCACCTGAGGCAACACAGGAATCAGCATTAGTAGAAGTCCACTTAAGATGAATTGGTTCGGGTAATTCAAAAGTGGGCCAGGTGGTGAGGGTAACGGTGGGCGATGGTGGGAGAGAAACGCCACCATTACCTCCATTGCCGCCGTTGCCGCCGCCGGCATCTCCGACTCCAGTTCCAGAGTTATTTCCGTTATTTGTCGATGCCTCGCTTGATCCTACTGTATCGCTAGGAGTACCGGGACATCCCGAAGGGCCGCCCACGCCGCCGCCATTACCACCGCCGCCGTTGCCGCCACTGAAAACAATTTTAATATTGCTTAAATTAAAAATAAAGACGGCTGTGAAGACCAAAGCCATCATCAACAATACTGCTAGCAAGACATCCGCGCGCCCTGATAGGATTTTTCTAATTTTCAATTGAGAAAAGAAGTGATTTAAATTCATTAGTAATTAATTAATACCCCCGGCGGTAGCTGATGAATCTCTTTAACCACCGAGCTGACCAACGAAGATATTAAAGCATTATTAAGATTTTGATAATTGGAGTCCATAATTCCCTTAGGGTCATTTATGGTATCTCCCAGAAATCCCAAGACATGACCAAATTCATGTTTAAGTAAATCTTTATTAATATATTGAGGATTATACCGGATAACCGCCTTTGTAAACAGGTAATGCTCGGTTTCCCAATGAAGACTGATATAGGGCGGAGTTTTTAAATAGATATTTTCTTCAATTGTAATCGGGGATTCCGGACCGCCGGCAATAAAAACATCCTGACCCATGGCTTGGTTCCATTCTTTAATGACTTCGGGCAAAAAAAACAAGGGGGTCTTCGAATAAACAGAGACGGGCCAAGATCGCCAGCGATAAGTGCGGTCCCCGGCCTTTCTGGCTATTTCTGATTGGGGGTCAATATTATATTTTTTAACATTCCTTCTCAAAGCCAGAATATTTTCAAATTTCAAAGAAAAATGGTCTATAATGGTCGTATTCGGAGACAATTTATAAAGCTGTTTTAACACGGAGACAACTAAAGGACTGATGGTTTTTTGATTTTCATAATCGGCATCCATAACTCCATCGGGGTTATCAGTGGTGTGACCAAAAAATCCCAAAGCATGGCCTAATTGATGCCTAATTTTTCCTGGTGTAACCCAATCTGGATGATTAATAATTTCGACTTTGTCCAAAATGTGCATTTTTTTCGGCGTCCATATGACCAACTCGGCTAAAGGAACTTTGGCGTCGGATTTTATAATGATCGGGGATTCCGGACCGCCGGCAATAAAAACATCCTGACCCATGGCTTGGTTCCATTCTTTTAAAATATTTTGCAAACCCGGCACTAAATTATCTTGATCATAAACAGCGACTGGCAAACTTCGCCAGCGCATTGTCCTTGTTGGCATTATCGGTTTAGCTATCGGCGGCAGCCCTTGATATTCATAATCAACTGGCCGCGAGTCAATGTTATATTTTTTCACTGCTTCCATCAATTTTATGTCAACTTGACCGTGAGTAGCCAGAGGTAATTTATAAAGCTCGTCCAGTACTGAAACAACTAAAAGAGAAATTTTAGTGTTGTGTTTTGTTTGATCAATATCCATTACTCCGTTGGGGTCATCAGTGGTGTAGCCGAAAAATCCCAAGGCGCGCCCGAGATGACTTTTTAAAAGGTCTTGATTATGATAAATTTCTTTTGAAGAAAAAAGATTCGGGTTAGGATTGAGAATAATCTCTGCTTTTTCTAATAAATAATGATTGTACTGTATATTGACTATACCAACGGGGGTTATCTGAGAATCAAATTTTATCACAATCGCTGAATCAGGGCCGCCGATTTTGAAAACCTCTCGGTTCATCACCTGATTCCATTCTTTGATTAAATCTGGGAGATAATCAATTTTTTCCTGACTGTATACAGCTACTGGCAAAGATTTCCAGCGGACAGTTCGCGTCGGCATAGCCAAAAGATTAGGATCAGCACTGCTTTTATCAATGCCCCTTGAATAAATATTATAAATAGTTAGAGCTTCCGAAGCCCGCGGCGGATAAATAAGATTTTTTCCGAAAAGAAAGTAACCGATAGTTAAAACAGCTAAAATTAGTAAAACAATGAAAAGTTTTTTGTGGGCCGGCGTCATAGTTTATCAAAGCTATTATTTCCCTCTAATTATATTCTAATTTTAAAATTTTAAAAAGGGGGGGGCTGTGGATAACTTTAAATAAAAATTCCTCAGCTAAATTTGGGGAAATTTACTCAAATTTAGCTGAGGAAATATCCTTACTTCATCCTTTTCAGAAGGTAAGCGGCGACGCTAAAAGCGAAAACGCCTGTTCCTACAATAGCGACTGTGCTCCAAACAATGATTGTCCTTCCGATAAAGCCAGCACTTCCTTTTATACCCGGCATCTCAATAGGTGTCCAGAGCGTCATTGTCCAAGGAAACACAAGCGTACTAACGGCAATCACCGCCGCCAGTGCCATAATTATAAAAATCCTCCATTTTTTCATCGCAACCCCTCCTTTCTAAAGTTTTTCCTCCTTAAGACCCCTTATAGAGGTATCAAATTATCATTTCCGCGGTTACTGTTTCCGCATTGTCCCCTTAAACTTCTTCCCTCCTCCCTTCTGCCATGAACCCTCAAGCGTTTGGCTATCCTTAGACAAAAGAAAGGTTATAATTAATTCTCTTTCCGGGTCTGACAGAATCAGTCTACCAGAATCTATCATTCCTATATATCGCCTCCATCCACTCCCTTGTTTTTTCCAAGGACCCCAAGAATAAATAGCAATTGCTTCTGGTGGCTTAATCTTTTCCACCACAAGAGTAGTCAGCCGGCCATTATCCCAAACTCCTTGCCAGATTCCAGAAAAAGCAGCAATATCTGAAGAAATGTTGGGGGTAGGTGGAATTATTTTGATATTTACTGGTAGAGGCGTAGGACCTTCGGTTGACAATGGAACAGTAGACGCCGGCGGCTGTCGCTGCATCGTTACACAACTTATTTGAGATTTAGAGGGTCGCCTATATTCCCCTTCGAGCTTCTCCCCATCATCAGATAAAGTGTAAGTGATAGATAAATCTTTTTCTGAAACAACAGTTATTTTACCAGGTTCTATTTTCCCAATATAGCGTCTCCAACCCTCTTCTATATCTCTAATTTTTCCCCACGAATAAACAGTAATTACTTCTGGAGGGTCAATCTTTTCGGTTACAAGAGTAGTTGAGTGTATACCGTCCCAAACTCCGTACCAGGTTCCTGAAAAACCAGCAATCTCTTTGGAGAGATCGGGTGACGGCGGAACAATTCTTACCTCCAGCGGCAGGGGTGTAAATTGCGATGCGGCAGGAGATACAGTGTAGGGTTGCCGCTTCATTGTTACATAATTTATTGAATTGGCAAGCCTAAATTCTCCTTTAAGTTCTTCGCCATCATCAGATAATAAGTAGGTGATGGTTATTCCTCGTTCTGGATCTACCACAATAATGAGTTTACCAGATTCTATCTTGCCCACCTGCTGAATAAAACCACCCTCTCGTTCCTTGCCAAGCGGTCCCCAAGAATATATAACATCGACTTCTGGCGGCTTAATTTTTTTAACAACCAGAGTTGTTAGCCGGCCATTATCCCAAACTCCATACCAAATTCCTGAGAAGCCGGCAATGTTTTTGGGGAGATCAGGCGACGGCGGAGCAACCTTGATCCATGGCAGCGGCGTAAATTGAGAAGTAGTAGCGCAAGCCACCACAAAAAACATCGCGACAACAACCAACAAAACAGCTAAAAAAACTATCTTTTTCATAACTAACCCCTCCTTTCAAGGTTTTTTTGATAATTTCTATTTTTCTTTCCCTCTCCGTCTATATTTACAGGGATTTCTCCCTGATTGGTAAAGTGCCATTTAAATTCTGCTTAAATTCTGCCCTTATTATATTTCACTTCTTCAAAAAAGTCAAATCCAAGGTGTTACCGATATATCTCATCTTTTTCACTCTTTACTTAAGAAGCGGCTACAAGGTAATATTAAATGAATAGAGTTATGGGAAGCTTACTTCATAAATTTAAGCGGGAAATGATGCTCATCGGCCCTTTCCGCTGGCTAATTTTTAAATTTTTAGAAAAAAAGCTTTACCGGGCTATTGTTGAAAAAAAAGACCCAAACTGGATTTCTTATAATTTTCCCCGCCGGGCCCGGGAAGACAATTTTTACATAACGCGGGCCATAATGCGTTCAATTGACCGGGGGTTAACCAAAGGACTTATCTCCAAGCAAGTTTGGCGGAAAGCTTTTGATTTCGCCGGCGTTCACTTGCCAAAAAAAATTGAAGGAGCGAAATCCGCTTTTATAAAAAAATACAGGGTCAAGCCGCCGGCTCTTTTGGCGATTTCAGTCACCAAACAATGTAATTTAAAATGCTTGGGCTGTTATGCCGACAGTTCGCAAACAATCCGGGAAAAACTACCGTTTGGAATAATTTCAAAAATAGTCAAACAACAAAAACAACTCTGGGGTTCGCATTTTACCGTTATTACCGGCGGCGAGCCATTTTTATACCAAGACAACGGCAAGACTATTCTTGATTTGGCGGCCGAACATCCAAATACTTTTTTTCTGGTCTACACCAACGGCACCCTGATTAACGAAGAAATGGCAAGAAAATTAGCCGCCTTAGGAAATATCACACCGGCTGTCTCGGTTGAGGGTTTTGAAAAAGAAACGAATGAACGGAGAGGCGCCGGAATTCATCAAAAAATTCTCCGGGCTTTTGAAGCGCTCAAAAAAGTCGGGGTGCTATTCGGCATCTCAATCACTCCCATTCGTCAAAACGCCGAATTAATACTAAGCGATGAATTTATTGATTATTACTTTGAAAAAATCGGAGCGGCTTACGCCTGGGTTCTTCAATATACGCCTGTTGGCCGCGACCCTGATTTAAACCTAATGGTAACGCCAGAACAGAGAATAAAAATGTTCAGAAGGGTCTGGCAAATAATCAGAGAAAAACAATTGCCGGTAATTGACTTTTGGAACTGCGGCACAGCCATCGGCGGCTGCATCTCAGCCGGCCGGCCGCAAGTAGGCTATTTCCACATTAATTGGCGAGGCGATGTCACTCCCTGTGTTTTTAAACCGTATTTCAGCCAAAACATTATTGAGGTTTATAAAAATGGCGGTGATTTGAATTCCGTTCTTTTTTCAGATTTTTTCAAAAAAATCCGCAAGTGGCAAAATGAATATGTTATCCAAAAACCGGCCGAAAAAATGGGTAATACCATCGCCTGCTGTCCGGCTAGAGACCATTATAAAATGATTTATCCTCTCCTTTGCGGAGCCGACGTGAAACCAGTTGACGAATTAGCCGAAAAAGCCCTCAAAAATAAAAATTTTTGTAAGGGATTAATTGATTACGGAAAAAAATTTAAAACTCTTTCTGGAGAAATCTGGGATAAAGAATATTTAGCGCCGGAAGCGACCAATAAAAACA
>Ga0210005_1001489_pt1 | contig 14907 bp, 14 predicted proteins | sample CryGey02umfilter_3_FD_183961 | JGI IMG/M metagenome (GOLD analysis project Ga0210005, IMG submission 183961) | Groundwater microbial communities from aquifer in Utah, USA - Crystal Geyser 4/9/14 0.2 um filter (SPAdes) (version 3) | ecosystem: Environmental > Aquatic > Deep subsurface >... | reverse complement strand
AGAACTAATGGCTCCAACTATAACGACAGATTATCCATACATCTCACCATGTACCGTTGATGCAATCACAAAACTGTATGATGGAAATCAGAAAAGCGAGGTAGTATGCCAGATATGAGTCAATTCAAAAAACCAGACAGTGATTTTGAAAAAGCAAGACGATTACATCTTGCAATGCAACACTGTTTCACAAACAAGATACAGTCACTTCAAGTCAATAGTGAGGAATACCAAAAATGATGCAAATTGGCATTATCAATAAATTACTGGATTCTTCTCCCTCACGTTTGAATCTGATATTTGTCGGAATAATGATAGGCGGCTCTGTTTTGATATTGGGTTCGCTGTACCTGATCTACGACGTACAGGTTTTTGGGCAACATACCAGCATAAAGACAGATCTTATGGCAATTAGCATCACATTTACGATCATTCATGTGGTGTTAACTAACACCTTACTTGTCACATTTAAGAAAATAAGACATGCCAAAATGCTGATACAAAAGGAAAAAGAAGAACTTGCAAAAATTGACAAGGCAAAAGACGAGTTTGCTGCAATGATTGCACATGACCTAAAAAATCCACTGGTGCCAATCAGCTCTTACTCCAAGATGCTTTTGGACGGCAGATTTGGAGAATTAACTAGTCTTCAAAAAGAGAAGATGAGGATTGTCATTTCAGGTACTGATTCGATGCTGGTTTTAATTCAAGACATGCTAGACGTTCACAAGGCTGAGCTTGGCAAGATTACGCTCAACTTTGAATCTGCATGTCTTAGCGAGATAATTGATACTGCAGTGACAATCACACAACCACTTGCAGAAAAGCGTGGAGTACAAATTTGTAATCATGTCAAAAGAGACATACTTGTAAACGTGGATGCACACCGAATAGAGCAAGTCCTGATCAATCTCATCAAAAACGCCATAGATTTTGTGCCAAAAGATACTGGAATGATTAAAGTTAACGTTGAACTACAAGATGACATAGTAATCGTATCAGTCAGCGACAACGGATGCGGCATTCCAAAAGAGGAGATAGGAAATCTATTTACAAAATTCTATCAGACAGATGCATCAAGAAATAGAGAAAGAAACAGTTCAGGTCTTGGTCTTTCCATATGTAGCAGCATGATAGAGCTTCATCATGGAAGGATGTGGGCAGAAAGTGATGCCGGGTATGGTACCACGATAAAATTCCAGTTGCCATTAATAACTCAACAAACCCTAATTGAGGAGACAGTATGATGTATTGTGCCAAATTCAAAGCAGCAACTGCAGAAAGAAACTTTCTTTTGGTAAAATGCGCATTGTGTGCAAAAGACATGATATTATCTGAAGGATCCATAATACTTGGAAGTGAATGGTACCACAAGGAATGTTTTGCCAAGATAGAGAAAAATCATTGCAACATAAAACATGGAGATGAATTAAATTGTTAAGCGAAATACACAAAAATGCGTTTCAATCAGAATGCAATGTTCTATCACAAGCAGTTCTTGGCAGTTTGTTAAAGTTGGCTGAGAATCCTAAAGACCAACAAGCATTATCCAAACTTGTCCAGTCAGCTGATACCATAATGGGTAATGCACGTTTTCTACAAGATAAAACGCTAGAGCAAAGTGCCACAGACATAGTCAAATCATTTACAGGTACAAAAGATGTTAGAAAGAAAATTGAGACATTTGGTGTTGCATTTGAGCAATTCGGTTTACTAGTTGGCAATAATGGTGCTTGTCCGAAAGGTTACATACTTGTAGATGGAAAATGCATTCCAGATAATAGTAAAACAATCTCCAACATTATCGAATCTAATTCCAAAATTAAGTCCAAGGATTTGAAAAATTAATTTTCATAAATTATCATTTTATTTAGAAATAAAAAATGAGAAAGGAGTTTGTAGCTACTCCAATGAGCTTACTGCATATTTTGTCAACTTTTACGCACAAAATTCCTTGGACTCGTACTAACTGTTAGTGAGAGAACCTGTGAACACGGCAATAGAAATTCGTAATATGGGTGGGAAATTGATCATATCAATCCAAATGGTAATGATAGTTCTCTTTCAATCTGATCGTTGATTTGCCTCATCCTTGATTTGTAATTATGAATGTCGATTCTATGTTTGGATATGGGTGTGGTACTCAATGACTATACAGTAGGTCGGGGAGGAGTAATAAACTAAGTTATGTGTGCCGGGGGCGAGTTTTGAACTCGCGACCTCCAGATTATGAGTATTGCCTTAGTTGGAGAACCGTTAGAGATTACCAATTGAACTGGCACTCTAACCAGGCTGAGCTACCCCGGCATAATATATGCCTGAAAATTTGGGAAATTAAATGATTCTACAACATATTTGATAGTTTACTCCTTATGGTTTGCCTAAAAAATACAATTGCCCCGTGCGGTGCATTGCAATGCATTCCCACAGCTTATCTTGATTTTTGATGTGTTGTTTAGCAATGGCAAAAAGTTTTCAAAATTTTTCTATTTTGACATCCATTGTCACATTATCCGTACTAATGTTCTCTCAAGGGATGCTAGACACAGCACATGCTGAAGAATATGATTTTGTAGCCGGAATACACAATGAAGTCACTTTTCATTTTAGAAATGGCATTGAAACTGTGAATTTTCCTGTTTTTTCAACCACTTCAGATATTGTATCTAACATTGGATCTAGTTTTGAAGTCGAGGGTGTTGTGGGAAATAACCCTTATCTGCACAAGGCATTAGATGAAGCATATCTTTACAGGATGTCTACTTTGAGTGGAGGTAATAGTTTTGAGTACAACTATAGGTATTTTGATGTTGATGTTAACATAGTTCAAAATGAAAACGTTCTAAAGTCATTCAAGTATGACAATTGTGAAATTTCAGGATACAGCGTATCTACTCTTACAGATGACTATGAATCCTATTTGGCATCTGATACTGGATTTGCAATTGTTAATAATATACAATTTAGATGTGGTGGAGTTGGAATTAATTTGGACTCTGATAAGTCTAGTTTGAATTCTGAGTCACGTAGTTTTACTGATTACGGACCACTACCTTTCAAACTTGCAGAAGACGTTCGCACTTTTCTTACATTTGAATTTGATCACGGTTCTGAAAAAATAGAGTCTGTGATTTTTACATTAACTTCAGGATTTAGTGAGGCCAACGATGCAGGTCCCAGCTTTCAGATAATTACCGCAGTTTTGCCCCATCCATTGATAGATAACGCAATTGACAAATCTCAAAAAGTTTCCGGCATGGCATCCACTTTTAATGAGGACTTTGATGTGTCTGTAGAATTTACAAATTCTCAAGAGACACTGCGAGGTCTTGATTTTCAGGATTGCATAGTAAGTGGGTATGATATACTAACTCTGAGAGATAAAGAGGAGGGCTATACTGGGAAACGAGGGTTTGCCACTGCTGAAATTCTTGATGTTACCTGCTCAGGTTTGGCTCCAGTTAACCCTGCCTTTGATAAGTTATCTGATGCCAAAGAATCTAGATCATCTCAGATGAGCAACACTTACACAACAAATTCCTATAATATGGGCACTGGTCCACACGTGATTGCAACTTTTGATTTTGACAGCGGCACTGAGGTTGTAGATTTTCCTGAATTCTACCAAGGCAATATGATTGCAAGGGCAAATCCAACATTTACACTTGTGGGAGTTCCTGGTTCTACTCCTTTACTGTATCATGTGGTTGACAACACTCAAGGGTCAGGACCAAAATCAACCGGCGTCTCTTCAAATGTAGAATTGTTTGATGTAAACCTTGTTTTGGCATATGGCAATGATGTTGTTCGTGGTTTTGATTATACAAAATGCCGTGTTGTAGATTACATAGTACGAACTGAACACGATGCAGATGAAAGCTTTTACAAAGGGTTTGCGTTAACTGATGAATTCTATTTTGAATGCCAAGGATATGAGCCATTTAATCCAAAATATGATGAATTGTTTGAAACCTCGCATGCAAAGACCGAGTCTTCATCAAGTTGGAAAGAAAAACAAAGAGATGCTTGGGGTCCCGGATTTAGATAGAATTACTTTATGCTCTTCCAGTCAATATTTTCACTTTTGACCCAAAGGAATTTCTTTTGCAATGCCGATGTGTATAGTTTTTCCCACTCGACGCCAACCTCGTCTGTCCAAGCTTTGAAAACTCGTGGGTCTATGTAATTTCTTAAAGACGTGCCAATGTTATAGTCCTTGGTTTTCTCTGACAAGTCTATTTGTAATTGCAGTTTCTCTGCCCTCTCTTTTTGTTTTGCCTTTTGCTTTTTGATTTGCTCATTTAGTGTCTTGATTCTTTTTTCCTTGCTTTTCTTCTGAGCATCAGTTTTTGTTTGAGTTGCTTCTGCCTTTTTGAGATCTGCTTGGGTCTTCTCCCATGGCTTTTCTTTTTCTATTTTTTTGAGGGTGTCTCTTTTCTTGTCTAATGCCTGCTCAAAGGTTTTGGGAATGGTTCTTTTATGGTTACACATCATGGCAGCCTCCAAATTTGCTAATTTTGCATGGTATAGTTTCTCATTTGCCGTCTTTCCTTTCATGTTGTCATGCTCAATGAGATAGTTTTTGACAACCGTGGTGGCAAGATATGTTCTGAATACCTTGGCAGTCAGTCCTTTGACAATGCTGGAATAATATGCATTAACATGCCTTGAAGTGATATCATCGAAAATCTCATCTTTGGGCTTTTTCTTTTCTACCAGACTCTTGAGATTTTCATGGAACTGTTTGTCGTGACCTTCGGCCATTACGGTCTCTTGCCATCTTACACTGTCTTTACCTAGAAAATCAAATTCTATTGAATTGGGAGTGATTCTGATGTGTTCCTTTCTGAGAGTTGTGGCACCTACTGTATCTGCCTCGTCAGGATCCTTTTCGTCTCCTACCCTCATTGCGGTTCTGTAAATTAAATAACAAGCCGTAGCGATTCTACTTATTTTTGGGTCTGTACTTTTCATGTCTTTGACAATCTTGTCTTTTATTTTGTCAATCTCTTTTGCAAGCTTTACTGCTTTTTCATATTTCTCCTTGTCTCTGTCTTGTTTTAGTCCTGCAGTATCTGCCAGCCAAACATATTTTCTTTTTTGCGTAAGATAGTCCATCCAACTAGCTAGCCACATCGATTCATTGTCATGAATGATCTTGCCCCATTTTCCTTCAGGGACTTTGGCATCTTTTCCAAGGTTTAACGTAACATCTTTTGGTGTTACTGGCGGTTTCCATCTTCCTCTAAGGGGATGCTCTCCTCTGCCAATGAATATTCCTGGCGGCTCTGCCATGTAGTTTCCAACTTCGACTTGGTTTCCGTCCATGATGGCAATTCCAAACTTTGCTTTTAATTTTTCACGTAATTCTTTTCTTTTTGCAGCAATGGATTTTTTGTCTTCCTTTGACATCATCTCTTTGAGATCTCTTTCTTTGTCGATTATTTTGTAAGCTTGAGAAAAATCAATGTCTTCATATGATATTTTTCTAAATTTTGTATCTAGGGTTTTAGCAAAATCTGCTGTAAAATTTTTCTGAAAAACCTTGTCTTGCACGTATGGCGTGTCTTTCTTTTTTGCCCACTGATACACCATCTCTTCCTGGTTTAGATCAAGGTTTACAGTCTCCCCTTTGATCTTTATCTTGATTCCTTGGGCCTCATACGCCGGAGGGAATAAGATTCCATTATGTTGTAGTGTTTTCCATTTCATTTTTTTCACTTTAAAATTGCGGACTTTGATGAAAACTCTATTCTATCTGTATATCAATTTAACGTAGTATTCAATCAGCTAGGAAATAGCTCTTTGCTCATGTATTTCTCAAATTCTATGTCCGTTTTCATCTTTTTTGCCTCCATGAACATGGCAGCATCTGCTCCTACCACATATCTTGGAAGCATTTCATCATCATGAATTGCCTTTATGATGACCTCTGCTACTTGTGATGGTGGAGTTCCCATTTGTACCATCATCTTTAATCCTGAAAGAATGTGGTCTGTCAGTTCCTTGTATTTTGGGTCTGTCTTTGAATCTGGAATTTTCATGGATTCAAAAAAGTTTGTCTTGATCACCCCTGGCTCAATTAGAGTTGTTTTGATTCCAAACTGTCCCAGTTCATATCGCAAACATTCTCCAAGGCCTTCCAATGCAAATTTTGAACTAATGTAAGCTGGTGACCCTGGGAGCCCCATTCTTCCTGCAACTGAACTAATGTTGATAATTGACCCTGAATTCTGATTTCTCATAATTGGGGCAACTTCTTGAATTATTCTTACAATGCTAAAGAAATTTGTCTCAAACTGTTTTCTAAAATCATCAATTGATACATCTTCAGTACATCCAAACTGTCCGTACCCTGCATTATTTACCAACACATCTAACCTTCCTCCCTCTGAAATCACTTTTTTGATTGCAGAAACAATTGATTCTTCTTTATCCACATCTAACTTTATTACATCAATTGGAAGGTTCTCTTTTTTTGCAGCGTTTTCTAATTCTCCTGCTTTAGAAACATCTCTCATACTTGCAAATGTGTGATAACCATCTCTAGCAAGTGCTAGTGCAGTTTCTAATCCAATTCCAGAAGAACTACCTGTTACAAGAGCTACTTTTTCCACAATGATGCTGTATTTTTGTCATATTTATCCCATTTTGATTAATCATACAAGAGGTTTATCCCCTTCTGTGGGGTCAACCAATTCTGTTTTTTCACCGTTATTGATTCTTTGAAGAATTTCTAGTGCTGATAACTTGTGAAGGAATTCGTTATTGTTGCCACATCTATATGAAAACGTACATCTGGGACATCCTGATTCATTTTGACACGGGCATTCTTTTACAATGTACATGCTTCTCTCAAGCGCTTTCTCAAATCTATCATAAAGGGCCTTACTTGCACCACTGCCTCCAATTGCTCCGTCGTAGATGAAAATCAAGCCTGAGGTGCCAAGAGATATGCCTCCTAAATCTTGAGAAACTCCGCCTGTTATCATATTGCTTCCCTCAATTACCACATGTTCTGTAGCGTGATATCCACTGGCTTCTGTATAGTCCTCGTCTTCAGCTCTTTCCATAACATCAAGAGGCCTTGGAGCGTGAAAAACAATTCCTTTAGTAACAAAATCATACTCTAACGGGATGTCAAGTAATACTTTTTCCCCTTGAGTGATCTCTTGGCCTAATTCTATGTTGACATAACCGTACACTTTCTTTTGGATGTGTAATTTACAAAATGCAACTTCCACCCCATTTGCGATTCTTTTCTCAAAAATTGTTTCGATTGTGGGCCATTCTTCGGTAAGTGATTTTGTATAGTATGGATAGTCTCTTGGAATTTTTTCTATTTTTGCATAATTCTTTTTAGGATGGTCAAATTCTTTAACCCTGTAACGAATGCCTGCCAAAAAATAGATTGCATCTTTGTGCAATTCTTCTAGTGCTATTGGCAATACTCTATCGCCAACTTTTTGGTCTGATAAGAAAATGTCTATTGACTTTCCAATTCCTCTGATACTATAGTCATTTAACATGGAATTGATTTTATCAAAATTTGGAATTATTCTGTTATTGAATAATGTGATGTTTTCTTTGATTATGTGGCGCTCTATCACTTCCTGGTGTTCTTTTAATTCGTGTTTTGAGATTGGCCTGTCACATGCCATGGCAAGAACTTGAAATTCTTCCACAAAGGGGTTTTTTGGATCGATGTATGTTTTTTCAATGTCTTCAAAATAGTCATCAGGGTGATTCTTGTAGTATTGCGAGATTGGATCATTTCCCAATGCCAAAAATGCGTATCCTCTTTGGCCTTTTCTTGCAGCCCTACCAATTCTCTGAATTAATCTGTTCACTGGAATAGTAGATGATATCACACAGTCAACATTTCCTACATCTATGCCTAATTCAAGCGTTGGAGTGCATGATATCGCAGCCAAACTGTTGTCTTTGAATTGCTTTTCAACTGACGCTCTGTAATTTGCCATCAATCCTGCTCTGTGAACCTTGATGTTGACTTTTTGCCTTTTTGCTTGAATTGCTAATAATTCTGAATTCAAATGCGAATTGCTAAACACCATTGTCTTGTGATTCTTTTCAGTCATTTTCTTTGTTAGCTCTACCATGAGATTTCTTTGTGTTCTCAGTGACGGAAACAACATCACAAAATCTGTTAGGCCTTTCTTGCCCGAACCCCGAATAACTTGCATCTTTTCTCCAAAAAGATTCTGACAAAATACTTTGGCATCTTCTAGTGTGGCAGATGCTGCAACAAACTGTATTTTATTGCCACAAATTCTTTTCAGTCTTTTAATGATATAGTGTACATTTGATCCAAAAATTCCTGAATACACATGGGCCTCATCTACGACAAGAATTCTGATTGACGCTAATAATGACGCAAACCTTGTTTGATGCCACATGTGATAGTGTAAAACATCAAAATTTGTAATTATGATTTGAGGCGGTTTTTCTATGATCTCTCTTCGCTCTTCTATCTTTGTATCTCCATCGAAAACTCTGACATTGATTCCGATCCTTTCTGCAAATTTTTGAATTTTTGGATGTTGATCTCGTGCCAGTGCTTTTGTAGGGTAAATGAAAATTGCAAAAACATTCCCATAACTGGATTCTTTTTTTATCCTTTGAATCACTGGAATCAAAAACGCTTCTGTCTTGCCAGACGCTGTAGGCGCTTCAATCACAACGTTTTCCCCAAATATGACCTCTTGAATCGTCTCTTCCTGAAATTTGTAAAATTGCTTTATTCCCAGTTCTTTAAGATGATCAGAAATTGACTCGTCTAATCCTAAATCTTCAACGTTACACCCCATTTTAGGCTCAGGATTCTTCAAAACTTTATACTGCGAGATATAATCTTTTTTTGAAAACAGAATTTCCTCAGTAATTTTATCTGGCTTGTTGTTTCCAATCATTTCTTTAATCTCGTTTTCCCCTCTTACGATGCCTTCTTCTTTGAGTCCTTCAGAAAGTCCTTTTTCAGTAACCAGTCCTTTGTCATACCTTGAAAGAAATTCTAAAAATACCTCGTCAGGATTCTTTGTAAATTCTAAAAGATCTTCAATGCCGCATTTTTCACATGAAACATGCATTTTTTTGTTGAATGTTTTTTGAATCTCTATTTTAGATTTACATTTTGGACATGAGAATTTCAAGATCTACCTCATTAGAATAACTGGTGATTTATTGTTTAGTTGCTGTTCTAACCAATCACATTATTAAGCTAGGAATTTGTCTTGAATTTAAAAATGAAAGAAATAGAAATTAACAAAATTTACAATCAAAACTGTATTGACGGGATGAGTTCAATCCCTAAAAATAAAATTGATCTAATCATTACTGATCCTCCATTTGCAATTAATTTCAAAGCCAAAAAAGCAAATTATAACAGAACTCCATCCCGTGTATTATCTGGATACAGTGAAATTCAATCTAAGGATTATTATGATTTTACGTTTGCATGGATGAGCGAAGCATTTCGGATTCTAAAAGACTCTGGAAGCATGTATGTATTTTCAGGATGGAATAACCTCAAAGATATTCTACGTGCTCTTGATGACGTGGGTTTTATCACAATCAATCACATAATTTGGAAATATCAATTCGGTGTAGTAACTAAAAAGAAATTTGTCACTTCTCATTATCATTGCCTTTATGTCTGCAAAGATGACAAAAAACGAAAGTTTTTCCCGTTTTCTAGGTTCAAAAAAGATGCAAAAACAAAAGATGGTCGTAGTCTTCACTATAAAGACAAAGAGGATGTGTGGGAGATTAAACGTGAATATTGGACAGGTGATGAAAAAACACCCACTAAGCTCCCTTCTGAAATAATTGAAAAATTATTAGAATACTCTAGCAAAAAAAATGATATTGTGTTTGATCCATTTCTAGGTTCGGGACAGGTTGCAGTAGTTAGTAAATCTCTTCAAAGAAAATTCCTCGGTTTTGAAATAGTTCCAGATTACTACAAATTTGCTAAAAAACGACTTGACACAAATGTGTACAGGATCAAATCAAAATAATTATTCCTTCTCTGGCTCTTCTGTCTTTTTCTTGCCTATCTTTGTAGATATGCTTTCTCTTAACTCATCATCTGTCTTTTCACCAATTTTTACCCCAATTGATCTTGCAATCGTTTCTAATTTTTCTCGCTCTGTTCCAACAGGGCCAGAAATTTTTGGTGTCTCTTCTGTCACTTCTTTCATCTGATTTTGAATTTCATTTTTTGCTTTGTTGTATTCGTTGACTGCACGTCCGAGTTTCTTTGCAGCTCCTGGAAGTTTCCCTGTTCCTAAAATCAAAACCAACGCAACAAAAATTATGATCATCCATTCACTTCCTCCGACATTTAATGGATAGTTCAGCATGATCTGGTATTCTTTAAATTGAAATTAAACGTAATGTTCTATTTACATGCCTAGATAATTGATTTCATCATTGAATATCAAGTATGAGAATGCACTTGTTGATTTAAAGAATTTCAAGATGACCTTGATTTATGAAGAAAATTGAAGCGATAATTCAGCCAGAGTCAAGGGATCTTGCTGTATCTGCAATCAAAAAGATTGGAGTTGGCGGTGTAACAGTTTATCCAGTTCAAGGCCAAGGTGCTGAAGATCCTCCTCTAGTTGGACAATATCTTAGCAAAGAGATGATTGTCTGCGTAGTTGATGATCCTAAACTAGATGATATCTTGAAAGCTATTGCAAATGTTGCATGTACTGGAACTAAAGGTGATGGCAAAGTCTTTGTTACAACAATTGATGATGCACTAGATATCTGCACCAAGAAACGTGGAACCACATCTATTTAATTTGGAATTCTTTGTGGCTCTAGTTTCTTTCTATACATCATTGCAAATATTGTCACTCCAACACCTATCACACAAAATACCAAATACGGTGTTTCATTTCCAAATGATTGCGTGATTGGTCCTCCAATGATTGGTCCTATTGCCCAACCCATGCCAAAAACTGTTTCATACGCTCCTATGATTTTCCCTGAAATTCCCTTTCGTGTTTTACTCAAAATTATTTCTAGTGTTAGTGGAAAGAATATACTAAATCCAAATCCCATTAGAATCAAGGCAATGCCGAAAGTAATAATCGAGTCTGCCATCGTTGATATGGCTAAACCTGCTGATATTGCGGCAGTAGCTGCAACCAAAGTTTGACTGGTTTTCCTAGCAAGCTTTCCAGCCAATACAAGAGATACGACTCGTGATATTCCAAAAACAAAGTACAATAGTAAAATGTCTTCAGCACTAATCCCGTTGTCGTTAAGGAATGCTGGATAAATTGTCAGAATTATGCCAAAAGATGATGTACAAAAAACCAACAATACTATGACTTCAGGAAACCGTTTCATTTCCTTGATTGATGAAAATGAAAACCGTTCATAGTGATTTTTCACGTTTTTTCTTGAGGCTAAAAGTGCAAAAATAATTGCTGCAGCAAGAATGAATGCCGCAATTTGGAATAAAATTCTGTATGTGATATCAAATCCTTCTAGGAATACGGTACCAAGTAACGGTCCTATCATGAATCCCATAACAAAAAACATTGTAAACAAGGAGATGTTTCTAACTCTGTTTTTCTCCGAACTTTCATTGGATATGATGGATTCACATGGTGGCCAAAAAAACGCGTGAGCCACACCTGTCATTATTCTAAATCCCATTATCTCCGGGACTGATTGAGCAATTGATAGTAGGTATATTGATACAGAATTAACTGCAGCACCTAATGCAAGTAAATACCCGTTGTTAATTCTATCAAGGAGAATTCCTACAAAAAGCGGAATGAACATGTACGGAATAAAATTTGCCAATCCAATTAATCCAAGATCAGAATATGTTGCACCGATAATGTTTTTTGCAAATACCGGAAGGATTGGTCCGTGTAATCCGTAGGAAATGCCTATGATTAAACCAGTGATGTTGACTAGTATCAGAACTCTATTCATTTGTATGCGGCAACCATTATTGCCCCACCCATAAGATCTTTCTCAAATTCGACTCTTGAAAATTTTTCTAGAATTAGTTCTTCTAGTTTTTTATTTTTTGGCCATCTCTTGTATGTGCCATACAATGTTCCGAATTTCAATCCTAGTCTTCCACCTGCTGCAAACGCGAGAATGGGTAAAACACATCTTAGATAAAATGACACTCCTGCTCTGAAAAACGCTTCATCTGGCTTTCCTAGATCTACTATTACAAACCTCCCATCTTTTTTTAATACTCTGTGAATTTCTGATATCGCAATTCGTAAGTTGATTGCGTCCCTTAATGAATAACCGCACAGCACTGCGTCAAACTCTTCGTCCCTAAATGGAATGTGTTCAAAAACCCCATTTGCCATATCTGGCGTTTTTTCAAAATAAGTGCCAGTATTTTTCAGCATAGGCACAAGTGGATCATAAAGTGTGATTGAAATTTTTCCATCAGTTAATTTCATTGCCGTCTTTGACATGTTTCCAAAACCAGATCCTGCGTCAAGAATTTTGTTTCCTTGGTGTACTCTATGTGAAATTCCACGAATTCGATGTTCCTTGTCTTTCCCTAATGATATGATGGAATTTACTTTATCATAAATTGGAATGATTTCGCGAAGTACTTCCATTACTTCGCCCCAATAGCTTCCTAAACCCATAATCTATCGTCTCAATGCTCTTGTTTGAATATTTTTCAAATCTAATTTACTATTATGGTGCAAACTTTGATGCTTTTTGAGAATAATTCTGTAAATCAGATTCTGAAACTTTTTCAAATGTTTTTGATTCTGTTGTGATCTTTGCCATTTTTATGTGATTGATTCCTTCTTTTGTATCTGATTTTAGGTTGATTGCTGCTATGGCCAGGGATGCTGCATCCTCCAAACTCATGTTTTCTTTGTAATGTTTTTCCAAAAATGAATTCACTTCATCAGAACCTGCACCTATTGCAACTGCTGCAAACTGTACATAAGTTCCACTTGGATCAGTCACATAGATTGATTCTCCTTTTTGATCAATTCCTGCAATAATCATGGAGACTCCATTTGGACGCACTCCGCCATACTGTGTAAATTGATGAGCTTGATCTGCCAAATGTTTTGCAACTGTTGCAACTTCTACAGATTCGTCATAAGTCATCCTGTTTCCTTGTGAAAAGAATCTTGCATTGTCTACTTGAACCCGTGCATCTGGAATATAGCCTGCTGCTGCAACTCCTATATGATAATCGACTTGGAAAATTTTCTGTGTAACGTTTGTGGTTTGCAGTGTTCTTGGTTTTTCTTCTACTGCTATTATTATCCCTTCTTTACTGCACACTCCAATGGCTAGTGTTCCTCTTTTTACGGTCTCTATTGCATATTCTACTTGGTATATTCTGCCGTCTGGGGAATACATAGTAGGAGTCATATCGTAACCGCGTGATGCCATCATGATATACCGAGTTGTACCAAGTCAATTTAAGGGTAATTGTCTTCCTAGATATGGGTGAGATCTGGACATATGGTTTTAAGTAAAATTGACTTGTCTTATTTTAAGAAACATGGTTAATCAACTACTAGAATTCAAAGAAATTATTCGATCCAGACAGTCTTTACAACAAAGACAACCAGACAGGCAGACTAGGAAATTACTACTTTACTTGTTTACCAGTACAAGAGGTGGATTTACCCGTTTGCGAATAATTATTCATCTGCTTGAGCAACCATACAATACGCATCAATTAGCCAAACAACTGGATCTTGATTACAAGGCAGTTCAACATCACCTAAAAGTTCTTGAGAAAAATAATATGATTTCAAAAATAGGAAATAATTACGGTGCAATTTTTCACTTGTCTAATTTCCTTGAAATTAACATAGGTGCACTTGATGAAGCAATTGACAAACTAGATCAAAAAATGAATCACATCAAAGTCTATCTCTAACCTAACCTTGAGTTGCGATCAGAAAATTACAACTAAACTTAATATAATATGCACAGTTTTGAAAAAATACCTTGGTCAAGAATGATCCTTTTGCAAATGCAACAAAGCAAGTTAATGACGCGTGCGATATTCTTGGAATTAAAGATCAAGGGTTACGTGAATATCTGGCAGTGCCAAATAAAGTTTTGAGAGTAAAAATTCCAGTAAAAATGGATAATGGTAAAATTAGAATTTTCACAGGTTTTCGAAGTCAACATAACAATGATAGGGGCCCATACAAAGGTGGCATTCGTTACTTTAACCCAGAAGGCGGTGTTGAATACATGGAACGTGAAGTTATGGCACTTTCATCTTGGATGACTTGGAAATGTGCAATTGTTGATGTTCCATTAGGCGGTGGAAAAGGTGGCATCTATGTAAATCCTAAAACCGAAAAAATCAGTGATGGTGAGTTAGAACGATTAACAAGGGGATTTGCATACAAGATTTTTGAAATTATAGGTCCTGGAAAGGACATTCCTGCTCCTGATGTTTACACAACAGGACGAGAGATGACCCAAATTATGGATACATTTAGCAAACTAAATGGAAATGTTTACTCTCCTGGTGTTATTACTGGAAAACCGATCTCTATGGGCGGTTCACTTGCAAGAAATGTTGCAACTGGACTAGGAGCAGCATATACCGTAAGAGAAGCTGCCAAAGCATTGAAACTTAGCTTGAAAGGTGCAAAAGTTGTTTTACAAGGATTTGGAAACGCATCAACATTTGCAGGAGAGTATCTTGAAAAAATGGGTGCCAAAGTTATTGGTGTCAGTGATTCTAAAGGCTCTATTTCAATTCCAAAAGGTGCAAAAGTCAGTGCAATTTTATCTCATAAAGAAAAGAAGGGCTCTGTAGTTGGATTTCCTGGCAGCAAAAAAATCTCTACTGAAGAGTTACTTACTACTAAATGTGATATTCTAGTTCCAGGA
>Ga0210005_1001480_pt1 | contig 14987 bp, 16 predicted proteins | sample CryGey02umfilter_3_FD_183961 | JGI IMG/M metagenome (GOLD analysis project Ga0210005, IMG submission 183961) | Groundwater microbial communities from aquifer in Utah, USA - Crystal Geyser 4/9/14 0.2 um filter (SPAdes) (version 3) | ecosystem: Environmental > Aquatic > Deep subsurface >... | reverse complement strand
CAGAATTTGAAAGAAATAACGAAGAGGAAATAAATAACAATGGAGGAGAACGAAGCGAAGTTTAAAAAAGAATTAGAAAGCAAAAAAATAATCAATCTGGGATTACTCTCGGCTTTAATTTTGGGGTCAATTTTTTTGATTTCTTTTTATACCGCACGCAAAATAAATCCAAAAAATGATTCAGGAATTGTAAAAAAAGAAACAAACAATCCGTTTATTGGAACGACAATTGAGGGAAGAGGGGCAATCGTTTGGGACATTGTAAATCAAGAAGTTTTGTTTGAAAAAAATTCAAATTTGAGCATGCCTTTGGCGTCAATCGCTAAAGTGGTGATGGCGTTAACTGCTATTGATTTGGTTCCGCAGTCTACGATTATTCAAATTAACAAAGAGTTTTTGAATGAAGAAGGCGACACTGGTCTTTTTGTTGACGAAAAATGGGAATTGAAAGACCTCATAGATTTCAGTCTTATAACTTCATCCAACGATGCCGCCACCGCCATAGCGTCCATTACGGGTTTAAATATAAACGAAGCCGATAATTTGGAAATCGGAAGAAACGAGTTCATTGGCAGGATGAATGAAATTGTCTCTAAAATGGGGCTTTCTCAAACGAATTTTAAGAAAGAAAGCGGACTTGATACCGCCGACGGGTTGAGTGGCGCAAACAGTTCCGCTAAAGATGTGGCAATGCTTTTTGAATACGTGCTAAAAAACCACCCGGAAATATTGGAAGCTACCAAATACGGCAATGTAAATATAAGGTCTTTGAACGAGATAACACACAACGCAAAGAATACAAACATTACAATAGATAAAACCGCTGGCATCGTAGCTTCCAAGACGGGATTTACAGAAAAATCGGGCGGGAATTTAGCGATAATCATTGACCCGGCTATAGGTCGTCCTGTGGTTATTGTTGTTTTGGGTTCGTCATTTGATGGCCGTTTTTCGGATGTTGAAATTCTTTCCAAAAAAACACTTGAATATTTGCTACAAAGCTAACGGAGTAACACGTTGCTTAGAGCTTCAAGCTTTGTATAATTGTCAATAATGATAGTCGTCGATTTAGTCAAAGTGTCTCTTCCAGCGATAGTTTCTTTTTGGGTTGGAATATTTTTTGCTCCTATTTTGACGAATTATCTATTTAGCCACGAGATGTGGAAGAAGAAATCTGGTAAAAAGGATTTATCAGGAAATGATACCCCAATATTTAACGAACTTCATAAGACAAAAGAAGTGGGCACTCCTAGAATGGGGGGTATCGTAGTGTGGGTTTCTACTTTGATTACCGTGTTGCTCTTTTTCATAATTTCAAAGTTTACAAATTCTGATTTAAGTTTGAAACTAGATTTTCTAAGCAGAAATCAAACATGGATACCTCTTTTCACATTGCTTTCAGGTTCACTAGTTGGACTAATAGACGATTATTGGGAAATTCGCGGCAAAAAAGACCATATCTCTGGCGGGTTGTCTCTTACCAAGAGATTAGCGGTTATCAGTTTTATAGGCATCGTTGCCGGCTCTTGGTTTTTTTTCAAACTGGGAGTAACTGGGGTCAATTTACCGGCAGGGGGTTTTTTAAATTTAGGATTGCTGTTTATTCCTTTTTTTGCTTTAGTCACTTTGGCAATATATTCCGGGGGGGTAATTGACGGCATAGACGGTCTTTCGGGTGGCGTATTTGCCGCCATATTTTCTGCTTATGGTGTAATAGCTTTTTACCAACAGCAAATAAACCTTTCAGCTTTTGCGCTTACGGTTGTAGGAGGAATATTGGCATTTTTGTGGTTTAACATTCCGCCCGCGAGATTTTATCTATCAGAAACGGGGACAATGGGTCTTACGGTTACTTTGGCTGTATTGGCATTCACTACCGACAAACTTGGCGGAGGATACGGCGTGATAGTTTTGCCCATAATCGCGCTTCCTCTGGTCATCACAACTCTTTCGGTAATAATACAAGTTTTGTCAAAAAAATTCAGATCAGGCAAAAAAGTATTTCTTGTTGCGCCAATACACCATCATTTTGAAGCGTTGGGTTGGCCCGGATATAAAGTAACGATGAGGTACTGGATTTTTAGCGTTGTGTTTGCAATTTTGGGGGTGGTTTTGGCTTTATTGTAAAAAATATGAAAAAGTTGTCGGTAGATAAATATTTTTTGCTATCAATTATAATCTTGGTTATCGCGGGATTTATAATTTTTAGCTCTGCGTCTTTAGGTCTCCTGGCTAAGGGAGGGGAGTTGTATTCAAGCGCGGCCTTCTCTCAAACTTTTTTCGGACTATTTTTTGGCACAATAGGAGCTATAATCGTTTCAAGAATAGATTATAAAAAATGGAGAAAATATTCGTTTTATCTTTTTATTTTATCAGTTATAGCGACACTTTTGGTATTTGTGCCGGGTTTGGGTCTTGAATTTGGCGGTGCGTCCAGGTGGATAAAAATAGCCAGTTTTACATTTCAAACTTCAGAGCTTTTAAAGGTGGCTTTTATTATTTATTTTTCGGCTTGGATAGCTGCTGTAAAAAACAAAATATCTACTTTTAAATATGGATTTTTGCCATTTTTGATACTTCTCTCTGTTGTTGGTGTATCTCTGTTGTTGCAACCGGATACAGATACTTTTGCCGTAATTATTGCCGCTGGAATGGCAATGTTTTTGGCTGGAGGCGGAAAAATCAGATATTTGTTTCTGCTCGTATTGGTTTCCATTTTGGGGCTACTAATAATTGCCAGCGCCAGACCATATGTAAAACAGCGCTTGACGACCTTTCTCAATCCAACCGAAAATAGCTTGAGTTCAAGTTATCAAATACAACAATCTTTGATCGCTATAGGATCCGGCGGTATAAACGGAAGAGGGTTTGGGCAAAGTATTCAAAAATTTAATTTTTTACCGGAGCCGATAGGTGATTCTATTTTTGCGGTGGCTTCAGAAGAGTTTGGTTTTATGGGCGGAGTTACTTTAATATCCTTTTTTTTATTTTTTACCATTCGTGGATTAAAGATTGCAGTAAGAATAGATGATTTATTCGGCAGAATGCTTGTGGTTGGACTTGTAATGCTTATTGTTACGCAAGCTTTTGTCAATATAGGCGCAATGTTGGGTGTCATTCCTCTTACCGGCATACCTTTGCCATTCATAAGTCACGGCGGTTCGGCTCTTCTTATGGTGATGATTGAAGTTGGAATTATATTAAATGTTTCTCGTTACCAAAAACGCTCCCCCATATCAGAAAGTTAATAATTTGTGAAATTGGGGGTTTTTACTTATGATAAAATGCTTCTAAGGGATAATAATATTTCTTTCTAAAAAGCTATATGAAAATTTTACTGACAGGAGGGGGTACGGGGGGTCACTTTTACCCCATTATTGCGGTTGTACAAGAAATAAACAAAATAGTTAGAGAAAATCATTTGGCCGATGTGGAAGTTTTCTACATGTCACCCAATCCATACAATGAGGGAGTTTTGTTTGATAACAAAATAATATACAAAAAAAACTATGCCGGAAAAATTAGAGGGTACTTTTCAATATTAAATTTCTTTGATTTGTTTAAGACGGGGTGGGGAATAGTGAAATCAGTATGGGAGATTTATCTTATTTACCCTGATGTTGTTTTTGGAAAAGGCGGTTATGCTAGTTTCCCCGCGCTTTTTGCTGCAAAAGTTTTACGAATACCCGTAGTTATTCACGAGTCGGATACGGTACCTGGTAAGGTAAACAAGTGGGCGGGTAAATTTGCGAAAAAAATAGCTCTTTCTTACCCGACCGCTCAAGAATATTTCTCTCGCAAAGAAAATATTGCTTATACTGGACAGCCAATGCGCAAGGAAATATTAATGCCTCTTAAAACAAACGCTCATGAGTTTTTAAATCTGGACCCCAAAATTAAAACCGTTTTGGTTCTAGGCGGTTCATTAGGGTCAAGAAAAATCAATGAAGCAATAATTGAGGCATTGCCAACATTGGTAGAAAAGTATCAAATCGTGCACCAAACCGGACAAAATAATTTTGAAACGGTAAATGCAACCGCTGAAGTCGTTTTAACAAACAGCTCTCATAAAGATCGTTATAAAACTTATAGTTTCATGGACACCCTAACCCTACGTTCAGCTGTCGGTGCCGCAGATATTATAATTTCTCGAGCAGGTTCCACGATATTTGAAATAGCTACTTGGCAAGTACCGAGCATTATCGTGCCAATAGGAAAATCAAATGGTAATCACCAAGTAAAAAATGCTTTTGCGTACGCCAGAAGTGGTGCCGCAACCGTGATTGAGGAAGAAAACCTGACATCAAACATAATAGTGGCAGAAATAGACAGGATAGTCACCAACGAAGAGATAAAAAACAAAATGGTTGATTCAACAAAATCTTTTGTAAAACCAGAAGCGGCTAAAGTTATTGCCGAAGAATTGATTAAAATAGGGCTAAAGCACGAAATATGAATGAACCGAGAGTTAGAGTCGCCCCGTCACCAACGGGTAATTTGCATATTGGGACAGCCAGAACAGCCCTCTTTAATTTTTTGTTTGCCAAAAAGAACTCCGGCAGGTTTATTTTGAGAATTGAAGATACGGACAAAGAGCGTAGTAAATCGGAATTTGAGGAAAACATAAGGAATGGACTAAACTGGCTTGGAATTATAGAAGATGAATTCTACAAACAATCAGACCGTTCGGAAATATATAAACGATATTTAAAAAAACTGCTTGATTCCGGCAGTGCTTATGTTTCTAAAGAAAAACCAAAAGAAGAGGGGGATAGGGAAGAGGTTATAAGATTCAAAAACCCAAACACATCCATCTCGTTTGACGATATTGTAAGGGGTGTGGTGAAATTTGATACAACAGAATTAGGGGACTTTGTTATAGCAAAAAGTTTAGAGGAACCGTTATACCATCTGGCGGTAGTTGTTGATGATCACGAAATGGGCATAAGCCATATAATTAGAGGAGAGGACCACATATCCAATACACCCAGGCAACTGCTTATACAGGTCGCTATTGGAGCAAAACACCCGTTATATGCCCATATACCGCTTATCCTAGCCAAGGATAGGTCAAGACTGTCCAAACGGCACGGCGCTGTCTCCGTGGAAGAATATAAAAAAATAGGTTATCTCCCCGAAGCTGTAATAAACTATATCGCCCTCTTGGGTTGGAATCCCGGCACAGAACAGGAAATTTTTTCTTTGGAAGAGCTGATAGGAGCGTTCGATTTAAACAAAGTGCAAAAGGGAGGGGCTGTTTTTGACGAAGAGAAGTTAAAATGGATAAACGGCGAACACAAGAAAAGATTGATTGATTCTGGGAAAATTGATCCCGATACGGACACATTTGAAGCAATAAATACTCTTAAAAACGAAATCGGAAGTAAAATAAACAAAGACGACGAAGACAAAATAATGCGGTTATTAAAGGTTTCCGGAGCAAACAAGTCAACAGTAACAGAGCAGGTAGTTTTTATAAAAGAATCCGGTTTTATGGATTATGTACCAAAACAGCCGGGGTATGAGAAGGAAAAACTGCTGTGGAAAAAAGAGAAAGATTTTGATAACATCAAGCGTCATATAAACAAGATGAAAGAAATTTTGTATGAACTTCCGGAAGAAAAATTCACAAGTGATGACATAAAAGACGCCGTTTGGGATTATGCTTCAAAAGAGGGGACAGGCAGTGTCCTTTGGCCATTTAGGGTCGCACTTTCTGGAAGAGACAAGTCGCCTGACCCTTTTTCACTCGCGGAGATTTTGGGTAAAGAAGAAACGATTAAAAGATTGATTTTTGCTGATAATAAATTAAAAAAATAATGAAATTTATCATTTATCTTTTCATCGCTTTCAATATTCTAATTTTACCCGCTTATCATAATGTTTCGGCGTTAACCACTGACGAACTTAGAAAACAGATTGAGTTAAAACAACAAGAAAAACAAAAACTGGAAGAAGAAAATAGAAAATTGGAAGCACAGATTGAAGCTATTCAAAGGCAGGAAAACACTCTCCAAAACACCGTGAAAACATTGGATACGACACAAAAGAAACTGCAAACTGATATACAAATCACACGAAGCAATATTTCCAGAACAGAGCTCTCAATACAAAAACTGCGTCTTGAAATAGGGAGCAAAGAAAATCAAATTGAAACCAACAAAAGCGCGTTGGCAGAAACACTAAGAATTCTTGATCAAAATGGAAGCGTTAGCACGCTTGAAGCATTGCTCCAATTTAAATCAATAAATGAGTTTTGGAATTCAATAGAGACCCTGCAACGCTTCCAAAAAGGTTTGGAGTTAAAAATTTCAGAGCTCAAAGGACTTAAAACAGAACTTGAGGGCAAAACCGTTGAAAATATAAATAAAAAAGAGGAATTGGTTGACTATACGTCCCAATTATCAGGCAAAAAAGTTATAGTTGAACAAAATAAACAGGACAAGGTAAGAATTCTGGAACAAACAAAAAACTTGGAAGCGGAGTATCAGGCTCAACTCCAAAAAAATATTGAGTTAGGTAAAAAATTTGAACAAGAATTATTTGAATTTGAATCGGAACTGAAAGTAAAAATTGACCCGTCCAAGTTACCAACGCAACAATCTGGAGTAATAGACTGGCCTCTTGATAAAATTTTTGTTACACAAAAATTTGGCAAAAGTGTTGATGCCAAGCGACTTTATGTATCAGGCACACACAACGGAACAGACTTCAGGGCAGTAACCGGTTCTTCGGTCAAAAGCGTTTATAACGGGACGGTAAGAGCTACCGGCAATACTGATTCGCAAAGTGGTTGTTTCTCTTACGGCAGATGGATTCTCATTGACCATCCTAACGGTCTGTCCAGTCTTTATGCGCACCTTTCCGGAATAAATGTTGCTCCCGGGGAAAAGGTTTCTACCGGAGATTTGATTGCGTACAGCGGGGGACAGCCCGGAACATCAGGGGCTGGATTTTCTACCGGGCCACACCTTCATTTGGGACTTTATGCCACGCAAGGTGTTAGTGTTGAGCGTTTCACCAAGAGCAATTTCTGTAAACAGGTTTCTATACCACTATCTCCGGCTAATGCATACCTTGACCCCATGGCGTATTTGCCTCCTCTTCCATAAAAATCTATAATTTAACGATGAAGACTGTTGGCGCTAATAATAAAGAGGGTGGTTTAATAGCAAAAATACTTCTAATAATTATTGCTTTGGCTTTATTAAAATTCTTTTTTGATTTTAATATAATTGATTTCTTTAAATCTCCAAAGGTTGCGGATTCATTTGCTTTTGTAAAAAATTTGATAATAGTGGTTTGGAACAAGGTCTTATTGGCCCCGTTATCCTATATTTGGGAGCATATCATCGTAAATGTCGTCTGGAAGACATTAAAAGAGGGTTTTGCTATATTAGATGGCTGGGTTAAGAGTTAATCTAAAATAAAACAATTTATTTAAATGAAAGTACTTAGGGCTATAATTTTCTATGTGTTAGCGATAATTTATGTGCCTCTTTCAATATTTATGCATATCACATTCAAATGGTGGGAAGGTCTTTTAGACTAAGGGAAAGCTATTACAAGGCATCTGGGAAAACCACACAGAGACATACCGCAAAGATATATTGTGCGACATACATATTTATTTAAATATGCTATTCCCCCAACACCAAAAGGGTGATTAATATTTCCTTATAATTGCCTTGACTATCGCCGCCACATTCAAGCTTTCTTTTGGATATATAGGCTTGTAATTTTTATTAGCCGGCTCCAACCATATTTTATTTCCATCTTTGCGAAAATACTTCATTGTCCAACCACCGTCAATTTCCGCAATAACTATATCCTTGTCTTTCGGTTCTCCCAATCTTTCCGCCAAAACATAGTCACCTTCATCAATATGAGCGTCTGTCATTGAGTCCCCCTTAACTTCCAGCATAAATGTCTTGTCTTTGTCTTCCACAAGGAATTCGTCCAAGCTAACCCTATCAAGCTCGTCTGCCTCAACATCGCTCGGAAGTCCAGCTTCTACGAGCCCTACCATTGGTATTTCATTTTCAACGTTACGAGGAATGATTCTACCCTTTGAATCTTTGGATATTACGCCATCTTCAACCAACCAACCGATAAGTTTATGAACCGAATTCTTTGATTTAAAATTTAAAAGACCCATTATTTCATTGTAGCCGGGCATTCTTCTGTTGTTTTTATAAAACTGAAGTATTTTGTCTTTTTGTTTTTTTCTGTCGTTCATATTTAAAAAATAGAAGAAATCAAATCCAACGCTGAATGTCTTACTCTCATCTTTTCGGATACCTCATCAAGCATTCTAACCAGGAGCTTGTGTCTCCTCGCTTCCCTTCTGTAAGGCAATCCTCTGATAATCATCATATCTATTTTGGTATTTATTTGATATATTTCACGAGAAATAATTCTAAAAAGCTTTGTTTTACTCATACGCATAATTATAAGTGAACCAGAGTTCACCCGCAAGGTATACCTGTGGATAAACAAATACAACAATTTTAGGTTTGGAATACAACGATGATTTATAATGCTAATATAATGGCTATCGAATAATTAAATTTACAAATCATATGTCTTTCTTAAAGAAAAATATCTGGGCGATCAGTTTTTTTGCTCTTATTATTATTTTGCTTGCCGTAATGTACGCTACCAGAGACAGCACTGTTAGTACGAGATTATCACCAGACAGAGTTGAATCTTTTGACTTCACAATTAACCCCAACGACCACATAAAGGGTCCAGAAAATGCTCCAGTCACGCTTTTGGAGTTTTCTGATTTCCAATGTCCAGCATGTCGTTCTTATGAGCCTGTGCTGGAAGAGCTTCTTAATATGTTCCCAAACGAGCTTCGTCTTGTATACAAACACTTCCCTCTTTCTACAATTCATATAGGTGCGCTACCTTCAGCACAAGCATCGGAAGCGGCGGGGCTTCAGGGAAAGTTTTGGGAAATGCACGACTTGTTGTTTGAAACACAAAATATATGGTCTCTATCCCCCACCAAAGATAAGTTTGAAAAGTTTGCAGAAGATCTGGGGTTGGATATTGAAAAATTTAAAAATGATTATAGTTCCGATGAGATTTCAAATAAAATAAATATTGATATAGAGCTAACCAGAGAATTGGGCTTAAACTCCACGCCCACCTTTTATTTGAATGGTAAGCTAATAGAAAATCCTTCAAGTATCAGAGAATTTATTGAACTCATAAATGCGGAGTTAATAAATTGACATGAATTCCACGCGTACCAGCGCATTAATGCTCTCCTTCCTTGTTATTTCTTTCTTGGGGTTTGCAGATTCGTTATATCTATCAGTCACCCATTATCTGAACGCCACTCCGTCGTGTTTCATCGCCAAGGGGTGCGATATTGTAACGACGAGCACTTATTCGGAGATTTTCGGTTTCCCCGTCGCCTTTTTGGGTGTTACATATTACCTATTGCTGATTGTTCTCGCGATTATTTATTTAGATAAGAAAAAAAATAAAGTTTTTAAACTTCTGCCTTGGGTCACGACTTTGGGAGTAACGACATCCTTGTGGTTGCTTTATGTTCAAGTTTTTATTCTCAAATCTCTTTGCAGTTATTGCATTATTTCCGCTTTTATCTCCATCACGCTTTTTGTTATAGCTGTGGTTATTTTAAAATTTTATTCAAAAACAACATAACAAAAACCCCGCGCATTGTTTTTACGCGGGGTTTTTGTTATTTACGGACAATATCATGATAGCTAGACCAACATTTAGAGGATGACATCCATGGGCGTTCCCCCTCGTTCTCATATAGATATCTGGCAAATGACAAGTTGCCTTCTAATGAGTGAATATCAAAACCAAGTTCTTCTGCTTTTTCAAGATGGTAAAGTTCGTTGATTTGCATTACACCCACATCATAACGATTTACTTTTCCTCTGATAAGATTTCCTTCCGAATCAGTTTGCCTGAAATGTGATTCACATCTGGCTATATCCACCAAAATAGGTATGTCTTCAAAGTACTCTTCCACCTTTTCCTTGGTTGTGCTTTTCCTCACTACCTGTTCCACAAGAGGTGATTCTATCTGTGATAGAGAATTCTCTGATTGAGGTAATGAAGATGTGAAAGTGCTAAATCCTGTTATTACCGCTAGTAAACCAATAGTTGCGAGATTTAAAATATGTTTTTGATTATTTCTAATTCTGTCGTTTCGGTATTTTTTCTATTTTTTCTTTGGCATTTTTTGCGCTGTACTACCAAAGAAAAAATCCAGCTACTTACTGGATTACCCTAATACTAGCAGACTTAATGATTCTAATACATACTTTTCTATATTTTTATGGTGTGATTATCCTTAATATTAGCCGTATATTTCCAATATTTAAATCTTGGTATTTAAGATTTTTATTAACCAATCCCCTTATTTTGTGTTATTTACCGAACCTAACCATGTCCCCCTCTTCCAGACCGGACAAAACTTCAACGGTCCCATCAATTCCCCTAATTCCCAAGCTCACACGAATCTCCGCGCTAGAATTATTAGAAATTTTAGTAACAAAAAACTCCCCATTCTTTTGTGTTATGGCATATTGAGGAATCTTTAACACATCTTCCTTTTGAGCAGTTTCTATTTTCAAATTGGCGGTCAATCCGCTTTTTAAATCTTCCAAATTTTCTTCCAGAGAAACTTTTATTTTATAGTTTACAACCCCATCAATCACTGTCTCTCCTGGCTCGATATAAAATACTTTTCCAGCATAGTTTCTATCTGGGTATGCATCAAAAATCACAGAGACACTATTGCCCTCTTTGATTTTTCCTATATTTACTTCAGAAACATTGGCCTCAATTTCCATGTCGTCTTTTGAAATAATTGAAATCAACGCAGTACTGGCTGGGGCTATTTCTCCGACTTTTACATCCTGTTTGGTCACAATTCCGTTAATTGGAGATCTTAAAACCGTCTTTTCCAATCGTGATTTTATACTATCTATTTCCGATTGAGACTGTTTTACCTTAGACTCTTGAGTTAATACGCTATCAAAGCCAATGCCGGCGATTTCAGACCTAATTTCCTGTGGCGCTTGGTTATACTTGTCTTCGGCACTTACAATGTTGGATATGGAATTGTTTATCGCCTCACGCGCCAAAGAAACATCGGACTTGTATTTATTTATTGTTGCATCATATTTTTGTTGTGTAGAAACAAGTAAATTTGTCGCTGAAGCCATTTTATTAAGAAACAAACTGATTTGGTTTAAATTGTTCTTGGTTTCTTTTGTGCTTTGTGTGATATCTAATGCAAAATCAATGGTTGATATCATTTTTTTCCAATTTTCTAATATCAACTCTACGCTATAACGGTCTCGGTTGATCTCCCCCTCCAAATCCACCTCAATCGGAAAATCATAAATAGTGTTTCCGTCAATAAAAGTAAACTCTACATATGTGCTGGGTTTTCTTGGGTTTCTAAAAAACTGGTCTATATTATTGTGAATCGCATTATCCGAATTCACAAAAGATTCTTTGATACTGGTAACCAAATTTAAACGAGCGTTAGTGTAAGAGTCTACGCTAGTTCTTCTCACCTCCTCAAGTTTAATTATATTTTCATTTAAAACCGCTTCGGCTTTCGACAAATCAGCCAGAAGACTGCTGGCATCAAGAGATGCTAGCGCTTGACCCTTCTGTACCATGTCCCCCACCGAAATATTAGAGGACAAAACCAACCCCGAGTTTTCAAAAGCTAAACTTACGTCTAAACCAGCTTTGGTCTTGCCTGTTACGGCAACTTTCTGAACAATATCTCCTCTTACGACCGTTATGTTTTCATATTTTCCTCCGCCATTTTCCACTAATCCTGCTATCACAACAACAAGAGTTAAAGAAATTGTTGCCATTATTTTATGGTTTCTTACAAAGTTTGACACTGTGTTGAGTTTATTTTTCATATCAATTTTTTTGGTTTTTTATATCTGATACTATTTCTCCGTCAGAAAGCGTTATTATCCGATCTGTCAGACTAGCGTATTCAAGCTCGTGAGTCACCATTACTATTGTTTGGCCTTCTTTGTTTAGTTCCGTAAAATTTTTTAATACAGCTTCGGACGTCTCACTATCCAAATTTGCCGTTGGCTCATCAGCAAAAATAATTTTGGGCTCATGAGCTATCGCTCTTGCTATTGCAACCCTTTGTTGTTCTCCGCCAGAAAGCTGGCTTGGGAGATTGTTTGTTCTTTCTGCCAAACCAATTTTTTCCAAAGACCGCAATGCTTTTTTTTCAGATGTTTTTTTATCCATCCCCTGCATCATAAGGGGAACCAGTACATTTTCTATTGCGGAGAGTTCTGGAATCAGAGCATAATCTTGAAATATATAGCCCAAACTTTCCAATCTCATATCGGTTCTTTTCTCGTGTGACAGTTTTGTTATTTCCGTCCCGTCTATGTGTATTTCACCAGAATTAGGGTGGTCCAATGCTCCTAATTGGTACAAAAGGGTGCTTTTGCCTGATCCCGATCGTCCGGTCACAGACACAAATTCTCCAGACGAAACACTAAAAGAGACGCCCTTCAGAACGAACAGTTCACTGTCTCCACTCTTAAATGATTTTATTATATTTTTAACCTTAATCATATTATTTATCTACCCAAAATAGCGTCTAATGTATTTTGCTTTACCACAAGTCGTGCGGGAATAAATCCAGCGATTATTGTTGCAATAAGAAGCAATGCCGCACGAACCAGAGTGTTTGGAACTTCCGCTACCAAGATGCCGTCACTAAAAGGAAACTTAATTGGGTGAGAGGCAACAAACGGCACAAGAAAACCATAGAGTAAAGCCAGCCCGATTAGAATACCCATAGAGGCATAGAATATGGATTGAACCACATAAGCAAATTCTAAAGCGCGAGAATCAATACCTATGCCCTTAAGGATTCCTATGTATTTTTTCCTGGTAATTGCATTGATGAATATGACTATAAAAATAGTTATAGAAGCGACCACAAGTCCTATAGATCCTATAACATTTCCAAGAATACCAAATGTGTTTTTGATATCTAATAAAAATTTTGGCAAAGATTCATCCCATGTTTGTACTCGTGCGTTGGTATCCACATTAGATTTAAGTAGCGCGTCCTTAACCACATAAGGATCAGTGTCGGGCTTGAGGATTAAAGAAATCTCATCAACATTATAATCACTTCTTCCTATAAGGTTACGCAGTGTTGAATCTAGAACAAACATTCTAAAATCTACCTGGTCGGATTTACTTTTTAAAATTCCTTTGACGATAAATTCTTTTCTGTTTCCACCGATAGTCACCCTGACTTTGTCACCGACAAATACATTTTCAAGAAGAGTAAGACCCGGAGCTTCAATATCAAGGAAACGCCTAAGAAAATTCGCCCCCAAAAGAATGCTGTCCGAATCTTCCGATGTGAGATAGCTACCCTCAACAACAAACTGGCTTAAGTGAGTAGCGGAGTTCTCCAATACCGGGTCTATGCCCGCTATGGAACCAGTGGTTGAATTAGCTTTATCTGTCAAATTAACCCTCGTTTTGTAATTTGCTTCCACTTCTCCACCCTCTATATATCTGTAAGTTAACTTCTCAACCCAAGGAAGACTGTTTGCTGTTTCAATTATGGACTGGCTGTTTTCTATATAATTCTTTTTTGGCAGGGTTGTAATAAGAACATCTCCAGCGTAACTAGAACGATAAACATTCGTAGACCCCTCAAGGAGACCCACCAGAACACCCCTAACCACAACAAGGTTTAAAAAGGTCAAAGTCATTACGAAAACAATCAGAATGGTTGTGGCAATGCTCGATCTTTTAACCTGCCTAAAAGCAAGGAAAAACCCCACTGATATTGAGGTCTTAAATTTATTGAACTTATTTTGTACTTTCTGCATTTAAATGGAAAATGGAATTGGATATTTAAAAAAGTTTGGTAGAAGAGATTTATTGTACATAAGACGCGAAAACGCTTCCGCTTCCCAGATTGCTCCGTTCAATCCATTGTGTGGTTTGGGTTCAGTGGGAATACCAACATACTGCATAATCTTGTCAGAATCAAGGTCGGTTTTGCGATTTGATATCGGTGGCTTAAGCCCCCTGTTTATAATATGAAAATAGGTTATGGAATGAAGGTCAACTGTTCTATAAGAAAAGGCGGTGGCGAGTCCCGCCCTGCGAGCGGCCTCACGAACAAAATCAACATCAAAAGTAACATTCATTCCGGCAATAACCATATCTTCCCTTCCCTCCAGCCACATAAGAAAATTTTTTACCAACTCCCCCTCACTTTGTTTTTCACTACTCTTTATATCAGATTCACTAAATCCATTAACCTCTAAAGCTCCGGGGTCAATATGGGCTCCATCCCATATACGACATTCTTCATAAAATTGAACCTCTGGGTACAGAAAATCTACGGCTCCGATGGAAACCAGTCCGTGTTTTTCCGCGTTAGTGCCCGTTGTCTCCACATCAAGAATTATCATACTAGACAAGTATAACACGCGTGTAATTTCCAAGAAAATTACGACAATTTAAACTTTTTCAAAAACAGTTTTTACCTCAATCCTTTGCAGTTTGATGCTGGTATGTATCCGGATGCCTCCGCCTCTTCAATGGAATTGAAAATGATTTTGTTTGATTCCAAAATATTTTTTGCACCCGAGCACCATGGATAATGATATTTATTGCTGTTTTTAGAACCCACCACAATGCCCTCCGTCACCTCTATTTTTGTTGAAGCATTTAATACTGAAGCCGTATTGGCGGAATCCGAAGAGGTTTTTTCTTCCGGGGGCGTGATTAGATTGGAATTTTGAGATTTTATTGTTACTGGAATTTTATTTGAATTATAAAAAGAAATTCTACCTATCCCATAAGACGCCGTGGCAACTAAAACCAAAATCCCCATATATACAATGGCGCTTTTTAGTTTTTCTTTTTCGGATTTAACCGGTGCTAGGTCAAACACCTCA
>Ga0210005_1001478_pt1 | contig 15001 bp, 18 predicted proteins | sample CryGey02umfilter_3_FD_183961 | JGI IMG/M metagenome (GOLD analysis project Ga0210005, IMG submission 183961) | Groundwater microbial communities from aquifer in Utah, USA - Crystal Geyser 4/9/14 0.2 um filter (SPAdes) (version 3) | ecosystem: Environmental > Aquatic > Deep subsurface >... | reverse complement strand
GAAGAAAGGACATTGTCGCTCTCAAGAAATTCGGCAACAGAAGCATACTGCGACGGTTCTCTGGCCCGAATATTTAAAACTGCCCCGAGAGGATTTTCCCCGAGTTCATCCAAGGCCGAAAGAATGGCTTGGTCGGTCGAATGCCTTTCCTTGAAAAGAGTTAGTGCTTCTTCGCGTGAAATATATGTGGCCAGAAGAACTTCCGGCAGAGATTCAATCGTTTGTTTTATATTGAGAATATCTTCTTCTTTCGCCGTAGTGACAAAAGTGACATTGATATCAATCTTGTTTCTCAATTCAGTAAGAGTGTTTTCAAGAATAGCACTGGAAAATGAAGTGAGACCAATGACCAAGAGGGTTACCATCATCACTAAAAGAGAGGCCAGCGTCACAGTGCTGTCTCTCCAAAAATTGAAAAAGCCTGTGCGCAGAACTCTTTTTAATTTCGTCCAAAACATTATTTTCTTAGTCATTTGCAATAGTTAAATTCTATACGGAATATTTGCTGGCTCTATCGTCGCGGACCACTCTTCCTTGTTCCAAGACTATAACCCGCCGGCTTAATAGATCGATTATACCCTTATTATGAGTAGCGAGAATCACGGTCGTTCCGAGATCGTTGATTTTTTGTAATATTTGAACAATATCATAAGTATTGGCCGGATCCAGGTTTCCAGTGGGTTCATCGGCAATGATAACATCAGGTTCATTAACGAGAGCCCTGGCGATAGCGACTCTTTGTTTCTCTCCACCCGAAAGCTCACGCGGAAAATTCCAGACTTTGGGACTCAAACCCACAAGCTCAAGAACATGAGGCACATCAGATTCTATCTCTTCATCCGTCCGACCAGCCGCCTCCATAGTAAAAGAAATATTCTCGTATACGGTCTTATTGGACAGAAGCCGAAAATCCTGAAAAACCATGCCGATATTGCGGCGGAAGGCATCAATCTCTTTTTTCTTAAGTTTATGAATATTGGTTGACTCATAATAGACCACCCCTTCAGTCGGCTTTTCCTCGCCAAGAAATAATTTCAAGAGCGTTGTCTTGCCGGCGCCGGACGGTCCGACAATAGAAACAAACTCTCTCGACTCTATGGAAAGAGACACGCCTTCCAGGGCAACAGAACTATCGGGATAGATCTTAGAAACACTGTCAAAAACAATCATATTGAAACATTCTATCATGTAGAGATTCCACCAACAAGAATATCGTGCTATATTATTAATAATGAACAAAGGAATAGCCGTCTCAGTAGCCATTTTAGCTACAGGATTCATTCTTTTTAATGCCAACCGCACATTTGAAGCGGAAAAAAAAACTGTCGCCGATACAGGCGAGACAATCGTGATTCCCTCCTTCTCTTTTCCAGCGCTTGAAATACCCACCGCTCGGACAGGCAACAAAGCCTTGGCCTCTGGAGCCTGGGCTGTTTTCGAGACCTATCTTGAATTCGCTCGAAATCACGACATGGAAGGTGTGAGAAGTCTGTCTCATCAAATATCCGATACATGTAATGACTCTGCCAAACAAGAAGCATGCTTCGCTTTAATGGACAGTGTTTATTTTTTCGGCAGTCAGTTGGAGTTTAGTGAATTCACTCATATTGAGGTGGACGAGCGTCAAATTATTATGTACACAGAAGGGCCAGAATTCAAAATATTATACTTTACCAGAACCGAGATAGGCACTCCGAAAGTGCTTGGCTTGCGGCTTTGTACGGAAGAAGAAGATGCTCCCGACCCCGGTTGCGCGGAAACCAACGCATCGACAACGGACCAAGACAGTGATGGCTGGTGGGACAGCGTCGAATCACTTTTCCAACCAAATACTACACAATAATTATTGCGGGATACAGATATTCGCTTGATAAGTAGAAAAGAATAAAGATCAATAAAAGAACAAGCGCGAGGTAGAAAACATGCTTCAGATGATAACGTTTCTTTTCCACTGCCATAAAAATGATCAGGACAATGAATACTATGGCGCCAAGAATCGTATAAATAATTTTGAGAGTTAATTTAGGCGAAGCAATAACCTTGCCGATAAAAGAAGACCGATCGGTAACTTCCGATCTCGCAGGTTCACTCTCTTCTGCTATTTCCACAAAATCAGCGTTTTCTACCGCCACAAACATCTCACTTTCTGATAGAACAACTGGATTGGGGGATTCTGTTTCTAAATGATTCTCTGGAGGGGTAACACTGGCACCCAATACCTCTTCTACAGAAGTGGGAGAAGAAGTTGTGCCGGTATTGGTATCTTTAGAAACTCTTCTTGACGCCAGTTCTGCCTCTTCTTCCTGAAAAGCCGGTCGTCCGAAAAGTTGAACCACATATACGGCATTGCGGCCGTTATAAATGCCTGAAGCGATAGCAATGCCTATTTCGGTAAACCTGCCGTTGAGAATGTTAACTCTATGTCCTTCCGAATTCATCCAAGCGCGCACAACATCCTCCGAATCAACAAAGTTGACCGCCAAATTCTCACCTGCATAAATAAAGTTGTAACCTGCTTCTCCAAACCAGTACCAAGGTGTTCTGCCATCCGGACTGTTGTGGGCAAAATAGCCCTTGCTTGCCATATCATCAGCCTTTAATTGCGCGGCCACGGTTAAAGTAGCATTGAAAGAGAGTGGAACCACATTCTGCGCTAAGCGATTCGAGTTTGTCAGATCGACCAGAACACTTGTAATGACAGCGGAAAGAAGGTCGGGATGTCGTGTGACAACGGATTTGACCGAAAAAGCAAGAAAAAACAGTGCCACGGCGACCATAGCCAAAGCCAAAAGATTCTTTGCACGGACAAAGTGCGGTTTGTAATCATTCTCCTCGCTCGGGACAAAGTGATTCTTAAGTCTCTTCCTCATATCTGTATTATGCCATATTTTACCCCCACACCTATTCTCCCGTCATTTTGCGTGTATGAGCCAGCATTCATTATTAATTGTAGTGTATGGTGCTTATCAACTAGGAAGGATAAGGAGGGGCAAAATAGGAGCAACGGGAGAATTGGTGTTGGGGTTTACTAAATTTGCTTTATTTATTCAAAAAGCCTTTGGAAAATTATTGAGCATAAATACTATGCAATCATTGGTAAAATTTTGCTCTTGTGCCCCCCTCCATACAATGTTAGGCTTAAAAATCTGTTCGATTATCAATCTAAACAACTCCACTATATATAGACGAAGACAACATTGGAGAAGTAGACTTGAATATTCCACCGAAAGAGGGTGAGAATACTGCGGAAAGTGAAAATCCGCTTGAGCGACCCGCTCCTGAATCTACACCGGAAGCGCCGGCAGAAGATTCCGCCGCTTAATATAAAAACCCCGCAATTATGCGGGGTTTTTATATCTTTGATAGTCACAAGAAAGAAAATTTTATGACTGGAGAATTTTGATCTTTGCGCCAATTTTATTTAATCGACCGACAATGTCCTCATAACCGCGTTTAATAGCATAAACATTTCGTAAAATTGATTTTCCTTCAGCTCCAAGCATAGCCACCATGAGCATCACGGCCGGGCGAAGCGCCGGCGGGCAAACGATCTGTGCCCCGCGAAACTTGGTCGGACCGTCAATAAGCACCCGATGCGGATCAGCCAGACGAACTTTTCCGCCGAGCCTATTCAATTCTGTGAAAAAAATTGCTCTGTCCTCCCACATCCAGTCATGCACCAAGGTTAGACCTTCCGCCTGTGTGGCAATAGGCACAAAAAACGGCAGATTGTCGGTATTGATACCCGGATAAGGTTGGGCGGCGATCTTGTCTTTGAGAGATTTAAGTTTTGACGGCTTGATGGTCAAATCCACAAGTTTGGTATGGCCGTTTTGAGAAAGGTAAATTTTGGAAATATCGTAGCGCAAGCCCATTTTTTCCAGTTTCAGCAATTCGAGTTTAAGAAAATCGATCGGCGCTCTTTGGATTACCAGTTTGGAATTAGTCATTATGGCCGCAGTGATAAAAAGCATGGCTTCCACCGGGTCTTCGCTATTGTGATACTCCAAGTCCTTTTCTATATCTGGATTACCTTCAACGGTAATCGTCTTGGTGCCGATACCGCTGATTTTTATACCCAGTTTTTGGAGGAAGAAACAGACCTCAAGGACCATATAATTCTGCTGGGCAAAATCGATGACCGTGCTCCGCGGCTTACCCGCGCGCGGAGGCAAAACTGCCGCGCGTAAAATTGCATTGGTGGTACCGGTATCAGATGCTTCATACATTACGACTTCTTTCTTAATGCGCCCACCTGTTGATACCTCATAAAAATTTTCTTTTGTCACTATCTTCAAACCCAAATCCTCAAGAGCGAAACGATGAGCGGAAATAGTTCTCTCCCCCATCTTACAGCCTCCAATATGAGGAAGCTTAAAAGATTTTAATCTCGCCGAAAGTGGCCCCATAAGCATTAGAGCGGAACGGATCTTGCCAGTGGCTTGAGTATCGATATTGGAGACGGAAAAATTCCGAGGCGGCTTGATGGTTAGAGTATGTTCTCCGGTCCATGATATTTTTATATTAAGACTCTTGAAAACTTCTATAAAGCGATTCACCTCCTCAATGCGAGGAATATTATGCAAAATGGTCGTACCACGATTGACAAGGGCGGCGGCAAAAAGATGTGTAGCGCCGTTTTTAGAAGCATTGGTGATAATTTTACCTCTTAACTTATGACCTCCTTCTATCTCAAAATCGTCTTTCTCATCGTGCCAAATTTTCATGACCCGTACAATATATCATACGGCAGATGAAATGCTTCCTCATCAACCCCTACTCTTTGTTGCAATAAGCGCCAGGACCAATATATAGACAATGTGGTCATCAAGTATGGGATTATTTTCCGGCGGGAAAACAGCCAAATACATCAATAAAAGCATGGCCATACCCGCGATCGCTCCCCAGACCACAAATCTGTTGATAATCAAAGTAACCCCCACAAAGAGAAGGCCAATCATGAAAAGCCAATCCACGGCCACAATCCCTGCCAGGCCTTTGAAAAATTCTTCAAACGGCCCGCGGGTAGCGTTTGTTAAAAAGCCATATGTCGGCGAACCGCCGTTGACCCAAGCTTTTTCCGCGGTGGTGGAAAATCCCAAACCAAAAGTCTTGTCCACAAACGCCCAAAGAAAAATTAAACCCATTACTATCCGCAACTTAAGCCAAATAATTTTTTTCATCCCGTTAGAAGCAGGTCTCGGTCAACGAGCCTTGCTGAATATTACTTTTATAAATTTTAATACTTCTTTTCATGTCTACATTATAGCACCGTTTCAAAACCGTAACCGCGACTTCTAACGGGACTCATCTTCATATTTTACTATAAATCCTCATTTATTTTTATAATATTCTATCAACGCTTTGATGCCGGCCAAATTTTCATTCCATTCGAGCGTCTCATGAGTTTTAAGTTCCACAGTAATGGCCGACACATTTTCCGAAGCAAACCAGCTGTCAGAGTCTCCGTTTATCTCATAACTGTCGAATGACTCGATGGCGCGATAGCCTGAAGCTCGCGCGTATATATTCATGATATCAAGTGTTTCCGGAATCGTACCAGCCCTGCACTCCGCCGCGTATACCGCGTTTGACTGACTGTGCCAAGAAACAACTGCCGCCGGTCGATATTTCAAAATAAAATCCCGAATAATCACAGCTTCCGGTTCTGAAAAAGGCTTTTCGCCCGCGCTTACCACTTTATTGCGCCACATACTTGTCGGCTTCCAATCGCAACCAAAATTTCTATTGAGATCAACTCCGCGTGCGTTGAAACGGCCAGCTGCCAATGTTTCGGGATCTTTCGAGACGAATGCCTTTGTAAATCGACCTTCCTTGCCAACTACTTTATATAAACCATCAGGATTAGCAGACGGAATCACTGTAATGGAGAAATTTTCGGGGAGAGCATCAGGATCGGCTTCCAAATAATCTATGAATTGATATGCCAAAAGGACGGTATTCCACTCATACCCACCGTGGAAGCCACCGATAAACAAAAGATGTTTTTCTCCGTTGCCAAAGGTATAACTTTCAATTTCACGCCCCTCCACAGATCGGCCCAAAATTTCATGTTTTAAATATGTTTCTTCTTCAACTGGCTCCGGAATCTCCGTAGTATCTTTATCAATAAAATAAGTTACAAAAATAAAGCCGCCTGCTAATGTGATAACACCAATAAGCCAGATTATCCTCCCGGACGGCATTAGTCGGCGTAGTGATTAAGCAGGGCTCTTATACCAAACTCATTTTTGTTCCATTCGATATCAGTGTGGTTTGTCAAAAGAATACTGATCGCGGGAATTTTGTTCTTGGCAAGCCAATTTGTCATATCGCCGTTTGTTTCGTAAAAATCAAAACTATCGAACGCCGGATATCCCGAAGCATCTGCGTATATTTCTTTGAGTGTATTAGTTTCTTCAGAGATACTTCCATTACAGCTTGAGGCGTAGACACCACCCGCGGCGCTGAACCATGCCACAACTGCATCTGGTTTGCTATCACTGACATAATCTCTAAGAGCCTGGCTTTCCGGTTCAGAGAAAGGTTTCGTGCCGCCGCTTACGGTTTTGTTCTGCCACATAGCCGATGAACGCCAATTACAATCAAAATTACGATTTATATCCACATTATTAGCATTAAAACGGCCCGGTATCGTTTCAGAGAGAGATAACGCTACGATAGCCGATTGTGTAAAACGCCCCGGTATTCCAACCACTTTATTGAGACCGTCCGGATTCAATACGGGAATGACCGTGACTTTGACATTGTCTGGAATAACTCGGGGATTTTTTTCGAGATAATCCATAGCTTCGTAAGCAACAAGGACTGTATTCCATGAATACCCTCCATGGGTACCGCCAACAAACAATATTTCCGTTTCGCCGGTGCCAAAGTGATACGCGGTAATATCCCGACCTTCCACAGATTGGCCAATCACTGATTTGGAAGCATCCTCTTCATCCTCTACTACGGCTATCGGAGTGGTTGTGCCCGTATTTTGATTATTTTCAGTGTCAATTCTCTGATTGTCCGGAAAACCGTCGATCATAAAGTAAACACCGATGGCGGCAATGATAATAACGATAATGGCGATTATAAATTTGTTCATATGCTCTTATTATAGCACTTTATCCCTTTACCATCCAGAGACCAAAACCTATTTTATTTCTTTTTCTTGGTTGCCCTTTTAGCCGGTCTAACAGCCTTTTGTATATGAGGCCATGCAGCTTTAATTTCTTTTATCGCCAGTGCCACCGCGGCGCTGTCCTTGACGGTTTGAGTATGTTTCTTGACCGTGTCTTCGACCATTTGATAATAGGCGGTCTTATCAATGTTCTCCAACTTCTCTACCGCTTCCATCACTTCTGCACGAGCTTTAAGCATCCAGCTTTTGGCCATCTTGCGATGTTTTGCCGCATGTTTGGCGCCATAGAGCCAGTATGCTCCGACTGCCGCGGCGGCGATCCCTGATGCTCCCACTACCATTCCGGTAGTGGGTGATTTTGATATTGCTTGCCCCGAGCTTGGTCGAGGGGTATTTTTTATCATGATAATACTGATTTAAAAATTAATAATAAGATTTGTATTGTAACACACCATTATTATTTATCCTCTTTTTTATGCTTGCCCTTAAATTTGCTTAGGAAAAAATCGAGAAGATACTTGGCCTTGTGCCCCTCTTGGCTTACTTCTTGCCGCAGTGTTTCAAAATCTCCTTCCAATTCATCAGTTGCATGACGCAATTTTCCAGAAATATGTTTCGCGTCTCGCATCACAAGGACAATATAGTATCCGACGATCGAGAGTGCGATAGTGATAATGACAACGGCAATTGCTGTGATGAAAAAGAATATGTCTGCTTTAATAATGGTGTCCATATTTATTTTTTATATTAGCGATCAAGACCCTAGTGTCTGGGGATCTATTTAAATCTATTTAAATAATACAATCATCTTGTAATGAAGCCCAACCACGGTCATCGCGATTGCGCACTAATCTTCTGGAACATTCAGTCACCAGTATGTCTCCACCTAGTAGAAAGGCTATTTCCCAAGGCACAACAAGTTGTTCGACCAGAGTTATGGGATCCGCTGAACTTTCTTCTCCGGGACAGGTAGCAAACTCACAGTTTGGCCCCGTTCGACCTACCGCCGAACCATCAGGGCAAATTTTTGCCTCCATGGTACAGGCAACCGGACCGTTACCATCTCCTCCATTCTCTCCATCTGATAGAGGGATAATAGAATTCTCGATATCTCTGACAAAGAGTCGGCCATCTGGCGTTCTGCACTGTTCCGGATAAGATTCCATGACGGGATAGCCGGCCGCGGCACATTCTTCAAAATTCGTTATTAAAGAGAGTTGTGATTCTTGTCTCCAATCGTAGGCAAGATAAAATCCAACCGCTACTATAATTAAAACAGCAACGCCCAAATAGATTTTGTCAGACATGAAAATATTATAGCACTAGCCTTGAAGCTAGTCACTAAAAATATTTTTAAACAAATGTCAGAGCTTTACCCAATTGTCCCGCGCGTCCCGTTCGTCCGATGCGATGAATATAATCATCATAAGTGGCCGGCAAATCAAAATTGATGACATGAGTGACACTCGAAATATCGAGACCTCGAGCGGCGACATCGGTAGCAATAAGCACCTGTGCATGATCCTTTTTGAAAAGGTCGAGCGCTCTCTGGCGTTCTCTCTGATTTTTATTGCCGTGAATGGCTTCCGATTTGAAACCGCGCTTGCCCAGCTCGTCTGAGAGCTTCTCCACACCGTGCTTGGTCCGTCCAAAGACGAGTACCTTGCTGAACTCGGGATTTCTAAGTAGATCGTCCAAAACATCAATTTTCATCTTACCTCCCGGCACTCTGATAATGTCTTGATGCACATTTTTAGCCGTGTCTCCGGTCTTGACCGAAATGCGCGCTGGCTCAACAAGAAACTCGCTGATTAACTTCTCAATCTCGGATGAAAGAGTCGCGGAGAAAAAGAGTGTATGGCGAGGCGACGGCATCTTAGCCATCATGAAGCGCATATCGTTTATAAAGCCCATATCAAGCATCCTGTCAGCTTCATCAAGCACCACTGTTTTAAATAGAGAAAGATCGAGGACTTTCTGTTCAATGAGATCCTTTAGGCGCCCCGGTGTGCCAATGACAAAGTGATGCGTTTGGCGGAGTTCTCTAATCTGTTTGCCAATACCCGCTCCTCCTATGACCAGAACGGAGAAAAGATTTGAACCTTTGGCAAAGGCGCGTAATTCTTCGTCAATTTGATTGGCCAGTTCCCGGGTTGGTACGACAATGAGCGCTTTCTCCCGCGGATCAAGAATTATTTTATTGATAAGAGGAATAAGAAAGGCTGCGGTCTTACCAGTACCAGTATTAGCGATACCAACAATATCTTCGCCTCGAATGATATGAGGAATGGACTGGTCTTGAATGGGGGTCGGGTCAACATAACCCTTGTCCTCGATATTCTTATTTAAAAGCGGTGAAAGCTTGAAATCGGTAAAAGAATGCGCGGGTACGAAGCTTTCAACCTCCTCGGTGATAATGGCTTTGTTAACGAACCTGGACACATCAATATACGCGCCTTGATTGGCGTATTTGTAATTGTTGCTATTTCTTCCTGACCCTGCGTAACTTCGCTTGAACGGGGCGCCTTGAGAGCGTCGCGCATTAGAGCGTTGAGGACTTTTGTCCCGGTAACTATATGACATGATTTATCTGTAAGCCCGGTCTTTATGATAAAGGTGACCGAAAAGACTCTCGAGGTTGCAGACTGCCGTCTTAGCGTACTTAGAATGAATCCTGAACGCTTACCCATCCAAAGGATGGAAACCTATATGAGTACTGATTTACTTTTTTATAATATACCAACTTGATTATTTTGTCAAACAGAGGTCATCTGTTTTCAAACTCTTTCTCCCACTCCAATATCTTTTTACCCAACATATAACGCGTTTTAGGCGTCCATGATTTGCGGAGCAGGGTTTTATTCTTAACCGCTTCTTGAGACACAGCTTGTACTGTCTTGCCCAGATAGATTTTCGTGGCTACCTCAAGATATTTAGCGGCGGCTCTGTTATTGAGGTCAAGAAAAAGCTCTCTCGGGGGCAAGCTAGTATCGGCCTCTACAGTAGCCACGATCTCCCCCGCGTCCGGCTTTCCGTTTATAAAAAGAACCGTAGCGCCTATCTTTGAAAAATCATCCCTCATTACGGCATGCTGATTCGCGAGTGCTCCGCGATAATACGGACAGAGACCGAAATGGAGATTAATCGCTCTTTGTGCATTCTTGATAATATTAGGTTTAAGTAAGGGGCCGCCCCACACGACTATGAGCCGTGGAGAGATCTTGCGTATAATTTCATACACCGCATCTGTGTTGACGGACTCCACCTCAAGTATCTTGAACTTGGAGGAATTCTCGGAATTATCCATCGGATCGATCTCTCGAAAATATTCAAGCGCTCCGCGCACCTGATGTTCTTTTCTAAGCAAAAGAGCGTACCAGAGTTCTAAAAAAGTATGCCAACTATTGCGCCGAAAGAAGCGAAAAGTGCGTTGTAAAAAAGACTTCTTTTTGGTCTTCTGAACAATAACAAGGCTAAGGCCACCGCCGGTTTGTCTATAAAGAGAGTTGGCAAACCTCATTTGAGCCTCTCCGGGAACGGTAAATAAAACTATACCCATCAGATTTGTAATTATATCAGATAGTGAAAGGGATTATAAGAAAACCAAGTCCCCCATACCTACTTTTACGCACTTACCGACTAACTATAATTACTGAAAAAGGCAAAGTGTAAAAGTAGGTATGGGGGCATGCCCGCATAAGCCTTATCTATTCCTCAAAATATTGTCGGTATCGAAATCTTCATTGATTGGAGAGCCTTCAAGCACGGAGGTGGCTTTGTGTTTAATATGACTACTAAGAGGCCCTTTCATCTTTCCTCCCGCAACCTCGATATTTTTATCTAATTTCTTACTTATTTCGTGCATTTTTTCCCGCGTATTTCGGAGAGAGTAAACAAAACCCTTGGTATATTCTTCCATCGCTCCGGGTTTGAATATCGCTTTCTCTTCGGAAACTTTTTGCCAAATACTCGCCAAACTTTTTTCGTATACTTCCGTTCTGTCAACCATCATCTGGTCCATCTCGTATCTGAATATTCGAATACTCTGCCGAAGCCCCGGTGTTTCAATAATCTCGGCAATCCTACCACAGAACTCCGGAGGATTGTCCGGGTCAGCAATAAAACCATTCTTACCTTGATGAATCATGTATGTACTCTCCGGACTCTCCGCCGCCACTATCGGACAACCAAGAAGGGCCGCCCCTGTCAGCGCTCCGCCGGTCTTTGATTGATTCGAGACATCGATGAATATGTGAGCGTTCTTATATAAAAAGTCCAGATCCCTTATCCCGCTCTCCCATGCCAAATTTGCCGTGTTATTGTGCTTATAAAGACCGTTATTATCAACCACAATGAGCCCCGCTCGCGGATAGCGCATGAGTAATGTCTGGATAATGATCCGGAGGCGCTTCTCAATCTTTTTATCCTGCGATTCCACAACGGTGAATATGTAAAGATTAAATGTTGGATAGCGAGCTTTTATATCAATGTCGTTTGTCGTCACTTCGTTTTCTTCTGACTTAGGCGGTTCCGGCAAAATATAAATCCTATCTTCAAGATTGGGTATTTGCGCGTTAATCGCCTCAGCCACGACTTGGCTCAACACCCGGATGCCGTGGGCGTGCATAAGAACATATCTCGATATTTTTTTCTTCACCCAGGCGTAAAAATGACCTTCGTCAGCTAAATCTGAAGATAAATTTTCAAAAACATTTACCATAAAAGTCTTGTTATGTTTTCTGGAGAGGTAATAAGCCACGGCAGCAGAATAATGCGGGTCATCGGCAATGATAAGGTCGACCATGAGTCTTGAGCTGACCAAAGTCTGAAGCTCGGCAACATTCACGGCCTGACGAATGGAAAAAAGACCAGCCTCGGAATTCGTTGGATAAAGAAAAATTTTATGGTCTATTTTTTGAACGGTATATGATTCGCTCATATCGGTGAAAATCACGATGTGGATCTGCTCCACGAATTCCCCCATCTTTTGAAGCGCTTTTAGAGACGAGCTTTCGGGCGTAAAAAGAGTTTTATCTTTCGTAATTAACAAAACTTTCATTACCAATATTTTATCATAAAAAAATCAACTCCTTTTCAACTTTAATGAGTGCCATATGTATGTAGCCTTATGCAGTTTTTTGTTCTGGAGACCCCACCTGACAGATATACCTACTTAGAATATAACTAAATACCCATTTCGGGGTATTTTATGTCCTTTCAATTATTGAAACTTTACTTTACGACTATTGAGCTAGATGAGATGTCCCACCCAACCAAATCGTTACCGAATTCTCTTTTAAGTTTATCAGTTGTACTCTGGAAATAATCATCGTATGCCTTTTTGCTTTCGGAATCGCTGCCTTCGTAAGCTCTATATTCGAATTCGATACCATACTGATCTTTCGATACTTGTCTGATGTATAAATGTTCGTTCTGTGTAATGTCAAGGTTCAACCTTGACATAGTTAATAGATTTATCTCAAACCACCAGGAATTTGACCATTGATCATCGCATCAATGTCTATGAAGGTAACTGTTGAAGGCACGCTAAATTTGGAATTGTCTCGACTCCATTCACTGCACTTGTAATCGACGTCAGAATCAAGATCAACAGACTGATTTGAATCGGTTGAAACGCCAGTATCTTTGTTAAGTTTGTTCGTACTCATCTTGGTGCCTTGATTTCCTGACCAGAAGTATGAGTTGTCAGCATTCATAATCATATGTGACTCGACACTGCCTTGAGCAGTGAAATTGGATGTGAAGTCGCCCCGCATACTGTTGTCAGCCGAAATGTAGACTGTACCTTCCGACTCATAACCGTCTGCAGAAGATGTAAATGTGCACATCACATTTCTACCGAGAGAAACGAGAGAGCGTAGCGAGCCTCTCGTATTGACACCTAATTCTATTTCCATTGAAGCACCCGTCTCCATTTCCGTCTCTGTCTCGACAGTTTTATTCTCGCTCTGATTCTTGGCATAGTAAACTCCCCCACCAATTGCCAGGATCGCGATAATGGCGATAACGAGAAGCGGTGCAAAGCCTTTTTCTAATTCACTTGTCATATATCGATAAATTTAAATTAATAACTTAATCCGGATTATAAAGCATTTCCATCTTAACTTCACCTTGACGGACCTATTCCAAATGTCTCCTTTATACTATCTGAACACGACAGAACCACTGTCAAACTTGAGGTCTAAGATAAGTTCACCCCGAGAAGTGAAGAGGTAGCCGCTCGTATTAGTAAGTAATTGAATAAATTCTGATTCTTGAGATCCTTCGCAATACATTAAGGTTGAAAATATATCGGTAAATGAAATACTTCCGTCATTTGCAGTGTAACTTCCTCCGGCATTATTGCAGTCAGTGGTCGCAGAAAAAGTCCCATCATTTTTGAATGTTAAAGTAAAAGTGTCCGGCGTGGCTGGTCTGATCTCTCTACCATCGTTATAGAGCGCAGACTGCCAGCGCCAGGTCGTCATTGTTAAAGTCATGCGGGAAGGATCTGCCTCACCTTCAAGATTCTCACCCACTATAGGTTCGGTATCATTTGGTTCTGTAACTATAGGTTCTGAGACATTGTCATTTCCCAAAGCCCAGTAAATATAAAGATAATACCCTCCGACCAAGAGAGCGATGACTGCTATAACATATATAAATATTTTCATGTTTCTATAATATCAAATTTTCACTAAGAAAAAGACCAGCCTAGAGTTCTAGGCTGGTCTGGAAACGGAGCACATGCTCTGGTCCCATGGTTACGGGATTGATCCGAACAACTTCATCAAAACCGTCGGAGTCAATGTCAGACGCCAACTTGTGGAAAAGCTCATGATCTCTCTGAGGTGCATCCTCAGGATAGAAAGTGATGTTTTCTCCTTGCTGACTTCTATGGGCACCAATTTTAGCAATGCATGGTTTCTTCCAAAACCATTCCTCCACAATTTCAATCGGGGTGATAAAGTACCAAGCAACGACTCGATCTGCACCATACTCTCGAAGTTTTCTCAAGATTAATTTACGATCAAGACTATCACCATTCCAAACATCGAAAATCATTTTGACATCTTGAGGTACGAGAGCCTTTTTCGCGTTTTCCCAAATCTTTTCCTTGACATAGAAAAAGCCATTATAGTAAGGATTCAACGCTGTCTTACCAAAAAGCTCAAGCAAGATTTTATCCCGACTGATCTCTATCATTGACGGATCAAGAGCAAGAGCTTTATCACAGAAGGTTGACTTGCCGGTAGCTCTCGTGCCAGCGGTTACTATGACTTCTCGCATAAAAGCCTCCTTTGGTTGAAATCTAATTCATGTCCGCAGCTACCCTATCGCATTCTTAAAAATTAGTAAAGAAAGTACAACTACACAGATTCCTCAAGCAAATAGAGATATTCACCACCTTTCTCTCGCAGAACTTTGTACTGCTCCAGTGTCTATTTTTTCTTGAACTCTTCTTCATTTTTAGGCATGTTGTCATTCATATATTTTATTTGTTTAACCAAAGGTAAAGGTAAAAGCTTGTAATCCTGCTTTCGGTATGACAATACGCAAAACATGTTTTCCATAATCGGCATCTTGGATGAGCGTGTAAAGTGTTTCGTTCTTAATGGTTATTTTCTTTACGAACACATCGTCTTTATAAATTTCAACCTCAACTTCTTCCGCTGATCCTGCGGTTATGTAGACATTTTTTGCCTCGTAGCTAAAGACAATACTTCCCGCACTTTTATTTTCGGCGTATTCGGAAGTTATATTCCATGTACCACTAAGGTAAAGTTTGTTGAAAGAGATTGATGAAGGAACTAAAAGAGTCTGCTCACCTGTACGACCTATAGCACCGTTTGC
>Ga0210005_1001467_pt1 | contig 15062 bp, 8 predicted proteins | sample CryGey02umfilter_3_FD_183961 | JGI IMG/M metagenome (GOLD analysis project Ga0210005, IMG submission 183961) | Groundwater microbial communities from aquifer in Utah, USA - Crystal Geyser 4/9/14 0.2 um filter (SPAdes) (version 3) | ecosystem: Environmental > Aquatic > Deep subsurface >... | reverse complement strand
TGATTGCGGGTCCTGCGACCGCCAATGCACCCGGATTAACGGTGACATTAAGTGTTCCCAATGCGAGCGGCATCAGATTTCGCGTATTGGCATTTAGTGCGCTCAATGCCGGCGGCACAAAACTTTATGAAGGTTTATCAGCTGCGCAAAGCTTAACAGGTACAGCGGTGACTGTGCCGGTGAAGATGAATCTGTCGGTGATTGTTGGTGCCACGCTGGTTTCATCTGATCCCTATACAGGTGTGGTTACGTTTGACTTGAACGGTTTGGTTTCAGGTGCCACGCCACCAGCGACATCGCCATTGCTGTGGTCACTGCCTGTGGGGCAGGGCACGCTTGGCACTCCAACGGCCAATGGCGCAACAATCCGCTGGACATCCCCGCAGAAAGCCGGTGTTTATACGATTACGGCAAAAGTTGATACAGCGGTGAATCCTGATCAGAGTCCTGTAATAAGTGACGTGGCTGTCATCACGGTTACTGATGGTCTCAAACCGGTGATTACGATGCAGGGCATTAACCCATACTCGATTTCTCAAGGTAATATCTATGTAGATGCCGGAGCAGCTGCCTCGGATAATTTTGACGGTGATATTACTGCGAAGATTGTAACAACAAGTACGGTTAACTCAGCAGTTCCGGGCACATATACGGTTACATATAATGTGACTGATCTTGCTGGCAACAAGGCAATTCCGGTGGTTCGGACGGTAATTGTCATAGATACGACAGCACCAGTCATTCAACTCAATGGCGTTTCTCCTGTAACAGTTGAGGCAGGTAGCGTGTATGTTGATGGCAAGGCCACAGTGACGGATAATGTTGATGCGACAAATACTGCGCTGATTGGCGTAAACACAGTCAATACTGCCATTCCTGGCACCTACACGGTCACCTATAATGCTTCGGATGCCGCTGGAAATCCGGCCATTACAGTTGTGCGTACAGTGAATGTGGTTGACACAACAGCACCTGTGATTACACCACCTGCAAACATCACAGTTGCCGCCGTCGATGGCTATGGTGCTGCTGTGAATGATCCGTACATCGCAGCATTTCTGGCTGGTGCAACAGCAACGGACAATGTGGCTGTAGTCGGTGTTATCACCAACAATGCTCCGGCTCGATTCCCTCTGGGCCTGACGATAGTGACCTTCTCGGCCTCTGATGCAATCCCTAATAATGGTACTGCAACCGCTACAGTGAATGTGCTCGATCAGAGTGCACCTGTGATTACACTCAATGGTATAAACCCGTATGCAATGAGCGCGGGGCAGGTATATGTGGATGCCAAAGCAACATTTACAGATAATGTCGATCCGACCAATACACAGCTTGCGGGTGTAAGTACTGTTAATACAGCCGTTCCGGGCTCGTATACAGTTACTTATAACGCTACAGATGTTGCGGGTAACCCGGCTGCTCAGGTTGTGCGAACCGTAGTGGTCGGCGATACAACACCTCCGGTCATTACGCTTAACGGCGTTTCACCGGCCACAGTGGAAGCAGGCAGCATTTATGTTGATGCCTATGCGACAGTCACTGACAATATTGATCCGACCAATACTGCACTTACAGGTGTAAGCACGGTCAACGCTGCTGTTCCGGGCACTTATACGGTAACGTACAATACAAGCGATACATCGGGTAATCCTGCAGTAGCAGTTGTGCGTACGGTTAACGTGGTAGATACAACAGCTCCGGTGATTACACCGCCTGCGAATATTACGGTTGCGGCAGTGGATAGCTATGGTGCAGCCGTGAATGATCCGTACGTTGCAGTATTTCTGGCTGGCGCCACAGCTATAGATAACGTGGCGGTAGTTGGTGCTATCACCAACAATGCCCCGGCCCAATTTCCGCTTGGCCTTACCACAGTTACATTCTCTGCTTCTGATGCGGCACCTAATACAGGCACGGCTACAGCAACAGTGAATGTAACCGATCGGATACCGCCAGTGATTCAAATCAATGGTATTAATCCGTATACGATGCATGCAGGTGGCGTGTTTATTGATCCGGGATATACTGCAAATGATAATGTTGACGGTAACTTAACAGCCATTGTTACTGTAAATAGTAATGTGCAGGTGAATGTACCAGGCACCTACACGATTAACTACGATGTTTTTGACAAGGCTATGAATTCGGCGACAACCCAGGTGCGTACAGTTCTAGTTACGAATCAATCACCTCTGATCACCAATCCAGTCAATCCATATTCCTTTAGCTTGCCGCAGAATACGTATAGTAATATTGCTATCAGTGCATTTGATCCGGATTTTGACAACATAACCTTTGATATTTTAACGCCACCACTTAATGGCAAAGTAAGCGTTGATGCATATACGGGGCTGATGAGTTATATCAGTGCAATTAATTATGTTGGCGCAGATAGCATGACATTACGTGCCAATGATGCATTTGGTGGTTTTGTGCTGCTGGATGTTTACGTTACTGTCATATCACAAGTCACGGCATTTAATGCTCTTGGCGTTGTAGCAGCAGGCGCGCCGCTAGCAGCGGCGACTGTAAAGCTGATTGATATCTACGGAACGACCGCATCCACAGTCACCGATATTTATGGTCAGTACAGCATTAACAGCACGCTCAAAGCACCTGTATTAATGCAAGTGGATCGTTATGGAATGCCTCCCATGTTCACCATTGGCACGATGTCCGATAGTTATGCACATATTTCACCATTGACGACTCTGGCGACAGCTAAAGCATTGAGCGTCAGCAGTACTAACGGCATTATTTCAGCGTTTCCAATTATTGGCCAACTGGTGAGATATGCCGACATGTATACGGCGATTCAGCAAGTCACCTCGGTGCTTGGAATGACGAGTTTGACGCGACTCGGAAGCATGAATCCTCTGGATGAAGTAACATTTATCGCCAATGGTACAGCTCTGGATGCCGTAATGGATGGTCTGAACCTGGTTGAGCGAGATGAAGACGGTGATTTGACCGCTGATCTGGTTTTAACCAGCCGCACAATCAATGCGCTAAGCGTTGTTTCCCTGAATTCGTCTACACTATCATTTGTCAGCGGGGCAGGTCGCCTTGCCATCACCGGCGCATCGCAACAGGGCGATGATATTCTGGGAAGCTTGCTTGGAGAGTCTGATGTTCTGCTTCTGGGTAATCCTCCGAAGCTACTCACATTGACTTCGTTGCCTGTGAATACGCTGGGTTACAGCATGGAACAATTAAATCAGGTGCTTCCGATTGCTCTTGAAACAGCAGCAGAAGTCGGAGTGAATTTCGCCGACGCTTACGCCAATGCGAGCTTACAACATTATCTGGATCAGTTACTCGGCAATCTGCAGCCGACACTTCATCCGGCCATTATCTATGATCATGCGTGGGGCAATTCGGTGGCGACTGAAACCTCCGCCATATTCGGCATGAACCTCGATGTATATGGTAGCTTTATCCCAACATTTGTGTCGCTTACCGAAGCCAACAGAACAGCATTTAATTTAATCGCACCTGTTCAGCAGCTTATTCTGAATACCAATGCACCGGTTGCCTTCTCCGTTTTGCAGGGAAGTGCTATTACAGTTTCAGTTGCTTATACCACCAGTAATCTCAGCCAAAGTACGGGGTTGGGGCTGGCTGTGTTTTATGATTCTACAGTTCTTTCATTCAATCAGATTTTGCCTCTATTTGCGACGTCGCTGCAAGCTTCCAGCACGCTCGTTCAAAGCGATATATTTAATCTGGATAGCGATCCTGTAACCGATAGTCTGATTCTTATGGCCTGGGCTGATATGACCGCCAGTTGGCCGGGCACCGCATTTCCACTGAATCTGGCGACGCTTAATTTCACAACGTCTACCGGACTGTTGTATCCGATTGTATCATCAGTGCATGTGCGGGACACATCACATGCCGTAACACATCGATTCCTGCCAGCATCTATCAGCGTGGGGGTAACACCATGACACGCATTGATTTTAATTCTTATGTTTACGATCCTGAAAAACTCCGGATCCCTGAGGGGGTACACGATGTATAGCAACTTAAATCTTTCGACTATTTACAGATCACATTCCCTGATAGAAAAGTTATGGCGATACTTTGCACAATATCTTTTTTTACTGATCTTTGCGCTAACGTGTGGATCGATGAGCGTCCTGGCTGTGACATTCCCCATGCAGGATAACGTTGAAGCGGGTACAGCGAACTGGACAGCTGATGCGTACTCGTGGGCAACAACTACGGCTGATTTTCACACCTCCACAACATCATGGACAGACAGTGCCGGTGGTGTATATCCGAATAATATGAATGCCTCACTGACAATGACCTCAGGGCTTGACCTGTATACGACTGCAATTAATCCGAAACTGTCTTTTTGGCATCGTTACCAGATCGAAACCAGCTTCGACTTTGGCTATGTTGAAATATCTCTTGATAATGGAGCAACATGGGCGCTTTTAAAACAGTTCACCGGCATCAGTAACGGATGGGTGCGTGAACAAATTGATCTGGCTGCCTATGCAGGGCAGTTGAATGTGATGATTCGCTTTCGGATTACTACCGATAAAACCGTGCAATGGGATGGATGGTATATTGATGATATCGTTATTGGTGATCCGCCATCTGCTGTTGCCGCATTTACAGTTAGCAATCCGACGGTCAGTTCACTGGACGTCACGTGGTCGCAAAGTCTGGATACCAACTTTGCAGCTTACTCACTGCGCCGCGCTACCCGCTCCGGTGTAACCGAAGCCGACCCGGAGGTAGTCCATTTCACCACGGTGAATATGTATTCTTTTAGCGATAGCAATCTGCTGCCCGGTACGACCTATTATTATAAACTGTTTGTCAGCAACACTTTCGGTTTAACAGCTGCCAGCAAAGATGGCTACGCCAGTACCAATCCGGGCTCTGTACCGTATCCGTTCTTTGACAATATGGAGAATGGCACAGGCGCGTGGGTGGCGGCCACACCGTGGGCTCTGGAGGTAGGCTTCGATCACAACAACAATCCGGCCGGAACTTACTGGACGGATTCTCCTAGCGTTGGTGTAGTCTATGGCGATAATGTTAATACTTCATTGACGATTGATCTCGACCTTCTTCCGGCCAATCGCCCGATTCTTACCTTTTGGCAGCGCTACAATATGGAGACCAATCAGGATTTTGGACTGGTAGAGATATCCACGGATGCCGGAGTTTCCTGGACCACGCTTCTTGGTGTAACCGGGTTCTCCAACTCTGTATGGGAGCAAGTAAAGATCGATCTGACACCCTATTCGCGCACGCAAGTGAAACTTCGCTTCAGGCTCGATAGCAATGGTTGTTGTACACGAGGTGATGGCTGGATGATTGATGAGGTCGCTGTAGGTGAACAGGCAGTGGCAACCACAACATACCCATTCTATGACAGTTTCGATTCCTACACATCCGTGCTCAACAACTGGGTTTCAGCCAACAGCAACAGTCAGATTGTATGGAATGGCGTAGACGGTAACGGTCTTCTCAAAGGTTCTGCATCATTTCCATATAATACGAACACATCTGCAGCTGGTGTCTGGCAGTACATCCACATGACCATGGCGCATCCAATCAATCTGGTAGGGACAGTTAAGCCTCAACTAAGCCTGTGGGCTAAGCGGTATATTGATTATGATGATCATTTCCATGTTCAGATTTCAACCGATAATGGTGTCAGCTGGGCAAGTTTGTATGATCTTCGTTACTACTATCCCAATCCAATAATATGGGATCGATTACAGTTTGATCTTACGCCCTATGCCAACAGTAACGCTGTGCTGGTTCGATTTACTCTTTATGGAAATGGTGGAACAGATACATTGCTTATTGATGACGTGCAAATTCGTGATGCAGCCCCCGATGTAGTGCTGTCATTACCTGCACAGGTTTCTTCCGACCCTGAGCATTCGGCACAGCTCTCATGGAGTGGCGTGCCTGACCCTTACACCTTCGTACAATATGAGGTGCGGCGTGCTACAGTGACTGGTGTTACCCGCAGCTCGCAGTTAATGGCAACGATTACCAATCCTGCACAGACCAGCTATGTTGATGCCATGCTCAATCCGGGTGGCACCTATTTTTACAAGGTGTTTGTGCTGGATATTTACGGCAATGCCAGCGCAGGCAGTAATGAACAATCGCTCACTACCCGTAATTTCTCAACGCTGGCATCGCATATGGCAACATATCCGTTTGCCGATCCGGTTGATATCTACTCAGCCGATGCATATTCAACTCCATGGTCTACGCAACAAACGTGGGGGTTGGATTCAGGTATGGATCACAACAATGTGATGGGAACCTACTGGAGCGACTCTCCGGGCGTGGGCGTCAATTATGCCGACAATCAGAATAGTGCTTTGACTTTGAATGTTGATCTGACCACGACGACACGTCCAATCCTGAGTTTCTGGCACCGCTACAACATGGAGACCAATCAGGACTTTGGTTTGGTTGAAATTTCGACCAATGCAGGGGCATCGTGGACAACACTGTTGGGCGTAACAGGATTTTCCAATACCGGTTGGGAGCAAGTGAAAATTGATCTGACGCCTTATTCAAGGCAGGCATCATTAATTCGTTTCCGACTAGACAGCAATGCCCCTAATATTGTTGCTGACGGTTGGCTGATTGATGATGTATCGGTCAACGAGGAGATGATGGCTACTGCGCCATACCCGTTCTATGACAATTTCGATATTTACAGTTCATTGGCGGCAAACTGGATTACAGCAAACAGTGCCAGCCAAATCTCATGGAGCGGAGTGGATGGCAACGGCCTGATCAAGGGTTCAGCGCAATTTCCGTACAACACCAATACGTCAGCAGCCGGTGTCTGGCAGAACATTCACATGACTATGGCACATCCGATTGATTTAACCACATCGGTAAATCCGCAACTGAGCCTGTGGGCCAAGCGATATATTGATTATGATGATCATTTCTACGTGCAGATTTCAACAGACAATGGCGTCACCTGGGCAACCTTGTATGATCTTCGTTACTACTACCCTAATCCGACAATCTGGGATCGATTGCAGTTTGACTTGACGCCGTATACCAATAGTAATGCCGTACTGATTCGCTTCGCCCTCTATGCGAACGGTGGAACCGATACATTGTTGATTGACGATGTGCAGATTCGTAATGCTGCGATTGATGTGGTTCAGGCAGCGCCCGCACTGGTCACAATCGATCCTCAACATTCTGCAACCGTCTCGTGGTCGGCTTTCGCTGATTCATATACCTTTGTACAATATGAGGTAAGGCGCTCGACTACGCCGGGTGTCACTATTGCATCACAACTGATGACAACCATAACCGATCCGACAACAACCAGCTTTACGGATACATCGCTGAATCCGGGTGGTATTTATTATTACAAGGTGTTTGTCGTTGACATTTACGGTAACACAACGTTTGGCAGTAATGAGCAAGTGGCTCAAACGTTTAACTTTGCCACCATGCCGACACATATGGCTAAATTACCATTCTCTGATCCTGTGGATGTTTACTCAACCAATGCAACCCTATCACCATGGGCTCCTCAACAGACTTGGGGCCTGGAAAATGGATTTGACCATCATAACGATCCGTATGGAGTTTACTGGAGCGATTCTCCGGGGGTTGGTAATAACTACCCGGCCAATGTCAACTCATCCTTAACGCTGAATCTGGATCTGAATAGTGGTTTGCGTCCGATATTAACCTTCTGGCAGCGCTATAACATGGAAACGGATGTTGATTTCGGCATGGTTGAAATATCACGAGATAACGGTGCAACATGGCAGGCAATTCATTCGACGACTGGTGCCAATTTTGCATGGGAGCAGGTAAAGGTCGATTTAACACCATGGTCACGGCAACCCGTGCAATTGCGATTCCGCATCGATGCCAATGGACCGGGTATAGAAGCCGATGGTTGGCAAATTGACGATGTTTCTGTGATTAACCTGCCGCAAACAACTGCGTCATATCCATTCGTTGATCATTTTGACAGCTATGCTTCATTGGTCACCAACTGGGTGAGCGGCAACAGTAACTCAGGCTGGTATTGGGATGGTCTCAACGGCTCTCCAGCTCTGGGATCTGTTTCACTCGATCAAAACTGGAGTTCATCTGAAACCGGCTATATTTCTTATGAATTTCTGACGATGAGTAATGTCATTGATCTTACCCCATCGAAAAATCCACAATTAAGCTTCTGGACCAGACATGGTTATTATGATGCTTTCTATGCTCAAATTTCGCTGGATGCCGGTGCAACATGGGTGACTGTATGGAGTTATGGGGCTGGCTGGATTAGTGGCTGGCATCAAGTGAATGTCGATCTAACACCATACAAAGCTACCAATGCTTTCCTGGTTCGCTTTTATCACCATGGATGGAACGCAACTGGAACCCAGTACTTTATGATCGATGACGTGCGTGTAGGAGAAAATCTTTCTATTCCTTCTACCGTTCACATACATTCAGGTGATGGACAGGCAGGCTTGCGTGGTCAGCTACTCTCACAGCCACTGACAGTGCAAGTGCTTGATTCATCTTTGTTTCCGTTCCCCGGTCAGGTTGTTGATTTTGCCGTGACTGGCGGTACTGGTACTGTATCTCCGTACAGTGCAGTAACCAATACCAGCGGTCTGGCAAGCACAACGCTGACTCTTGATGCCTATGTAACTGCAAACAGTGTCACTGCTACAGTCAATGGCACGACACAGTCTGTATCCTTTTCAGCCGACGGATATCCAGCAGGTGTACCGGTTTACCTGACCAAGGTATCCGGCGATAATCAAGTGCTTGATACATATGCCACATCAACCTATCCGTTGATCATTCAGGTAACAGATATCGTTGGTTCTCCGGTACGCGATGTGTATGTTCAATACAGTGTCATCGGTGGCGATGCACTGATGTTTGACCCTTATGCGGTTGTATCTGATGCTTATGGATATGCCAGTAACTGGCTGATTGCACGAGGATATACCGGCTCAGTGACCGCTTCAGCCAGCGTTGCCGGTTTGCGCGGCTCACCGCTTGCCTTTAGTGCTACAACAGTGCTGCCGGGCGGTGTACTTGGCGATACTGATGGTGATGGTATCCCGGATGCATGGGAAACAGCTCACGGCTTGAATCCGTTGAATGCAGCTGATGCCATCCTGGATGGGGATGCTGACGGCTTGAATAATCTCAGTGAATTCGCTTATGCAACCAACCCTGCCAACCCGGATTCCGATGGTGACGGCATGCCCGATGGCTGGGAAGTGACTTACGGGCTGAATCCATTAAATGCGGCTGATGCAATAGCTGATGCCAATGGTAATGGTGTTTCTAACCTTCATGAATTCATCAACGGTACGATTCCTGTCCATTTGCCACACTTTGCCTCACCGAAAGTAACGAACAGTTGGATGGATGTTTTCGGCAACATAACCATTGCAGGCATCCCTGCAAACGTGGGTAGTGAAGTTGCAGCATATGATCCGCAGGGTGTCCTGTGTGGCCGATTTGTAGTGAATCAACAAGGTAATTATGGCTTCATGCATGTGTATGCTGATGACCCTACAACTGCTGGTATCGATGAAGGGGCAACACTGGGTGATCGATTGAGTTTCCGTATCTGGGATGTCTATGCCGGCATTGAACTCTCTGCTGTGACCAGTGTGCCCGTTGTATGGGGAGGCGATGGGGTACGTCAGCAGGTAAATCTTGATGGCGCTGATGCACAGATGCTTCCATTACATGCAGGATGGAATCTAATGAGCTTCTCAGTTAAACGTGTCTTCTATGATCAAAATGCAGGTGCCCCAACAGAACCGATGTTGCCTGGCAGTCAAATGGTGGCCATGCTGGATATTGGTTATGCTTTCCCTTCATTGTTTGATGTTTATGGAAATCCCTTATTCGACGTCATCCGAAGTTTTGACTCGCTGGGTGCTCATACCTATGACCCATTATTCCCACAATTCAGCGACTTAACATATGTGGCTGGCGGCTATGGATACTGGATCAAGATGAAGCAGCCTATGAATATGCTGATTAATGGCATACGTGCCAATGCAACGGACACCTTACCACTACATAGTGGCTGGAATCTTATCGGTTACTGGAATAATACGGTGAAATACAGTGCTGTCAGCCAGCCGACGGTGGCTTTTCCGGGAGACATCAGCGGGTATCAACAGGTAGGAAATATGGATGCCATAATCACCAGTATTTTTGGCCAGTACGATGTCATACGCAGCCATGATATCAATGGTGCTCATACCTATGATCCTGCATTGGGAACATTCAATGACATGAATTACATGGCACCTGGTTATGGTATTTGGATTCGCATGAAACAGGTTGGAAATCTGTCTTATTGATGATGAGAATGGTTTTGGTTTCAGGAGGTTTATTATGAAAAACATTTCAATGAAAATATCCCGGTGGCTTGGCCTGTTGATATTGGGTTTGGCATTGTCGTCCTGTTCTGAAAGCGGAAAACAGACAAGCCCGGGAGTTGCATCTGTACCAGCATCTTCTGTCACGGCGCAACAACAGGTAGTACCGTCGACACAGGGAAATGTTACTTCGATTCCTAACCAAGTCGTTACAGGCGCTCTTGTACAAGTACAGCCAACACCTGCCAGTCAGGATGTGTTCGGTCAGCTACCTCAAGCAGTTGTTGGTGATGTACTGGCAGTTCGAGACCCGCAAGGCGTGGTTTGCGGTTTGTTTGTGATCAAAATGGCAGGAAAATATGGCTTTGTTCACATCTATGCAGACGATCCGGCGACTATGAATATTGATGAAGGTGCAAGCGCTGGTGATATTTTGAGTTTTGAACTCAATGGTCAGCTCTTACGTCTAACTGCTGGTGGGAATGCCACATGGCAAGCTGATGGTATTCGGGCACGTGTTGATCTGACGTTATGAAAAGCATATCTAGCTACCGCTGCATGCTAGTATTATTAAGCATATTGTGGCCTTGTATGGCAGCTGGCGCTCATTTTCTGCCGCCAATAGCTACGACAACTTCCAGTGACTTTATTGGTGCTATATCTATTAATGGCTTGCCGGCCCAGGTTGGAGACGAGGTGGCTGTATTTGATCCACAGGGTGTGTTATGTGGTCTGTTTCTCATCACAGCAGCCGGGCAGTACGGAATTTTACATGTCTACGGTGATGATATTACAACACTCACTATAGATGAAGGAGCCATAGCGGGCGATGTATTAAGCTTTAGGATTTGGAGTCAATCTGCCGCCACCGAATACAATGGGGCAGCTGTCCGATTGGTGCCGGGCAATCAGACAGGTACGTTTATGGCATCAACAATGCCGCCAACCTGGCAAAGCCAGTCAGGATTCGCTTTGAATATATCAGTAGGTTGGGCACATTTTAGTGAGCCTGTAGCGACACCATTTGTATCGAATCTGATAGGTTCTCTCACCATTAGTGGTTCGACTGCACATATAGGTGATGAAATTGCTGTATTTGATCCACAAGGAGTTTTGAGCGGTCATTATATTGTATCAACACCAGGACAATATGGCATTGTACAAGTTTATGGTGATGATCCGGCTACAACATCAGTGGATGAAGGAGCCACAGCGGGTGATACACTCACCATACGGGTTTGGGATAGTTATGCGGGAATTGAACGTTCCGGAGTGGCATTGCGAATGACATCCGGTGCTCCTGTGGGAAGTTTCACATCAGCAAGTGTACCGCCTGTTTGGCAAGTTAATACAGGGGTAGTTCTGGATTTAGCGACTGGTTCAATGGATATCGATGGTGACGGAATGGTACTAGCGGCAACAGATGGGCAGCTGATGCTGAGATATCTGTTCGGGGTTTCCGGTCAGGATTTGTTAACAGGTATTAATAGCATAGGAGCAATAAGAACGACACCCGTGCAAATTGAAACATATCTCAGAGACAATAAAGCGATGCTGGATGTGGACGATAACGGTAAAGCCGATGCTTTAAGCGATGGAATTATAATCTTACGTTACCTAACCGGTGGCTATACCGGAACCTTATTGACTGATCAGGCACTGGCTGTGGATGCACAACGCAAGCTCCCAGCCGATATCATCACCTTCCTGAAAAACCTGATGTGAAAACTTTCTGACCACAACTGGAAGTATACATGACAGGGTTTTGTTAAATCAGTATATTTCGAACTACTTACAATAGACAACAAATAAGGGGAGGGGTCATGACCCAAAATGAAATGAAACAAAAAGTTGCTGAGGCTGCGCTTGCTTATGTAGAAGCAGGAACAATTGTCGGTGTCGGGACAGGCTCAACAGCAAATATGTTTATTGATGCCTTAGCGACAAAAAAGAACGATATCATTGGCGCTGTTGCAAGTTCCGAAGCGACAGCGCAACGACTCAAAGGACATGGTATTCCTGTCCTTGACCTGAATGAAGCATTGAAACAAGTAGCTTCTTTATCGGTATATATTGATGGTGCAGATGAATTTGATGGTAAGAAAAACCTGACCAAGGGCGGTGGCGGGGCGCTAACGCGAGAAAAAATCGTTGCTGCTGCTTCGGATAAGTTTATTTGTATCGTTGATGAGACCAAACGTGTCGATCATCTTGGTGCATTCCCTTTACCCATTGAGGTGATCCCAATGGCATGTGAGTTGGTGATTGGTATCGCCAAAAAGAATGGTGGCGAGCCAAAAGTTCGAGCAGGTTTCACTACTGATAATGGCAATATCATTATAGATGTGCATGGCCTTAAAATAACAGATCCACGTGCTTTGGAAGATGAGTTAAACAGTGTTCCGGGGGTCGTTACCAATGGAATATTTTCACATCAGGGGGCAAATGTTGTGCTCATGGGCACACCGGATGGTGTAATAACAATCGAATAACGATTGAAAGTATAGGAGATAAATTGAATTTTATTGAAAAGTTGAAGCAAAAGATTGTAACAAGTTCAAACCAAGCTGACACATCATCCACACTCGAATCAATGGCAATATTGATGGTATCCATGGCGGCTCAGGATGATGTGATTAAAATAGAAGAGCTTGTTCAAATAAAATCAATTTTATCAAAATACTCGGATAGCGATGAGGATGTTGATGCATTGCTTAATAAAGCAATGCATCAACATGAGTCCTCACATGACTTTTACAAACATACCAAACAGCTCATCGTGCACTATACGCAAGCTGAGCGGATAGAGCTGATAAAGCACATGTGGTCAATTGCACTGGCAGATGGGGAAGTTGATCCATACGAAGAACAATTAGTAAGAAAGTTTTCCGAACTTCTTGGCGTACATCACCATAAATTTATAAGCGCAAAACAACAGGCCAAAATCGCTCTGACTTAATGTCTTGCGCTAGATTGACTGCTGTGAGCTGGTGTCGCTTGCGAAATCGTTCCAAAAACCTTTTCATAGTTTCCGATATTTTCTTGCAGGGCAGCAAGGATTCGCTTGGCGTGTGTGGGAGAAATAAGCACGCGTGAAGAAACTACACCCATAGGTGGTGTAGCCAGAATAAAATCTAAAACGAATTCTTCCTGAGTATGGGTCACCATCATTTGGTTTGAATAAACACCACGTTGTACTTCCGGTGGCATTTGAATTTGCATTTCCTGTGCGTGTGATCCATCTTTGTTATCACTCATATCTACTCCTTTGACTTATTTAAGTTACGTTTAGCCGTTTGATACAATTCTTCCAACTCATCAATATCTAGATCCTTCAAATCACACTTCTGATCATGCGCTAAAGATTCCATTGATTGAAATCGATTAATGAATTTACGATTGGTTTGCATTAAACATGTTTCTGCATCAAGGCCAAGCTTTCGGCCAAGGTTAACAAAAGTAAACAGAATATCTCCAAATTCATCTTGCAGTCGGGTTAGATTCTTGTCTTGAGTTGAATTTAACTCGATTGCAAACTCTTCAAGTTCTTCATACATTTTTTCCAGCACCTTGCAGGTCTGGTTCCAGTCAAAGCCGACACGACTAGCCCGTTGTTGAATCTTCATCGCATATAGTAGAGCTGGAAGTGGGGGAATCCCATCCATGATCGAGTTCAAAGCTGGATTGGCCGCTTCCTTAAGGGCATCCCATTGCTCATTAATATCATCAGGTTCTGCGCCATCAAAAACATGAGGGTGACGATAGATCATTTTCCCTATAATTGAATCGATAACATCATCAATGTTGAAAGCCTGGTGTTCATCAGCAATTCGTGCATAAAACATAACCTGGAATAACAAATCACCAAGCTCATCTTTTAAGGAGTGCCAATCATTAGACTGATTGGCCTTATCAATGGCTTCGAGTACTTCATATGTTTCTTCAAGCGTGTGGCGTTTCAAGCTACTTAGCGTTTGCCCTCTGTCCCAAGGGCACTCTTTACGCAGAACATCAACAAGACTACATAAAGCATTGTATTTATTTGCATTATTTACGATTGTTCTTTTCATATTTGAAAATGCATAGTTAACATAATATCCATTATGCGACGTTTTACAAAAGGAACTAAAATGGCCATACGATCTAAAACCTCCGAATTGGTTGATATTACTGTACTGCGTGAAGCATCTATTTCATCATCAGATACCCGACCGATCAACGTAATTCATTTTATGGACTACACCTTGAATTATTTTCAGGAACTATTTTCCAACAATAAACCAATCAATCAGATCCTGCTGATTCACGAAACACCCCTTCAACGTAAACGCAAAATAACACTGCATAAATACACTCAGAAAAATATTTATGTTCATCGCATTATCAATGTAGGTTTTCGTTTACCTATCGTTATGACGCATCACTGGGGAACCGATGAAAACAATTACTTATGACATCATTTCTTTGAGCAGAAAATCGCTTGTACTGAATAAATGCCTGCATTGTCAGACGGAGCTTTCGGTCAATAAGCTTGATCATTCGTAACTATTCAGCCCTTTCGGTAGTGAGGCATATTGCCACACTGCAAAAACAATCCTTGACATGGTTTTTCTGCATTTTTCTCTTTTGAGAGGGGCGGGTTTGTTCAGGGGGATTTTTAGCAATTCC
>Ga0210005_1001438_pt1 | contig 15259 bp, 7 predicted proteins | sample CryGey02umfilter_3_FD_183961 | JGI IMG/M metagenome (GOLD analysis project Ga0210005, IMG submission 183961) | Groundwater microbial communities from aquifer in Utah, USA - Crystal Geyser 4/9/14 0.2 um filter (SPAdes) (version 3) | ecosystem: Environmental > Aquatic > Deep subsurface >... | reverse complement strand
CTTTTTAGCCTCTTCCAGCATGGTCAAATGAGCTTCGAGCTCTTCACGAGTCGAAAAACAGACTCCATAGATCCTCTGCAGCATCTTGTTCTTCTCATCGCCACGCCAGTACGCTCCGGCTATGGAAGTCAGATGGAAAGCACCAATCTGTCCCGTATGATCCACGTGAGGTCCGCGACACATATCGACAAAAGTCATATCGCCATCCCGCATATGATTCTCAAAAAAACTAATCTCGGTTTCACCTTGCGCCGCAAGATCGGACGCCATCTCGACTTTGTAATTCTGGTCAGCTTTGGCAAGAACCACTTTTGCATCCTCGACAGACACTACCTTCTTCTCAAAAACCTGACTCTGTTTCATGATTTGCTTCATTTTTTTCTCAAGAATAGGCAAATCTTCGGGTATCAAAGTCCGCGGAAGGTCGAAGTCATAATAAAAACCATTGTCGATGTCAGGACCAATGCCAAGCTTGGCATCAGGGAACATTTCGAGGACGGCTTGCGCCATCACATGCGCGCATGAATGACGCATTGTTTCTACCGGAAAAGTTGATTTACTCATGGAATTTAGGGTTTAGATTGATGGATAACTACTACTAACTACAAACTACTAACTAACGTAGCGCTAGGGTCCCTAAAAGGGACGGTTCCACCTGGCTTCCTCCCGGAGGTCTGTTACGGGGAGGCACTTTTGTCTGTAATGATTCTGATTGCGGATGGTACTTACTCAGATTCTTGCTTGGAAGGCTTTCAGCCAAGGCCTTCTTTCTCTTTTAAGCAGATGTGCAAAGCAGCATGTTCCGCACAAAGATCGTAGTCATAAGGGGAAGCATTGTCAACTACATCTCTTGCAGTTTCATCACAAGAGTGATGATTTTTGCCATCTCGCCCAGAGCTATAGTACGTTCGGGACGCATATAGCCATCTCCATAACCAGATACGATGCCTTGCGCATAAGCATGAATCACGTAAGGCGCATACCAAGCATCGATGTCTACGTCGGGGAATGGGTTTGCTGGCAAATAGTAGTAATCCAAAAGAGCATCTCCATAGAGTGTCTCAACATCATCATGCGTAATCAAAAAAACTATCTTAAGAGCTTCGGCTCTGTTGATAGTCCAGTTAGGATGGAAAGTGCCATCGGGATACCCCTGGATGATGCCGTTTTCATAAGCGGTGATTATGTACTCGGCGCCTTCGTCATATATCGTCATATCCAAAAAAGGCATGTAAGTCGCTTCGGAAACGACGTTTACGTCGAGCAGATCCATCGCCGCCTCGAGGAACTCAATGCGACTCATCTGCTCCTCCGGATCGAAGAGGTAGCTGATAACTTGAGACTCGATACTGTCGCCGGAAGCAGACTCGTTTATTTGATTAATAAGTGTGTTCTCATAAAAATCTTTCAAGTAAGGCTCGGCCCAGTGGCCGTTAAGCTGTGACACGACTTCCGTGTTCCATGTGGATTCAAAATCGTTAACAACTTCAGCGACATCGTCTGTCGGCGGCACTTCAATCTCGACCTCGACTTCAACCTCGGCGACTTGATCATTATTGGAAGACGAACCGCCTCCGGTATATGTGTAGGTATTCCCGAAGCCGGCTCCTCCGCCGGTTGGACTGCTGCCGGAAGATGAGCTGGAGCTTATAATGAAGCTGCGACCACCGGAATTAACGGAGTTGCCGTACGAGTCTAGCGCCATAACATAAACGGCATACATGGCGCCGGAAGTCAGCCCTGTCATCGGTGCCGTACTTGTAGCCATGCCGGAGACATCTCCATAAAGAGTGTAGCTGCCGGCCGTTGAGAGCTTGTAATAAATCTGATATTTGTCGAAATTGCTTTCGGTAGTCACAGGGATCCAGACCAAATTGAGAGAAGTCGATCCGACGGAACTCGCGTATATGGTACTGGTAAATCCACCGGAAGGCGCGACTTGGTCCAGTACGAAAGCGTCGGATGTAAGTATGCTGCCGACTTCGGTGCCATCATAAGGGGTAACACGGATTTGCGCATTTGATATATCGGCAGTGCCAAGATCGGAAGCAGCGTCCCATACGGCGGTGATTGTGTTGTTGCCGGAAGAGGTTGTAACGTACCCGGTGGCATTACCGATTTGGTAAGTATTGTCGTTTTCAACATCGGGAGTGCCATGAGTGGCGGCTATGTCGGAAACAGTCTCGGAAATTGTAGCCTTCACCCAAGAGCTGCCAACATTGTAATAAACGCTGAATTGTAAAGTGTCATCGTTGTCCGAGTCGCCGGCGATGAACGATAGATTAACCTTGCCGTTGCCATTGGTTGTCTGTGCCGCAGTGAGTGACGAAGCGGTGGGAAGGCCGTTATTATTAACGGAAACAGTAGTTGATTGAGCGGTATTGCCATAGCCGTCGATAGCCCAAATCCTCAGATAGTAAGTGGATCCTCCCATAAGTCCGGTAATTGTCGTAGTGGTAGTGCCGGCGGTACTCAAATTGCCATCATTGCTGTTGTCCCACTCGGATGCGGTTCCCGTGCGATTCTCAACATCGCTTTGATTGGTGCCGTACCAGATCTCATAATGGTTGAAATTTGTGTCGCTTGCGGCATCCCAACTCAGAGCTATCGTAGTGGATGTGTTTGCTGTCGATTGGAAGCTGCCAAGACCCGTAGGCGCGCTATTGTCTATGATGAATGTGGAAGAGGTTTGGGTTGTTCCCGTGCCAGTACCGTCATAAGGTGTGATGCGTATTTGGGCGCCGGAAGTGTCGGCGGTAGGTTCATCGGTTTGAGAAGTCCATCCCGCACTAATCGTATTAGCGCCGGAAGAGGTTGTGATATATCCTGCCACATTACCTATTTGGTGCACATTGTCGTTCTCAACATCGGGTGTACCGTAAGTGGCGGTCGTATCAGCGAGACTCTCGGAGATGGTTGCCTTGTTCCATCCGGCTCCGATATTGTATTCGACCAAGGCTTGCAACGTGTCATCATCGTCATCGTCATCGATGGTAAATTGAACAGTCACTTCGCCGGTGCCATCGGTTGCGGAAGAACCGCTCACGGAGCTTGCGACAGGCTCGGTATTGAACGACCAATTCAAATTGTTCCCAGCGTCAACGGATCTTGCGGAATCGACGGCGTGAACGATCGCGCTTCCGCTACTTGCGTCGGAGTCTTTTACGTTTACATAATCTACGGAAGACGAGCCGGAGACGTTCAAGGACCACTGATTGCCATCGGAATCACTGCGGAGAGTAATAAGATCTCCGGTGCCACCGGTTAGGGTTAAAGCTCCGGCAACGGTTTGAGTCCCGGTGTTGGAGAACACCAGTGGTTTACCCGCCTGCGTACAAGACAGATTATAAAAAGTCGTAGATCCTGCAATATTGCCCGTGGCGGTGGTTGTAAAGTTGACGCTGCCACTGTTGTGAGAAAAAGTACCGCCTGTGCTGTCGAAGCTGCCACCCAGATTGATAGTAGGTGGAGCTGTCATAGTACCGCCGGATACTGTGAGGCTACCATTTACGGCAAGTGTTGTAATGTCAACAACGACCTCATCCGTCGTATCTCCCCCTGCGAGTATGGCAATTTGATCAGAGGTCAAAGGGGCGTCATACACCCTGACGTCATCGATGAGACCGTCAAAAGCCTCTGCGTATCCAGGACTCTTGCCGATAGCGACGTTATTGGCGGAAGTATCGTAAGCTATCGTAGCGGTTGTGGCGGCAGAACCGTTGAGATAAAATGTAGTACCTACTCCGGGCTCGTAAACCACGGCTACATGCTGCCAAGTCCCGGCAGTAACGGTCTTCCCTGTAGTCCAAAATCCTGCACCCGTAGGTATTATCCAATTGGAACCACTACGATAAATACCCCAGTCGAAGCCGCCGTTGTCAGTACCGATGACAGCATGATTCCCACCCGACGTTGTCTCCGGCTTAACCCAGGCGGAAAACGTAACGCCTGTTGTTCCGGAAGATTGGTCGATGTTCAAACTCGTATTGATGATGTCGGTTCCGCCATCAAAATCCCAGCTTTGAGTGTCGGCGAAATTCAACGTTGGGACGTCAGCATTCGGACCTTCCGGGGCGATAATATTGGAAGGGGTCCCGGTGTAAGCACCTGCGCTGTCGGCAATAGAGCCGGCGCCACCGATCGAGGATTCATCGAGTTTCCAATACGCAATCAGGTTGTCGTTTAGTGTTCCGGGAATGGTTCCGGAATACGTCACTATATCATTAGCATCGACAGGGTCGATAACCAGATTGTAATAAGACATGTCTTTGAGAATCCATGTGTCGGCAAGTCCGTCACTGTCGCCAACATAAGTGAAAGTGCCGGAATTACTGTCGAATCCCCCCGTACCGCTGAAATTCAAGGTTTCATCGCCTTGGATTTGGAAGTTGCCGTCATTGCTAAATACACCATTAACCGTAAAGTTGTAGCTGTTGGTGAAAAATGTGCCGGCGGTAATAGTCACATTGCCTGAGATGCTTTTGGTAGTACCAATCTGGAATATTCCACCAGGACCATTGATTGTAAGGTTGTCGTAATTCCAATTCTCTATAGTGGTCGTCCCTGATGTCTTGGTGTAAACGACAGTGCTGCCGGCAGCTAGCTGAGGGTAGCCGCCATTGGTCGTGATGGTCTGACCTCCTTGTAATTGCAAAGTCGTTCCACTGTTTATAACAAAAGTTCCACCGGATCCGTTCACAGTCAGATCGTATCCTGCCAAATCCAAAGTGCCTGAGGTAAGAGTCAAATCTTGGCTGGCAGCATCCATAACCAAAGCACTGCCAAGGGTGAAAGTGCCGGAAGTTTTATTTATCGTGATGTCGGTATTAATAATCCCCGTATTGCCGAATGTGGCGACCTGATCGTTTGTGCCGGTGAAATTGTAGGTGACAAGTGAGTCGTCGAATCCGGCAAGCATGGTGAAGTCCCCTTGAACAGTAACGTTGTTGCTATTGTTTATTTTGCCGTTGTTCAGAGAAAGCGTACCTTGCACGGTAATAGGCTCACTATTTAGATATAGCCAATTAGTATCAAGACCAAGTTCAACCGTAAGATTGTTAAAGACGGTACTGTTGGGATTGATCGTGACATCTCCAGTGCGATCAATTTTGACGGTTCCGCTGCTGTGGTTAAAAGTACCGCTGGTGTGATTGAAGTTTTGTGCTAACTCCAGAGTGCCGCTTGTAGAATTGAAGACGGCGGAAGCGCCGTTGATGGTCAGGATGGCATCGAAATTGAGAGTACTGTCACCGCCGTTGAAAGTCCCGCCGGTCTGGTTGAACGTGCCGGATGTAAAAGCGAAAGTCGTCGCAGGGCTTACAGTATAAGTCCCGGAAGTTAATGTAAAATTGGCATTTTGAGTGAGGTTGCCGTTTTGAGTGACGGTACCGGAAGCTTTGTTAATGGTGATCGGGTGGTCGAAATTGCCTGTAAAACTGTTATTAAAAGCCTGATCGGCTGTGCCGGAGAATAAGATGGTTGTGGTGCCGATGTCGTAATCCGCGCTCACATTAACGGCAGGACCTGTCATTGTTAATGTATTACTCATCATATTGCCGTTATTCAAGTTCAGAACATTGGTAACGGTCAAAGCGTTGCTATTGTTTATAAAGAAGTTATTGGCGCCGTTAACAAGTTCCACAGTCAAGTTGTACAGGGTGGTCCCGCTTGCATTCGGATTAATCACAACGTCTCCACTTGTGCGATCAATTTTGACGGTTCCGCTGCTGTGGTTAAAAGTACCGCTGGTGTGATTGAAGTTTTGTGCTAACTCCAGAGTGCCGCTTGTAGAATTGAAGACGGCGGAAGCGCCGTTGATGGTCAGGATGGCATCGAAATTGAGAGTACTGTCACCGCCGTTGAAAGTCCCGCCGGTCTGGTTGAACGTGCCGGATGTAAAAGCGAAAGTCGTCGCAGGGCTTACAGTATAAGTCCCGGAAGTTAATGTAAAATTGGCATTTTGAGTGAGGTTGCCGTTTTGAGTGACGGTACCGGAAGCTTTGTTAATGGTGATCGGGTGGTCGAAATTGCCTGTAAAACTGTTATTAAAAGCCTGATCGGCTGTGCCGGAGAATAAGATGGTTGTGGTGCCGATGTCGTAATCCGCGCTCACATTAACGGCAGGACCTGTCATTGTTAATGTATTACTCATCATATTGCCGTTATTCAAGTTCAGAACATTGGTAACGGTCAAAGCGTTGCTATTGTTTATAAAGAAGTTATTGGCGCCGTTAACAAGTTCCACAGTCAAGTTGTACAGGGTGGTCCCGCTTGCATTCGGATTAATCACAACGTCTCCACTTGTGCGATCAATTTTGACGGTTCCGCTGCTGTGGTTGAAAGTGCCACTGGTGTGATTAAAGCTGCCGCCACCAAGCTGCAGAGTACCGCTGGTGGAATTGAAGACGGCTGAAGCGCCGTTAAGAGTCAAATTGCCATTGATATCTATGGTGCCGCTACCTCCGGAAAATGTGCCGACATCTTGCAGGAATCCATTACCGCCAACAGTGATGGTGTAAGTGGAAGTTTGAGTTATCGTACTCGTGTATCCGGTATTGATGTCAAAACCGGCGACATTGACATCGGCATCTATGTTGCAAGGAGTGTCACTGGTGGCGTCGAATGTTGCGATATCGTCTGAATCGGGTACTACACCAAGGCTCCAGTTATTGGGGTTGTTCCAGCTATTGTCGGCATCGCTGTTGTCCCATGTGTTGATGGCTACTGCGGAGACGGACCGGATGCACAGAAAAACGCCGATAACGACAATCGGAAGCAGTTTTATAAGTATACGAATTCTTGGGAGTATGAATAATGAGTGCATATTTAGGGTACAATTTAGTAAAAAACACTCGCTAACAATATCATTTATGCGGTATCGAAGCAAAAAAATATATGTATGGAAACGAGATCGACGGTAGTATGAACAGGCCATAGCGTGAACACGCCATAATTGACTTTCGCGGAGGTCTCGTTAATCTAATGACATGATGCTAAGAAAACTGGAACTTACGAACTTCCGAAACATTGAGAAACTCTCAATGTCTTTTGAGAAGGATAAAAAAGTCACCGTCCTGATAGGAGAAAACGCACAGGGGAAGACAAACTTCCTTGAGAGTATATATTTCTTAGCAATAACAAGATCGTTTCGAACAAAACAGTTTACGGACACAATAATGTGGGGTCGCGAGCACGGTCGTATAAAAGGGAGAATAGAAACTCAGGATGAGGAGTGCGAGCTGGAGGTAGCATTTACATCGCAGAAGAGGAGAAAATTAAAGAAGAAGAATGTCGAGGTGGAAAGCCGCAAGTATATACAGAGTCTCAATGTAGTTCTTTTTGTACCGGAAGATGTCCACATAGCGACTGGAGATCCTGAGACGCGACGCAGATACCTCAACTTAACATCAATCCAATCATTCCCTGGTTTTTTGGAGACATTGGTAACTTATACAAGGGCACTTAGAAGTCGCAATGAGCTCCTCAAAAAGCGAGCACCGATCTCGCATATAGAGATATGGGATGAGAAACTTGCAGAGCTGGGAGTTGATATATGGGACAAGCGCACGCAGCTGCTCGAATTCTTTTCGCGTGGGATCAGCGATAAATACCGAGAGCTTTCCGGGTCAAATCAAGACCTGACTATAAAGTACAAAGCATCGCCAAAGACAAAAGATGATTATTTGAAAGCACTGAAAGAGTCTTATGAGCAGGATGTCGCGAGACACACAACTCATTTTGGGCCACACAGAGACGATTTCAAGATATATATTGACGATGAGCCGATCAAAAAATACGGATCACGAGGAGAATGCAGAACTGCAGTACTTGCATTAAAACTTGTAGAGCTGGAATTCCTTACGAGTTTGACAGGTCAGAAGCCTTTGCTGCTACTTGACGACGTGCTTTCAGAACTGGATCACGGTAGGCAGAAACACTTGGTTGAGATAATTCTGGATCACCAAACAGTCCTGACGACAACATGCCGAGAACATCTCGGAGGGTTTACAGACGAAATCAAGGTTTTTCAGATGAAAGACGGAGAGATAGTTGGCGCATAATATGAGGTCTCAATAGGTTCTGTTATTGCCAATACCACCGAAAAGTGGTATAATTCACAGATGTAGCTGACCCTGTAAACTGTCTTGCGCGAAGCGCTCCATCCATACACCCTCATCCCTAAATACTCTGTTCGACACCCATCTCTCAAAAATCATAGTCAGTATTGTACTAGCCGCAGTACCTGCGATAGCATGGTTGTACATTTTCCTAAAAAAGAGAAAAGAGCTGCTTACTACGGTTATGTTGACGTTTGTAGCGGGGATGGTGTCGGTAGCTCCTATAATAATATACAAACTAAGTTGGAAATATTTTCCGGAGTTTAATCTCTTCAATTACCTAGAGAGGTTCGACAGTAATCTGCTAGGATTTACAGATATCATGATTCTACCTGTCAGTGTAATATTGAGCTTCTTGCTTGTAGGTATGATAGAAGAGTACATGAAGCATTTGGCGGTGAAGACAGTCGATGACAATAGGTTCAAAGATATTGATGATGCGATTGAATACAGTATCGTCGCGGCGCTAGGGTTCGCATTCATAGAGAATATTATGTATTTTTTCTACATCTGGCAGTATCAGGGGATAGACACGCTCTATATGTCCTTCATATTCAGATCGATTTTTTCTACATTTGCGCACGTTCTGTTCTCGGGAATTTACGGCTATTATTATGGCATTGCCCATTTCGCGGAGCCTATTTTCCAAGAGGAAATACAAGAGAACAGGCATCCTTTTATCAAACTTGTGCACAGAATATTGAATCTAAGATCAGAATCACTCTTTAAGGATGAAAAAACAACGCAAGGTCTTATGTATGCGATTGTACTGCATGCTATTTTCAACGTGGTACTGGAGATGAACCTAACATTCCTAATAGTTCCATACTTAATTATCGGTTACGTAGCTCTGACATATCTGTTCTCAAGGAAGAAAAACCACATAAGATACGGAAAAGTTATAGGCAGAGCACAAAACACATTGGATTATGAGGAAAATAGACAAGCCTAGCAGCAGAAATTTGAACCCTGCGAAGGATGACAACGATTACGCTACGGTCCTCACTCAAGGTTCACCGACCGTTAAGCTGACGAAAACAGCGATCTTGGCTGGACAGAGATCAAATGTGCCGGTTGGAGACACAATGCAAGGTGCCTTAAGTGGAGTAATAGCTGTTGGGCGACCTATAGAGCCAAATTGAAATAAAATGACATAAAGAGCAATGGCGATTTTGTCATAGGGCGAGGCGTCAAAAACGAGGAATAGCAGCGCTATTTAAGGCTTTTGACAACAAAGCCATATGGCAAAAGTACCATCTTCTGCTTATGTCATTTTATTTTGACTTGGCTTTATCATTTAGTGATAGTACAAGGTCCACAAGTGATATAATACAAGTTAAGGTAACAAGATCAGGCATTGTAAGACTGCAGACAAGTACATCGGTCTACGAGCTGAGAATAGAAGATAAACGCGCTGGCAGAGTGAGATCTCTGCAGTATTTAAGGAGGGGATATCTGGATTATGACGAAACAATGCCGGACGGATTTTATGACGGAGGGCACGGAATGGAATTCGAAATAGACGAAAATGATGCACTAAAGGTACGGTCGCCACGCGAGGTTATTCTTGTTGACGGCACCAAGGATCAAGGATTGGCGTTCAAACTAGATGCTGCCAGGAAATTCATAGAAAACACGACTGCAGTTGAAGACAAAATCAAAATGCTGGCGATGTTTGTCAGTAATTCACTTGGCGGTTCTCAAATGGTGCAAGGAAGTGGGCTCAGTATTACGGACATGACGGATCGTGAAATAGAGTTGCGAAAACAGAACGTGCCGACAGCAGGAGAAGTAGTGATGTTGGGGTATTTAAACTACGGAGTGTGTCGACACAGAGCATTGGCTTTTAAATATTTCGCAGATCGACTCGGAATAAGATCCAGGCTCGTACGAGGCAAGCAAGGAGGAGCAGATGGTGGATGGCATATCTGGAATGTCGTAGAGCTCGGAGGTAAACACTATGTAGTAGATGTTATGCAGCAGCCTTGGAGGTTGATGGAACAAGACAGCAAGGAAGTAGGAGCATATCAAAGAGCATTTAACGAGAGAGGCGCCAGAGTCCTAGCCGGCATTGGCGGCAGAAGCATTACCAGATAGTCCTAAATTGAGATTGCCAAACCAATTTGCCCATGTTAGCATCCATAAGCTAACTCCAGATTTTTTGTCGTATACAAAAATCAACTACCAACAACTACTTACTACAAGCTACTGACTACTCACTAATCAATCCCGATGTCCAAGAAAGATTACATAAGAATCAAAAAAGCGCGAATACATAACCTTAAGAGTATAGATGTCGACATCCCAAGGGATAAAATGACCGTTATCACGGGGCTCTCAGGCTCAGGGAAGTCGTCTTTGGCATTCGACACGATCTATGCGGAAGGGCAGAGACGTTATGTGGAAAGCTTGTCAACTTACGCCCGTCAATTTTTGCAACTGATGGAGAAGCCGGAAGTCGAGTCGATAGAAGGCCTCTCTCCGGCTATATCGATAGATCAGAAGACGGCAACAAGGAACCCAAGGTCAACGGTTGGTACAGTGACGGAAATATACGATTTCTTGAGACTTTTATACGCGAAAATAGGTCGTCCTCATTGTCCGGAGTGCGGCAAAGTTATAACCAAGCAAACGGCAAGCCAGATAGTTGAGCACGTTGCGGCAATGGAGGAGGGTAGGCGCATATTGCTTTTGGCACCGGTAGTGGCGGATAGGAAAGGACGCCACGAAAAGGTTTTTGAAAACATCAAAAAAGAAGGATTTGTACGCATCGTTCTTGATGGTGAGATGTACAGTATTTTGGAAGTGCCGGAAATCAACGAGAAGAAGAAGCACTCAGTCGACATAGTAGTTGATAGGTTTGTTGTAAAAGATTTGAAGAAAAAAGTGCAAAAACTTTCATCAGGGCAAGAGCTGGACCTGCCGAATCCAAACAGGACTCGCTTGGCAGACTCTATAGAGATAGCCCTTAAGCACGGGGATAGTGCGATGATAATTCAAGATCACGAAACGGGGGAGAGGCAGATGTTTTCCGAGAGATTTGCATGTGCTGACTGCAATGTTAATTTGCCGGAAATCGAGCCGCGCAATTTCTCTTTTAACAGTCCTCATGGAGCATGCGAAGCATGTCATGGTCTTGGCACCAAGCTGGAAGTGGATCCTGACTTGGTTATTCCAAACAGGAAGCTGTCGATAAGTGAAGGGGCGATCATGCCATGGTCGGCAACAACGTCTCATTTGACTTGGTACAACAGGATACTGGAAGCTGTAGCGCGAAAACACAGGTTCTCAATAGACATTCCGGTGGAAGAGATGGATGAAGGGGATTTAAACAAGGTGCTCTATGGTACCGGTGATGAGAAATACGCGGTACAGATGGGGGCTGACAACGGATCGGGAACGTTCAAAGGCGAGTATCAGACCAAATTTGAGGGAGTGCTGCCGAATTTGGAAAGAAGATACATGGATACGGATTCGGATTATGTCCGCAAAAAAATCGAAGACTACATGAGGATACTCAAATGTCCGGAGTGTAATGGGAAGAGGCTGAAGCCGGAAATGTTGGCGGTTACAGTAGCGGATAAATCGATAATAGACGTGACAGAGCTGTCTATAGCTGCGGCAAGGGAATTTTTTGCGAATCTGGCACTTACATCCGGAGAGCGGATCATAGCGGAGCCGATAGCAAAAGAGGTGGAAAGCAGACTCAAGTTCCTCAACAATGTAGGGATTTCATATCTCACCCTTAACAGAGCGGCAAATACTCTTTCCGGAGGCGAAGCTCAGCGAATCAGGTTGGCTACTCAGATTGGATCTCATCTTGTTGGAGTTTTGTACGTGCTGGATGAGCCATCGATAGGGCTTCATCAGAACGACAACGAGAAACTCATCAAAACGCTTCATTCTCTTAGGGATCTTGGAAATACCGTAATTGTAGTTGAGCATGATATCGATACTATGTTGGCCGCAGACTATATACTCGACATAGGTCCGGGGGCCGGCAAACATGGAGGCGAAGTGGTTTTCGCAGGAACTCCTGCCGAGATTTTAAAAGATAAGAATTCGATTACCGGAGGATATCTGTCCGGCAAGAAGGAAATATCAATCCCGAAAAAACGACGTAAAGGAAACGGGAAAAAACTCGAAGTGATCGGGGCATGCGAACACAATCTTAAAGATATAGACATCTCTCTACCTCTTGGAACATTCATAGGCATATCCGGGGTCTCAGGGTCGGGGAAATCCACATTGATTAACGACATCTTGGTCAAAAAAGTTTCCGCAGTAGTAAACAGGTCAAAGGCATTTGCAGGTGCTCACAGAGAACTCCGAGGTATAGAGCATTTGGACAAGCTTATTAATATAGATCAGTCGCCAATCGGGCGAACTCCTCGTTCAAACCCTGCAACATATACCGGCGTATTTACGGATGTGAGAGAGCTATTCGCATCAACTCCGGATGCGAAATTGCGTGGCTACAAGCCGGGAAGATTTAGTTTCAACGTGAAGGGTGGACGTTGCGAAGCGTGTCAGGGCGATGGTATTAAGAAGATCGAAATGCATTTCCTGCCTGATGTGTACGTACCTTGCGAGGTTTGCAAGGGGCGTAGGTATAACGCGGAAGCACTTGAGATAACTTATAGAGGTAAAAACATCGCGGACGTACTGGACATGACTGTTGACGAAGCATCGGATTTTTTCAAGTCCATACCTGCAGTAAAGAATAAGCTCAAAACGCTGTCCGAAGTGGGACTTGGTTACATACATCTCGGGCAGTCGGCGACAACTCTATCGGGAGGTGAAGCGCAAAGGATCAAGCTTGCTACGGAGCTGTGTAAGCGTTCAACAGGAAAAACTCTATATGTTCTAGACGAACCTACGACAGGTTTGCATTTTGATGACGTGAAGAAGCTCTTGGAAGTTTTGCAGAAACTCGTAGACAAAGGGAATACCGTACTCACAATCGAGCATAATCTGGACGTAATCAAATCTGTCGACTATATAATCGACTTAGGCCCGGAAGGCGGAGACAAAGGAGGCTTAATCATCGCACAAGGCACCCCGGAAGAAGTATCCAAGATAAAAGAGTCATATACCGGCATATGGCTTAAGAAGATAGGTCTATAGAGCTGCCTACTTTAGGACTCACTCAGGCATCTATTCTAGGGCCTGTTCACACTAAAACAATGATCCGCCCCACTCAATCACTGTAAATCCTTCGCGGACTCCAGGCTCAAGCTCTTGCTCCTGAATCTTAATAGGCTCAGATAGCAGCTCATAATCGAAGAAGACTCTTATAACGGTGTCAGGACTTGGTTCAATAGTAAGCGGTGCGAGATTATCAAGCTCTTCTTGGTCTATGAATGTAATCAAATAGTAAGGAGAATTTTCAAGCCGAGGCCCCCAGAAATCCAAGAAATCCGAAATCTCATTTTGATTAAGCCCCAAAATTGCAAGCTTCTCCTTAAAGAAGTTCTTCAGTGAACCTTCTTCGACAACAAATCCCTCCTCGTACTCCGCGAATTTAGTCGAATATCCTTCCCAGTACAAATAAGGATAAAAAGATTTGCTGCCTATGTCATAAAGAAGTCCGTTAGGACGTGCGACAACCTCCCATCCGTCTCCGATTTCGGGATCCGAATAAATAAAGCCCATATTAGGCTCAACATTCACGCGTATTGAAGTAGTCTCCTCCGGGTAAAGATAAATCACAGGCTTACCCAAGCCATCAACTTCGTTAGTGATAGTAAGACTGTCAGAAAGTTGCGACCCATCTTCGAAATAACCCGTGAAAACATATGTATTCTCTCCGTGACCTAGATTGTCCCATGACATACTGGCACGATAAACAAATTCAGTATCTCCGTCTTCAAAACCTTGGAGAGTATAAACATCCACCATGTCTTGTTCGAAAAGACCTTGCTCCTCTGAAAATGACATCTCCTTATAGTAAGCTGTCACAACAATCTTCGTCGCATCTTCAGAAATAGTTCCATAAAACTCGATCGGATCAGTCATAAAGAATGATTCGCCATCGTACGGGCTATTCACGGCAATGAACGAGTAAATTGTCGGCTCTTCTGAAATTACTTCTTTCTCTTCTGCCTTCTCTTGTTCTTCGATTTCCGATTCAAGCTCTTGGATCTTTTGTTCGAGTGCCTCGATCTCTTCATCGGTAGCTTGATCAATTTCTTCACCCCCTGCTTCGTCTTCCAACTCGCTAAGCGAGCAGCCAGAAACCATTAGGGACGAGAGAAGAGAAACAAGAACAAGCATGGTGATTTTTTTCATTTTGATTTTTATTAAGGCTCAAATTAAATTAAGCAAAAATATTACACCATAGGACTTCCTGAAATCATTTCTGGCTCTTTAATATCTTTACTCTTTGATTTAATAGAATTTAATAAAGCTTAATAGCATTTAATAGAATCAAACTTCTTCGCCTTAAATAAAGCAAACGCAAGAAGAGATACTTAAAACAAAATAAAACAGGCTAAATGCAAGTAAAAATATACAAAAGACTATACACTTCGATAAAACATGATAAAATCAAGCATAGAAACAAAAACAAAAACAAAAACTTGTAAAATTAGATAGAACGAGGTAAAATATAACCAAGTATAATAAAACTAAATCAATCAGATGGGGAACCGCCTACTGACAGCTGAGCAAGTGGCCAAGGAACTGCAAGTCCACCATCTAACGGTACTAAAGTTTATTAAGCAAAAGAAACTAAAAGCGATCAGGCTTGGGCGAGTATATCGCATCAGAGAAACGGATTTGGAAAACTTCCTGAATAAGTACTATCTCTAAAATAAAAATATAAGCCTCCTCACCTCACCATGCTACTAAACTGCCTGCACTGCGGAAAATCCATATCGAACAGAAAAGACTTCTGTCCTTACTGCAACTACGAAATTCCTGTCCACTTACAAGAGATGAAACGCCAGCCTGGCGGCATCAAAAAAGGAGTACTAAAAGATCATTACAAAGGAACGATCTTCTCGTTCGTATATAAGGACTCTCTGAAAAAAGAGCTATAGATTCAACCTGTTGGAACCTGTAGAATGGGGTTAGTCATTAACCCCAAAAACTATGTCCACACAAAACAGTTTTCTTGCCATCGCTCACAAGAAGAAGCT
>Ga0210005_1001437_pt1 | contig 15262 bp, 16 predicted proteins | sample CryGey02umfilter_3_FD_183961 | JGI IMG/M metagenome (GOLD analysis project Ga0210005, IMG submission 183961) | Groundwater microbial communities from aquifer in Utah, USA - Crystal Geyser 4/9/14 0.2 um filter (SPAdes) (version 3) | ecosystem: Environmental > Aquatic > Deep subsurface >... | reverse complement strand
GAAAAGCACCCCATCTCAGCGTAGTATGTAAAAAAAATTACCTAAGCTTAGCATATGCTAAGCTTTTTAGTATTTTTATAGCTTAAGCTATTCTTTAAACTAAACACTATTATTATGTCTGATGGCTATCAAATAAAAAATCAACAAGGATTGTATTTCTTAACATTTCAGGTAGTTGGCTGGGCAGATGTTTTTTCAAGAAAAGTGTATCGAGATATTGTAATTGATAGTTTTGATTATTGCAGAAAACATAAGCAGCTAAAAATTTACAGTTATGTTATTATGACAAATCATATTCATTGTATTTTAAGTACTGAAGGAAATTTATCGGATATCATTAGAGACTTTAAAAGACATACATCAACAACAATTTTAGAAACTATTGAAGCAGAAAATGAAAGCAGAAAAGAATGGTTAATGTTAATTTTTAAATATCATGCAAAATACAACAAACGTAATAACGAATTGCAGTTTTGGACACATGAAAACCATGCTGTTGAATTAACTTCAAATGAAATGATTGACAGTAGAATAAATTACATTCATCAAAATCCGGTAAGAGCAGGATGGGTTGCAAATGATTACGAATATTTATATTCTAGTGCTACTAATTTTGCTAACTTAGAAAGTTTACTTGAGATAGATGAAATCTAAAGAAATAAAAAAGCGTAGCATTTGCTACGCTTAGATAAGGTAAAATTTAGGAAGATATTAATTACTGAATTTCAGTAACAAAATTCAATTCCACATCCGTATCTCCTGGGGCACAAGTGCCGTCTTTTACACCCGGTTGGTGTTTTAAAACCACTTGAGTGGTTCCAACAGAGGTATTTCCTACAATCCATTGAGAAGCTAAACCTACTTCATAAGTACCATCAGAATCTGTTCTGATAATGTTTAGATTCACATTAGTAGGCGTGAAGCAAAAAATGTGTTCGTCAGCTTCTTGGACTATTTCTGTAGTAATGTTCTCCACAGGATTTTTAGACTCGTCAAATACTTCTAATGTTGCATTATACACACTATTAGCAGCTAATCTAATGGTATCAAATTGTGTTGGCGCATTTCCACCATCACCATCAGGATCTCTAAAAAATACAGTTACTGTTGGCTCAACACCTGCGGTATCTACAAATGTAATTTTAACAGTAGTAATCAATTCTTCTTCATTAGCAGGAGGAGTTGGATTGTTTGGCTTAGGAGAATCCTTATCTTTCTTACAACCCACCATTAAGGTGGCAGCTAAGAATAGATATAAACTTGCTTTGGTTATTTTTTGTATTGTTTGCATATTTTTTTATTTTAAAATGTTGTTTTTAATTGTAGTATAAAATTTCTACCCATCTCATCGCTATAATACCTGAATTTGTTAAGATAATCACGATAAGTGGTGTTTAATAAATTATTGATTTGCATCCCGATAATTAGCGGCACAGTTTGTTTTTTGGTTTTGTATAATGGAATTTCCAATCCGGCTTGTAAGCTTAGCAATTCATACCCTTTTGGTGGTGGCACAAAATCAGAACCGGCCTCAAATCGGGTTTGTTCTAACACATGTTGCAACGAAATACCTACAAATAAATTTTTTAATGACTTTAAACTATCTACATGAAAGTTAATACCATTTTCAAATCTATCGGAAGGAATGCCGTATAGCCATTCATCAGCGGTTTCATCAAATGCTCTGATTAAAGAAACTTTTCCTGTATAAGTAACATTTTTATGGAAATGATAGTTCACTTTTGTGTCCACACCTTTAAATGTAGCAGTTGTTTGCTTGTATCTAAAAGTAGGAAAAGCACCTCTAATGGTTAGTGTTGGCGGTAACTCAGGAGCTAGATAAATATAATCAGCAATGTGGTTGTAATAGCCTTCCAGTTGAATTAGCAGTTTTTCAGCCCGATATTCTACAGAAATAAGGTTGTTATAAGCCTTTTCGGGAGAAAGCGTTCTGTCGCCAATTTCTACAGCAGCAGCACCATGATGGACACCATCGCTAAACAACTCGTTTATCCCTGGTGGACGCCAAGCTGAACCAAAGTTATATCCCAAAGTTATGGCACTCGTAAGCTTGTAAACACTACCGATTGTTCCAGAAAAATTCTCATAGTTAAAATCAGGTTCGGTTAGTTCTTGTTTTTCCCAAATGTAAGCTTGTTGGTAAATTTTATCGTATCGTACACCACCTTCAATCTGGAGTTTGTAATTGTTACTTGTCCAGTTCTCTATCCAAAAAATACCCGAGCTGTATTTAATAAAATTGGGAATAAAATTTCTACCTTCCGTTGTGTTTCCCTGATAAATTCCTCCAACACCAATAGAGCCTTTAAACTTTTTAACTCTTTCGTGTTCCCAAATTAAGTCGCCCGTGTGTGTGGTTAAACCAAATTTAAGTTCAGGGACATTTGGGTCTTTATCTCCACTTCGAGGCAGGTGTTTATCAAACTCATTTCTCAAATTAAACTGACGGGCATAAACCAACTCTAATTTTCCTACTTTTCCAGTAGCCACATAACTTTTTACCTTAAACAATTCATGTTCAATTTTCTGATAAGGACGCTCTATATCGTAAGTGAAATCAGCTTTTTCTAACGGTTCTTCGGAAACAAAAGCAGTTTGTAAATCAGTAAGATTTCCAATATGAGCACCCGAAAAAATGCCAATAATGGAGTTAAACTGACTGTAAAATAGCTCCACACCGTATTTTTCTTTATTCAGCCCCAACGTCCACGAAAAATTCTGTTCTTCCACACCAGTATTCTTAAGAAAATAGTTGGGAGTATGTACATTTCCACTTTTTTTCAGAGAACCCTGCACACGCCAAGCAATGCCTAATAGTTTGTTGCTTTTTCCTTCTAACATAGCCGAACTAACTCCTTGTTGTCCGTTAGAAGAACCAATAGCATTAATTTCGCCATTTATGCCTGAACTGTCGGGTAAGTCGGCAGGTTCTACCAACACAACACCACCAATAGCATTTGCACCATAACGGACACTTTGAGCACCCTTTACCACACTTAATTTATTGGCAATAAAAGGATCAATTTCAGGAGCATGTTCACTTCCCCATTGCTGTCCTTCTTGCCGAATACCATTATTTAGAATAAGAATTCTATCGCTGTGCATTCCGTGGATTACAGGTTTAGAAATAGAATTTCCAGTAGTAAATGTTGTAACTCCAGTAAGTTCTTTCATGCTTTCGCCTAAAGTTCTTCCTCTGGTTTTACTGAGCTCTTCTGGAGAAAGTTCTTTTTTTACAACAGAACTAAGCGGTTTTATTTCATTTTCTATGATAGCAAATTCTTTTAATTCCTCAATATGATGTTCTAAATAAAAGGTTTTTTTAGTGTGTTGGGTAATCAATATTTTCATTGTATCAGGTTCACAACCAATATGACCAATAACCAATGTATAGGTTTGATTACACAAATTGGGTGCGACAAAAACACCGTTTATATCGGAAATATATCCTTTTTCTAATTCAACAATATAAATTGTAGAATAAGATAACGCTTGTTGATCATGTTCGTCAATTACAATTCCTGAAAGCGTAAACTCGCAAGAAGATGTTTGTGTAAACACCACAGATTGACTAACTATGCACAACAAAATTGAGAGCAATAAACCCTTCATTTTGCTTAAATTAGTTGTGAAAATAGTTCTCACAGCAATTTGCTATTAGAACTTTGATAAGTTAAAAATATTGATTTTTTAACGTGCCGAAAAATCGGGATTAAACGCTTTGTATCCTACAACCCTTCGCACATTCATACAATTTGCTTCGTTTTTGCATGAATAAAGCGGGTTAAGCACAAGGAGGTCCTCTAAGAGGAGTATTTCTATCAATGTGTTTATTAATGAAAACCGTTAAGTATTCACTAATAATGGTTTTTTCGTTTAAGAAACTAAAAAAATGGTGGTTTTTATCGTTCGCTTCATGTGATGCAGAGAAGTTGAACGTACAAACTAAATCTTCTCCGTGATATTCAATAGTATGAAAATGCTTTTCATTTACAGCATCGCAATACACACCTTCGTGATGAAAAAATAATTCGTGAATAGTCTTACCAACATAAGTATTAAGCAGCGTAAAAACTAAAAGTAAACTAAGTATGGTTCGAAACATTTTCACACTACGAAATTACTAAAAATATTTTACAAACTAATTCCCTCCTAACAACGCATTCCATCCTTGAGCAGTAAGCGGATGTACCACTTCATCATTAGAAACCAATTGATATTTTTCTTTATCAGCAGTAATGTGTCCGATAATAGCAACACGTTTTTGGTCCTTGATTTTTTCGTAATTATCCAATGATATGGTGAATAGCAATTCATAATCTTCTCCCCCATTCAAAGCACAAACCGTAGGGTTTAATTTTAATTCTTCTGCACCTATCACTGTTGATGGATCAATAGGAATTTTATTTTCATAAATGGAACAGCCCACTCCTGATTGCTGACAAATGTGGATAAGTTCTGAAGATAATCCGTCAGAAATATCTATCATAGAAGTAGGTTTAACCCCCAGTTCTTCAAACATATCTATCACATCTTTTCGAGGTTCGGGTTTTAATTGTCTTTCCAATACATAATCATATCCCGAAAAATCGGGTTGAATGGATGGATTTTCATTAAAAATTTGTTTTTCTCTTTCTAATAGCTGAAGTCCAATAAATGCTCCACCTAGATCGCCCGAAACACAAATTAAATCATTTTCTTTCGCTCCATTTCTATAAACAAGGTCTTCTTTCTTTGCTTCGCCTAATGCAGTAATGCTAATAATTAACCCAGAAACGGATGATGTTGTATCTCCACCAACTAAATCTACTCCATGAATTTCGCACGCCAACAAAATACCTTCATACAACTCTTCTAATGCTTCTATTGAAATTTTATTAGATACCGCTAATGAAACTGTAATTTGCTTTGGATGAGCATTCATGGCGTAAACGTCAGATAAATTCACTGTTACTGCTTTATATCCTAAATGTTTAAAAGGTGTATAAAGCAAATCAAAATGAATGCCTTCCACTAGCATATCTGTGGTTAGCACCGTTTGCTTGTTTTTAGATGGAGCAATTACAGCAGCATCATCTCCAACTCCTTTCAAACTTGAGGGGTTTTTTAATACAATATTATCAGTGAGGTGTTTTATCAACCCAAACTCTCCTAATTCATCGAGTTTACCAAGAGGTTTATCATTTTTATCTTCTAACATACCACAAAAGTAAGAAAATCATAAATTGAACTGTAAATAAAAATTCTTTACTTTTTCTACTTTTTTTTTGTGTTAAATACCATTTTTTCGGTACTTTTGTCCTAATTTAGAATGAATCTAAATAAGACTATTATGATAACAGTTTCAGAAAACGCAAAAAAACAAGCCATCAGGCTAATGCAAGAAGATAATTCACCAGAAGGCAGCTTTATAAGAGTTGGTGTAAAGGGTGGTGGTTGCTCAGGATTAACCTATGAATTAACTTTCGATCATGTTATGACCGAAAATGATAAAGCATTTGAAGACAAAGGAGTAAAAATAGTCTGCGATAAAAAAAGCATCCTATACCTTGCTGGAACAGAACTTGATTTTTCAGGTGGATTAAATGGTAAAGGCTTTATTTTTAAAAATCCTAACGCTAACAGAACTTGCGGTTGCGGGGAGAGTTTCTCTTTGTGAATTAGAGATTGGAAATTAGAAATTAGAGATTATGGCTACTTACAAAAATTTTGAAGATTTAGAGGTTTGGAAACTTTCTCGAGAATATTGTAAAGAAATATATGATATAATTGATACTACTCCGTTAAAGAATAGTTGGAAATTACGTGATCAAATTGATGGAGCATCAGGTTCAATTATGGACAATATTGCAGAGGGTTTCGAGAGAGGCGGAACAAAAGAATTTATTCAGTTTTTAGGATTTTCTAAAGGTTCTTGTGGTGAAACAAGGTCTCAACTTTACAGAATTTATGATAGAAGATTTATTGATGAAGAACTTTTCAAAAAATTAATTAATAAATCTAACCAAATATCAAAACAACTAAACGGATTTATTACTTACTTAAAACAAACAGGTATTAAAGGATACAAATTTGAGGAAGACCAAGAAGTTTATATTACAAAAGATAAATCTGAAAATAATTAATTTCTAATCTCAAATCTCAAATTTCCAATCTCAAATTTTATGACAGAAGACGAATTAAAAAAAGAACTTAAAGACCAAGAATACAAATACGGTTTTACAAGTAATATTGAGTCGGAAGTTATTCCAAAAGGATTAAATGAAGACGTGGTGCGTTTAATTTCATCAAAAAAAGAAGAACCTCTATGGCTGCTCGATTTTAGATTAAAAGCATTTGCTCATTGGAAAACAATGGTTGAAAAACGCTGGGCTCACGTAAGTTATCCTGAAATAGATTTTCAAGCTATTTCTTATTACTCATCTCCTAAAGGCAAAAAAGAAGTAAGTTGGGATGAAGTTGACCCAGAAATGAAGGCTACAATGGATAAACTCGGTATTTCTATGGATGAACAAAAAGCACTTTCGGGCGTTGCTGTCGATTTTGTGTTCGATTCGGTTTCGGTAAAAACTTCTTTTCAAGAAAAATTACAAGAATTAGGTATTATTTTTTGTTCGTTTAGCGAGGCAGTCAAAAACCATCCCGATTTAGTTAAAAAATATATGGGAACAGTTGTCCCTCCATCAGATAATTTTTATGCAGCTTTAAATTCAGCTGTTTTTTCCGATGGTTCTTTTTGCTACATTCCAAAAGGAGTGCGTTGCCCCATGGAGCTTTCAACTTATTTTAGAATAAACGAAGCCAACACGGGGCAGTTTGAAAGAACGCTTTTAATTGCTGATGAAGGAAGTTATGTGAGTTACCTCGAAGGTTGCACCGCTCCATCGAGAGATGAAAATCAATTGCACGCAGCTGTTGTGGAATTAATTTCATTAGACGATGCAGAAATAAAATATTCTACCGTTCAAAATTGGTATCCAGGTGATAAAAATGGTAAAGGTGGAATTTACAACTTCGTTACCAAAAGAGGAATTTGCCACAACAATTCAAAAATTAGTTGGACACAAGTGGAAACAGGCTCTGCCGTTACTTGGAAATACCCTTCTTGTATTTTAAAAGGTGATAATGCTATTGGAGAGTTTTATTCGGTTGCTGTAACCAACAATTACCAACAAGCCGATACAGGAACAAAAATGATTCACTTAGGGAAAAATACTAAAAGTACCATCATCTCTAAAGGAATATCGGCAGGACATAGTAATAACTCTTACCGAGGACTAGTGCAAATACACAAAAACGCTACCAATGCCAGGAACTTTACTCAATGTGATTCGTTGTTGATGAGCGACAAATGTGGAGCTCATACTTTTCCATACATTGAGGTAAAAAATAGTAGTGCAAAAATTGAACATGAAGCCACTACTTCAAAAATTGGAGAAGACCAATTGTTTTATTGCAACCAAAGAGGAATTAGCACCGAAAAAGCCATCAACCTTATTGTTAATGGATATTGTAAAGATGTGTTAAATAAATTACCTATGGAATTTGCTGTTGAAGCTCAAAAACTGTTGGAAATTAGTTTGGAGGGAAGTGTGGGATAAGCCTCCCCAACCCCTCCGAAGGAGGGGCTTATGTAGCTAGCTTAACAAGGGGACATGACCCCTTATCAAAAACAAAAGTATAACAACAAGGGAGCATGCTCCCTTGTTAAAAAATAAGCAAAATGATTAAAATAAAAAATTTACACGCCAGTATTGAGGGCAAAGAAATACTAAAAGGAATTAATTTAGAAATTAAAGCTGGTGAAGTTCACGCTATCATGGGCCCTAATGGTTCTGGCAAAAGTACCTTATCATCTGTTTTAGCTGGAAGAGAAGAATTTGAAGTTACTGAAGGTTCAGTAGAATTTGATGGTAAAGATTTACTGGATTTAGCTCCTGAAGACAGGGCTAGAGAAGGATTGTTTTTGGCTTTTCAATATCCAATTGAAATTCCTGGAGTGAGCAACATTAATTTTTTGAAAACAGCCATTAACGAAACCAGAGCATACAAAGGTATGGAGCCTGTTTCTGCAAAAGAATTTTTAGCAATGGTTAAAGAGAAATCTGCTTTGGTAGAATTAGATGCTAAATTAGCCAACCGCTCAGTAAATGAAGGATTTTCTGGTGGTGAAAAGAAAAGAAACGAGATTTTCCAAATGGCAATGCTAACGCCTAAATTGGCTATTTTAGATGAAACCGATTCAGGATTAGACATTGATGCCTTAAGAATTGTTGCCAATGGGGTGAACAAACTAAAATCACCAAACAATGCAACCATTGTTATTACGCATTACCAACGATTGTTAGATTATATTATACCTGATTTTGTACATGTTTTATACGATGGAAAAATTGTTAAATCTGGAGGAAAAGAACTAGCATTGGAATTAGAAGAAAAAGGGTATGATTGGATAAAAAACGAATTAAAAATTAGAAATTAGAGGAGGTACGTCATTGCGAAGCCTTTGCGTAGGAAAAGAGCGTAGGAGCTGAAGCAATCAGTCTATCGTTTAGGCAGATTGCTTCGGTCGTACCTCCCTCGCAATGACGATAGAAATTAGAAAATAATTACAATGACAACAGCAGAAATCACAAAAAAAGATACTTTTTTAGCCGCATTAAGCTCGCTTCAATTTAATGAAGATAGCTATTTTGAAGGTTTACGAAAGATTGCCCAAAACGAGCTCAACGAATTGGATTTTCCTACTTCTAAAACAGAATATTGGAAATATACACGTGTGGGCAAAATTGTAAACAATAGCTACACGTTGGGTCAACTTGAAAAAATTGATGTTAGTGATTTTTTAATTCCAAACTTGAAAGCACATATTTTGGTAGTGGTAAATGGATATTTTTCTCCTGAATTATCCAATTTTACTAAAATGGATGGCGTTAGCTTAACCTCGCTTTCAGCAGCTAAAAAACAAAGTTTTGAAGGAGTAAAAAAACAATTCAATCAGTTTACACAAAACAAAAAAGAAATATTTTTGGCGTTCAACAATGCCTTCCATACCGATGGAATTTATTTGGAAGTGGCTAAAAACAAAATCGTTGAAAAACCATTGCACATCATCAACATCACTACTGGAAATAATACTGTTTCGCAAAGCAGAAATTTGTTTTTGGCAAATGCTGGTAGTCAGGTAAAAATCATCGAATCTTTTGTAAATGTTGATGGCGAAAAGAATTTTAACAACCACGTTTCTGAAATCCTTATTGCCGAAAATGCCTTTTTGGAATACAATAAAATTCAGGATAAAAAGGAAAATAACTTTAGCATTGCTACCGAACAAGTTTACCAAGAAGCTAACAGCAATTTCACTATCAACACTGCTACATTTAATGGTGCGTTGGTAAGAAACAACCTCAACATTGAAGTAGATGCATCCAACTGCGAAACTAACCTCAACGGATTGTATTTAGGAAAAAACAAAGACCATATTGACAACCACACGGTAGTGGATCATAAAAAACCACATTGCAACTCTAACGAAATTTACAGAGGTATTTTAGATGATGAATCAACAGGCGTATTTAACGGGAAAGTGTTTGTACGACCAAATGCACAAAAAACCAATGCTTTTCAAAAAAACAATAACATTTTGTTAACCGATAATGCTACGGTAAATTCAAAACCTGAATTAGAAATTTATGCCGATGATGTAAAATGTAGTCATGGCTCTACCACCGGACAAATTGATGAGGAAGCGATTTTTTACTTACAATCGAGAGGAATATCGAAAAAAGGAGCATTGAAATTAATGATTAATGCGTTTGCTAAAGATGCGTTGGAAAGAATTTCTATTGAACCATTACAAGCGTATATTGATGATAAAGTTGAACAAGAATTGGAGTAAACAAGGGAGCATGCTCCCTTGTCAAAAAGAAAGATGAAAAAAATAGAACTTAATATCAGTCAAATCCGCAAAGACTTCCCAATTTTAAAAAGAGAGGTGAACGGGAAACCATTGGTATATTTTGATAATGGAGCAACTTCACAAAAACCACAAGTGGTAATTGATGCTATAACCAACTATTACACCAACGAAAACAGCAACATCCACCGAGGAATTCACACCTTAAGTCAGGAAGCTACCGATGCTTATGAAAAAGCCCGAACAACAGTACAACAGTTTATTAATGCAAAACATAATCACGAAATCATCTTCACCAGCGGCACCACAGGAAGTATCAATTTAGTAGCTTCAAGTTTTGGAAAAAAATACATCCAAGCAGGCGATGAAATTATTATTTCTACGATGGAACACCACTCTAACATTGTCCCATGGCAAATGCTATGCGAAGAAAAAGGTGCTGTTTTAAAAGTAATTCCTATCAACGATAAAGGTGAATTGCTGCTAGAGGAGTTTAAAAAACTGCTTTCTTCCAAAACCAAAATGGTGGCAATAACACATGTTTCTAACACATTAGGAACCATAAATCCTGTAAAAGAAATTATTAAATTGGCTAAAGCGGTTGGTGCTTTTGTGTTGATTGATGGAGCTCAAGCAGTTCCTCATACCAAAGTAGATGTGCAAGCGTTGGATTGCGATTTTTATGCTTTTTCTGGACATAAAATGTTTGGTCCGACTGGCGTTGGAATTTTATACGGAAAAGAATCCATTTTAAATGAGTTACCTCCATATCAAGGCGGAGGAGATATGATTAAAACAGTAACTTTTGAAAAAACTACTTACAATGAATTGCCTCATAAATTTGAAGCAGGAACACCCAATATTGTTGGCGGAATTGGACTAGGCGTTGCCATTAATTACATGAATTCAATAGGTATTGATAACATTGAAGCCTACGAACATGAGTTGTTGGCTTATGCTACTGAACAAATTAAACAAATTGAAGGCGTTCGTATCATTGGAGAAGCACAAAATAAAGCAAGTGTTTTGTCCTTTTTGGTAGATGGTACGCACCCTACTGATATTGGAATGATAATAGACAAATTAGGAATTGCTATAAGAACTGGGCATCATTGTACTGAGCCACTGATGAACCGCTTTAATATTCCTGGAACGGCAAGGGCTTCGTTTGCTTTTTACAATACCAAAGAGGAAATTGATACTTTTATACTTGCATTGGAAAGAGCACTGAAAATGTTGAAATAGGTAACGGTTTTCGGTTTATCAGTTCACAGTGAACTGTCAACTGATAAACCAAAACAAAAAATATGACAATACAAGAAACACAAGAAGATATAGTAGAAGAGTTTGCTCTATTCGATGAGTGGATGGACAAATATGAACACATCATTGAATTAGGGAAAGATTTACCGTTAATAGATGAAAAATACAAGGTAGAAGAAAACTTAATAAAAGGTTGTCAAAGCAGAGTTTGGTTGCACGCTGAGTTGGTTGATGGTAAAATAATATTTACGGCAGATAGCGATGCCATCATCACAAAAGGAATAGTAGGGTTAGTGATTAGCGTATTTTCCAATCATACACCAAAAGAAATAATAGATGCCGACTTATTTTTTATTGACCAAATTGGACTACAAGAACACTTGTCGCCAACCAGAAGCAATGGGCTATTAGCCATGTTAAAACAAATTAGAATGTACGCAATAGTTTTCAGTTCACAGTCTAACAGTTGACAGTAAAACTGTGAACCGTGAACTGAACAACCGTTAACAAAAAAAGAATATGAGTTTCAATTTTGAAAAATTAATCGTGTGGCAAGATGCAGTTGAACTAACTGGAAAAATCCACGACTTAACGTTAACTTTTCCTAAAGAAGAACTTTACGTGTTAACAAGTCAAATAAAACGTGCTGCGGATTCTATAGCTTTGAATATAGCAGAAGGTTCTACAGGTCAATCAAAAAAAGAATTTAAAAGATTCTTGGGGTTTGCTGTACGTTCAGGAATAGAAATAATTTCTTGCTTATATGTTGCTAGAAGAAGAAAACTTATTGACCAAGTTATTTTTGAAGATTTTTACAAAACAACAGAACAACTTATTATAAAAATTCAAGCATTAAGGAAAAGTTTACACGATTAACAAACTGTGAACCGTGAACTGAAAAACTGTGAACTATGAGTGACGAAAACAAAAAAAACCTTGAAAGCCCCACAAAAAAAGATGTGGAGATGCAAATTATAGATGTATTAAAAACGGTTTACGATCCCGAAATACCTGTTGATATATACGAAATGGGATTGGTTTACGAAATTAATATCGATGATGATTTTAATGCTGAAATTGTGATGACGTTAACTTCTCCTTCTTGCCCTGTCGCCGAAAGTTTACCCGAAGAGGTCAAACAAAAAGTTGGCACCATGTGGAGTGTTAAATCTGCTGAAGTAAAATTGGTTTGGGAGCCACCATGGACTAAAGAAATGATGAGTGAAGAAGCACTATTGGAACTAGGTTTTATGTAAACTAAATATTCATTATTTTTATCGAATGAAACAACTTTTTATTATCCTATTTTTTTTATTTACCCAAACGCTCTTTGCTCAAAAAGATGGCGAATGGACGTTGACTGGTGCTGGTGGAGTATTAATGGAACATGGTTATTACAAAAACCAACAAAAAACTGGAGAATGGAACTATTATTATGATGATGGTGTGCCTTCTTTAACAGCCAATTACGACAAAGGCATTTTACATGGAAAATCTATTCGATTCGACCTATTGGGGAAAAAAATTGCGATGTTGAATTATGTGAAAGGTCAGATTACTGGCGAACAAATTTATTACTATTCAGGCGAAAAAGTTTTATCTATTGGAGAAATGATAAATGGCAAGGAAAATGGTGTTTGGAAATATTACTCCCCAAGTGGTGACCAAATTGGAATTGTTAAGTTTAAAGATGGTGTTCAACTTAATGAACTTTCCAAAACAAAATAAATTTACTTAATAATCAATTTCTGGCTATACATTTGATTTTCGGAAGTAGCAGTAATTAAATAAACGCCACTAGGAATATTCGTATCTATTGGCACACCAATTAGTTTACCATCTTCAATATTTACAATTACTTTAGAGTAAAATTCGCTACCTTTTAAATCCCTCAATACCACTAACAATTCGGATTCAAAAATATTTTTAAATACTAAATGGACAGTTTCTCCAACATTGGCAGGACTAGGAAATAAATTAATATTTCCTTCAGTATTTATTTCTTCAAACTTAACAGGTACTATATTTGAGTAAGAATATGCTCCATTAAAATCGGTTTGTTTTAAACGATAATAAGAAATTTCAATATAAGGATTGTAATCAACATCAAAATACTCAATTACTTGGTTGCTATTTCCTGCACCTTTAACGGTAAGCACTTTTTCCCAATTTTTAGCATCTTTACTTTTTTCAATCGTAAAAATATCATTATTTATTTCGGAGGCAGTTATCCATTTAACATCAACTTGTTGATTATTTACGTTGGCTTCAAAGCTGATTAACTCGATAGGAAGAACAGGGACAATTGTCGGATTTAAGCCCTGTGCATACAAATCAGTTTTACCTGTTACTGGAATATTTCTACCATCTTTCCAAATAGTAATCCAGTCATTTGCTCCACTTTTAAAGACAAAAGGTTTTTGTTGTACGTCTGTTGCAGTACAAACGGCAATTCCATTTGCAGTACCCAACATAGTTCCTGCTGAATCAACAACTTGTAAATAAATATCTTCAACACCTCCAGTTCTAGAATCTTCCCAAACAATCAGAACTTTCCCAAAATTAGCTTGTGCAATATCTGGAGCTTTCTGGATATTAGCTGCACCACAAACCACATTTCCATTAAGTGTCCACTTCATAATACTATTACTATCTACTCGTTGCACATAAATATCTTCTGTGCCAGTTCTTTTGTCTTCCCAAGTAATTACTGCACCACCAAACGAATCACTGGCTATCATAGGTTTTTTTTGCGTATTTATTGAATTACAAACTACTTTTCCATTTGCAGTCCATAAAACGCCCCCCATCGAATTAATTCTTTGCACATAAATATCCTCTTTTCCACCACTTCCTCTCATATCACTCCAAGTTATTATTGCTCCATTATTTCCATCAGGAGTGATCTTGGGAGTTTGTTGGTCGCTAGCATTTGTACAGATAGCTACTCCATTAGCTGACCATTGTACAACACCAGCTGAATTTATTCTTTGAGCATAAATATCTTTATTACCAGCACGTTCATCAGTCCATGTAATAATAGCCCCACCAAAGCCATCTGAAACTAAGTGTATTTCTTTTTGTATATTGTTTTCATTACATATAACTACACCATTTGCAGTCCATTGCACAACTCCTGCAGAATTCACACGTTGTGCATAAATATCTTCAACACCTACTGTTCTGGCATCTTCCCATGCTATTATAGCACCACCCATACCATCACTAATAATCCAAGTTTTATCTTGAACATCTATAGCACTGCAAATTAATACTCCTCCTACAGTCCATAATGTGTTACCATTGGAATCAATTTTTTGAACATAAATATCATCATTGCCTGGAGACGAATTATCATCTTGCCAACAAGCTATGGCATTATAGAAACCATCTGCGGTTACTTTTGGCCTATCTTGATCTGCAGTAGCTATAGCAGCTATTACAATTCCATTTGCTATAAATTTAATATTTCCATTATTATCAATTCGTTGACAATAAACACTTTCATTTCCACCTGGATCTTGCCTATCATCAGTAAAAAGAGTATAACTACCTCCTTTTCCATCGCTACAAGCCCAATAATCTTTTAAGTTACCTCCTGTTGCAGCACTAGAAGTTGCTTGAATGTTTGGTGTACTTAATGCAGGCCATTGAGCCAATATAACATTATTGTTTATAACAATACAAAAAAAAATTACAATAGCTTTATTGATTAAAGAGGTTAATTTTGTCTTCATGCAACTTGTTTTTAAAGGTGGGTTCTATAAATTGCTTTTTTTATTTTTAATTTGTAAAAAGTAGCAGAACCCTTTAGCTAATTTTTATAAATCGTTGGCAAAATACAAAAAATAGTTCATTTTGTAGCAATAATTTCGTTTTATTTTCTATCTATCTATCTATCTATCTATCTATCAGTTATTTAATTTATAAAAAATTTAATCGTATCACTTGTTCGTAGCGGAATAAATTATAGGTTAAATTAATTAATCCAATAATGCCTGTTGCTCTTTCTATTCCTATTGATTTTATTTTTAATCCATTCATGCTTTGCTCCATAAAGCC
>Ga0210005_1001436_pt1 | contig 15273 bp, 10 predicted proteins | sample CryGey02umfilter_3_FD_183961 | JGI IMG/M metagenome (GOLD analysis project Ga0210005, IMG submission 183961) | Groundwater microbial communities from aquifer in Utah, USA - Crystal Geyser 4/9/14 0.2 um filter (SPAdes) (version 3) | ecosystem: Environmental > Aquatic > Deep subsurface >... | reverse complement strand
TGGAAGACAGTTGAGCAGTATGTTCAGAGTCAGGGAAAGAAGCCAGAAGATATGCAGTTACGACTGTTGTAGTCTTTGATACCCTGTGCTCTTGGCACAGGGTTGTTCATTTGCCGACTTTTTGGAAGGTGCAGATGATGTGATTTCCTTCGCCAAAAATTATTATGAAATTCATTTCAAAATCGATTACAAAAACGCCAGTGGTGCTATTTCCAGTTATTACCCCGACTTTTTCGTAAAGACAGACAACAAAACAATTTATATCGTGGAAACAAAAGGGCGAGAAGATTTAGACGATATTGAAAAAATAAAGAGATTGGCACAATGGTGCGCGGACGCAAGTGAGAGACAAAAAAAGATCGCCTACAAAATGCTCTATGTGAAGCAGGAAGAATGGGATAAATACAAACCGACGAGCTTTCGGCAGTTAGTAAAAGTGTTTGGTAATAAATATGAAATTTAAACAACTTTCGATATACATCGAAAAAATAGAAAAAACAGCCTCACGGTTGCAAATAACCGAAATTCTTGCCGATCTTTTTAATCAGTTGAGACCGGAAGAATATGAAAAGGTGGTATATCTTTTGCTTGGACGATTGACGCCAAAATATAAAACATTGAATTTTGGAATGGCGGAAAAAATGGTCATTCGCGCGATTTCATCTTCGTTACAAATTGATACCGTTGAATTTACAAAAAAATATAAACAAAGTGGTGATATTGGAGAAACAACGCAAGAGTATAAAAATACCCAGACATCAATGCTTGAAGGTGCGCCTGACGTTCTTACCGTATTTGAAACCCTTGAGTCATTGGCTCTGGCTTCGGGAGAAGGTTCTCAAGACACAAAAATATCACAACTTTCTGGACTTATTCAGGAGCTTGATCCCCTTTCTGCGCGCTATATTGTCCGAATCCCTCTTGGAGTGTTGCGACTGGGTTTTTCAGATATGACGGTACTTGACGCTCTTTCCTGGATGCACCAAGGGGACAAAAGTATTCGCCCCATTCTTCAAAAAGCATATCATGTGCATCCGGATTTAGGACTTATAGGAAAAATTCTCAAAGAAAAAGGACTATCTGAAGTAGAAAAACTCGAGCCAAAGATTTTTACGCCGATCTTGATGATGCGCGCAGAACGATTGTCATCGGGAGTTGAGATCATTAAGCAAATTGGCACCTGTGCGGTTGAACCGAAATTTGATGGATTTCGACTTCAGGTCCACAAGAAAGGATCAGAAGTTCGTCTGTATACTCGTGGGCTTGATGATGCCACATTTATGTATCCTGATGTTGTTCACGCAGTGCGCAAAGAGGTCAAAGCTGATGAAGTTATTTTGGAGGGGGAAGCAATCGGGTATGATGCTCAAACCGACAATTTTCTCCCCTTTCAAGAGACGGTTCAACGAAAAAGAAAGTATGATATTGAAGAAAAAGCAAAAGAAATTCCTCTTAAATTGTTTGTGTTTGAGCTCCTCTATTTAGAGGGAAAAAATTATGTTTCTGAGTCTTTTACAAAAAGACGAGCGGCATTATTGTCAATTATTGATATTCATAATAATCATGCTGATCATGGAGTGATCCCCGCGGAAGAGGAGATTATTGATGATCCTGAAAAACTTGAAATAATGTTTGATAATGCAATCACAAAGGGATTGGAAGGAATAGTCGCTAAAAAAATGGATGGTACCTATCAACCCGGCGCAAGAGGATGGAATTGGATCAAGCTCAAGCGGAGTTATTCGTCAAAAATAGATGATACGATCGATTGTTTGGTGATGGGATATGACTATGGGAAGGGGAAGCGAACACAGTTTGGGATTGGAGCCTTTTTGGCAGGAATTTATGATGCAGAAAAACAGATGTTTATGACGATTGCAAAGATAGGAACAGGTCTTACCGATGATGAATGGAGACGGTTAAAAAAACAAAGTATAAAACTCCAAGTTAAGACAATGCCCAAACAGTATGAAGTAGATAAACTGATGGATGTTGATGTATGGGTGGCACCGGGAATTGTCGTTGAGATCAAAGCGGATGAAATATCTCGATCTCCGGTACACACGGCGGGTAAGATACTAAAGCCATCAAAATCAGGGTCTTCCTTTGCTGTTGATGTAGCGGGATTTGCTCTGAGATTTCCGCGCCTAGAGAGGTTTCGCGATGATAAAGCTGCGTCAGACGTCACGACACTTAAAGAAGTAGAAACGATGTTTGAAAAGCAACGAAATAATTGATTTATTTATTAATGCGTTATCATCATTCTGATAAGGCGCTGGGGATATTCGAGGAAAAAAGATTGTGGTTTTTGAACAAGCCGACGGGTTGACGTCATTGCAATATTTGTTCGATCAAAACAAATTTTTCCTCCTACATCTCGTATATGAAGCGCAATATCAATATCTTCGTGAATCTGACGTTCATCTTTACAAAGGGTAGGTTTAATCTTCCGCCACATAGTGCGCGTTATTGCCATATTTGGTCCGATAAGTGGATACACGCCAAAAATTTTTTTAATTGCTTCTGCAAAACTCAAAAAAAGTGTATCGTTTATGGGAGGAGGTGACATATTGTAGTAGGACGCTCCAAGAAGTGCGTCACATTTGTTTGTATCCATATATGTTTTAATTTGCTCAATCCACGTATACGGCACTTCAGAGTCGGCATCGGTACGAGCAATGATATCTGAAGTGGCAAGATCAAATCCATGATTTCGTGTAGCGATAATCCCTTGTGTTTTTTCCAGAACTATTTTGACTGGATATTTTTTTGCTATTTCAACCGTCTTATCTGTTGAATTGTTGTCCACAACAATGACTTCTTCAGCAGGGATAGATTGGTTTAATATACTTTGTATGCATTTTTCGATGTATTTTTCTTCATTGTAAGCGGGGAGGATTACAGATACTGTCATGTCATATTGTAACAAATGATCTAGAATAAACGTCTAGAAGCTGTGTATAAGATAGATATCCACATAATGTGTATATTTGCAATTACATTGTTATGAAAGGATATAATGAGGATTATTTACTATAAGTTAATGAAATAATCAAGTACATTTTACTATAGGGCTTGACTCGATGTAATATCTTGGATTACGATGGGACTATGAACTATAAAGAAGGGATTTTTCCAGCAAAGATTGTTTCTGACTTTACAATAAAGGAGGATCTCAAGCAGTTTACAAAAAAAGAATTTGTTCGATTATTTCAGAAGAAAATGAAGTTGTCGATTCAAATGTATCAGCTGTAAATACGCAGAAAGTATTTACCAAAAAAGAAAGAGCATCACTACCGCTCGTATAAAGGGGACGACGTGTAGTAATGCTCTTTCTTTTGTTTTGAAATACCTTCCAAAACAATCACTAATACGATATCATATCTCTCAATTCTTGTCAAATATCATTTTAATAAACTTTATACAGAGCCCCAAACCCATTTGTTGACTCAAAGAGTTTGTATCCAATTTGTGAGAATTTTTCTTCATTGAGCTTTTGGTATTTTTCTCTTTCAAGTCCTGATACTACCACATACTCAATGTGATATTTGTCGATGAGTTGTTGAGTTTGCGTGATATCCTCAGATTGATATAGAGCCTCAATGTCTGGAATACGTTTCCCAACCACGTCTGATGACCCCCTCCATAGCCACTGATGTACCCACCACCCAGCCACGGTAGGATTACCTGTGAAAGCTGATATGCGATCGTAGTCGGTGTAGGAGTCGCCCTGCGCTTCAAGAATGACGTGCTGTCCCACGATAGACGTATTTATGAAGTTGATGATCTCAAGGTCATCAAGATACTGTGTCTTCATCCACGTCATACCATCAAGGTTTTGATTTTTGGTGTATGTCTCCTTGTCATACAACCCAGGATAGTACGCAGGAAACGCAAGAAATGGATACAGAGAAATAAGAAAAAATGCCAAGACAAACACTGGAATTAAAATATACTTCTTTATTGACTGCCATCTCACGATCTGATAGATCGCAATGGTCGATGCGACACCCATCATCATGAAAGCTTGATATCCGAGCTTGAACATGGTGTTTGCCCGGAAATGTCCAGGATAGATGTCTTTGGCGTATACAAATTCTGGAATGATAAGAAGAAATGTACAGTATCCAAAAATCAAAATAAGCATCCAATCGATAGAAGAAAGGGAATATCGAGCCCGTTTTCTCATAGCCAGATATGAAGCAAAAAGTAGTCCGCTGATCCAGAAAAATCCCCACAAGACTCCCATCATCCATAGTTCTGAAAGTTGGCAATTTCCTTTTTCAAAAAGAAACGGACCAAATTTTTCAATTTCTACAAGAAAATCTGGACTACAGTTTACGCCAATTGCTGTTGCAAACGGCTCAAAATGTGCCGAAAATGGAAACGAGAAAATGAGAAAAGACGCGAGTAAGGTCGCTGTTTGAATAGCAAACTTCCATGAAAATTTGTACACAAAAAACAACACAAAAAGCATAAAGAGAAGGTATATAGGCCCATCAAAGGCATTGGTCATATAATTTATAGCGATGATAAAACCTATCATCATGACCCAAATACGATCTTTGAATGGCACGATGAGCGATGCGTTTTTGTGAAATGGAAGAAATCTGAGAAGTCTTCCAATGGTTTGTTTTGAGAGATTTTCAATCCATTTTATGAGCGTGTGCTGATGAGACGTTTTTTGCCCCGAACGAGTATTGAGAACAAATAGCACAATGAGTGCTAAGGTTATGAGCACGAACGGGATATCAAAAACATGTCCATGAAGATCTGCGACAACATAGGAATATGCAGGAAATTCATGGATGGTGAACGGAATAAATCTAGTTGCGTTCGGATACCAATATGCTGAGTTCTGGACCATGCTTTCATATACCCCGCCACCAGATGACGTCATTGTGGCTTGGATCTCAGCAATCGACTGAAATTTATCCCAGAATGGCTCTGGACTTTCATTTGGGTAACCTGTTGTAAATGTATATATTGTATGAAGATTCCCAGCAAAGTTTACGATAAATGCTCCCAGTAGTCCGACTGCAACAGTAGGTATGAGAGAAATCTTCTCGATTTTTTGCTTCATGTTTTGAAGCATGTGTGTAATTGAGCTTGTTAACGAAAAGGTGAGCGTCATTCCCTGGGCAAAGATTGTGGCAAGAATAAGATTGTATCCTATAAACGGGTTAACTCCGCTCAGCTTGATAAGGAGTGCTCCAGTGAGATGCCCAAAATAATAGTAGTTTATTGGATATCCTCCAGGGCTTGCAGGGTCTGCAGAAAGCCACATGTCAAGAGGAGGAAAGTAGGTTGACTTGAGAATTGACTCCATAAATCCAAAGTCCATAAATTTCTCAAGCCCGTGAATAGATGGTTCCTGTGCGCGAATGATCGCAAGAAAGAGAAGGCTTACAATAAAAAGAGCTTCTTCAAATAAAATCAGCAGGTACTGCTTTGATGATAGTTTTTTGAGAGATTGAATTTCCTGTTTAAAAAACTTCAGTACAAAAACCGCAAAAATTAACAATATTAAAAAAAGTGATTCTTTCGTGAAAGGTAAGATCTTCATCAAACCGAGAAGGTACATGATATAGCTCACGCCGATAATAGCTGCTGTTTTTGCAAATGGATACCCTTTATCAGGAAACCTTCTAAAAATTCGCGCAATGATCGGAAAAAAAAGCATTCCAAGAAATAGAAGGTACACATACCATCCAGCAATTGTTGAAAGCCATGTCATATTGACCAAAGATACTATGTTTATATTGCAAAATCAACCCATTTTTGATACAGTACTAGTCAGTCGTCAGATTCAAGATATGGACAAAAAATACAACTTCAAGAACTTTGAAGAAAACATATATTCGTTTTGGGAAAAAGAAGGGTACTTCAAAGCAAAGGTTAATTCTTCAAAAGATCCATTTTGTATCATTCTTCCCCCACCAAACGCAAATGCCGACCTTCACCTCGGTCATGCGATGTATACCTATGAAGATGTCATGATTCGTTATCACAAACTTCTTGGGTACGAGACACTTTGGCTTGCAGGAGCAGATCATGCAGGTATTGAAACGCAATTTGTATATGAAAAACATTTAAAAAAACAGGGAAAAAGCAGATTTGATTTTGATAGAAAAACGTTGTTTTCGGATATTTGGAAGTTCGTTATGCAGAACCGTAACACGATGGAAAATCAACTTCGCAAACTTGGGTTTGCGCTTGATTGGTCAAAAAAAAAGTTCACAATGGACGAGGACATAGTCTCAATTGTGTATAAGACATTCAAGCACATGTTTGATGATGGGATGGTTTATAGGGCCAATCGTCTTGTAAATTATTGTACTTCGTGTGGTACTTCGTTTTCAGATCTTGAAGTTGCAGACAGAGAGCATACAGGAAAACTCTATTACATTACCTATTCTGTGAAAGAAGGTGGTTCGGTCACAATTGCAACGACTCGTCCAGAAACATATTTGGGGGATGTAGCGGTGATGGTTCATCCTGGTGATGCGCGATACAAAAGCTTAGTAGGAAAAACTGTCCTACTTCCAATCACCAATCGGGAAATTCCAATTATTGCCGATGAATATGTCGATCCAAAATTCGGCACGGGAGCTGTGAAAGTGACGCCAAATCATGACTTTAATGACTTTGAGATCGGGAAAAAACACGGTTTGTCTCACCCACCAATCATTGGGTTTGATGGCCATATGAAAGATACTGGGCTTGAAGATATCGACGGAGTGTATGTTGTCAAGGCAAGAAAGCTGATAGTCGCCAAACTTGAAGAGCAAGGATTTCTCGAAAAAATCACTCCACACGAGATGGTTCTCCACACGTGTTATCGATGCGGTACGACATTGGAACCACTTCCAAAAGAGCAGTGGTTTATTGACGTCGGTCCGCTGAAAGAAAAAGCAATAGAGCAAGTCAAGAATGATGAGATTCATGTTCATCCAAAGCGATTCAAAAAGCAGCTCATTCAGATTCTCGAAAATTTCATCGACTGGAATGTTTCGCGACAGATTGTGTGGGGGATTCAAATTCCGGCGTACAAATGTCAAAAGAAGAACGAATGGTTTATTTCTGTGGAAAAACCGAAGAAATGTCAGATATGTGGAAATTGTGCCTTTGTCCAAGATGAAGATACCTTTGATACCTGGTTTTCTAGCGCTCAATGGCCCTTTGCTACTTTAATGGCAAATTGTGATTGTGATGGGTCAGATGGTTTCTTTGATTATTTTTATCCAACGACGGTCATGGAAACGGGATATGACATTTTGCGCGCATGGGTATCTCGGATGATCATGGTAGGTTATTTTGAAACGAAAGATATTCCATTTCAACACATATTTTTGCATGGGATGGTGCGTGATCAAAAAGGTCAAAAGATGAGTAAAAGCAAAGGAAATGTGATCAATCCGCTCGATATGATTCAAACGTATGGCGCCGATGCGTTACGGGCTGCGCTCATTTTTGGTACAAAAGAAGGGGGAGATGTAGTCCTATCTGAAGATAAGATCGTCGCAATGCGCAATTTTTGTAATAAAGTATGGAATATTGGAAGGTTTATCGAAATGAGTAAAACCAATGTTGTCATTCCCGCGAAAGCGGGAATCCAGAGTGGATCCGTCCCCATGAAAATGGGGATCGGGGTCGAGGATGACATAAGTGAAACATTGAAACAGTTACAAAAAGAGTTTGGAACTGTTCAAAAACAATACCATCTTCATTTTAAAAAATTTGAATTTGCGAAGGCTTTCGACCTTATGTATGATTTTCTTTGGCATAGATATGCGGACTATTATATTGAGCAGTTGAAAGAATGCATGCAAAATGGTAATATTGATGCTTCCCAATACATGGTGAAGGTGTATTACTCTTGCCTTCAGATGCTTCATCCATATATTCCATTCGTTACAGAGGTTATTTGGAAGTCGTTTCACGGTGAAGATTCATCGATCATGGATTCAAGATTTGAAACATAAATATACGACATTTACTATTTAATAGTTCGTTATAATACAATATGCCAAAACGCACATTCCAGCCAAAAGTATTGAAAAGAAAGAGAAAGATCGGATTTCTCGCACGAATGAAAACCGCAGATGGGCGCGCAACGATAAATAGAAGACGGAGAAAAGGAAGAAAAGACCTTGCAAAGTGATTATTTTCTATTCTTATATGCTTCAGACCATCGGGACAACATTTCACACAATTTTTGTTATTCCTATTATCAATGTCCTTGTCATGTTGTACGACGTATTGACAAGCGTAGGAATCCCAGGTGCGTTGGGATTTGCAATTATCACCATCACTGTGGCGATACGATTTCTCATGCACCCTCTATTTCAGAAGCAGATGAAGACTGCACAAGTCATGAAGGATCTCAAACCCCAGCTTGATGCACTTCAAAAAAAATACAAAAAAGATCCAAAAAAACTTCAAGCAGAGCAACTCAAGCTATATCAGGAGGCGGGGATCAATCCTGCATCAGGGTGTCTTTTTGCAATAATCCAAATGCCGATTATTTTTGGATTATATCAAGCTCTCAATCAATTTTTTAACACAAATGGATATAGTGCCAAAATCCAAGAGATCAATAAGCAGCTATACTTCCCAAACTTTCAGATTGAAAACTTGAACACACTGTTTATTGGTTTTGATCTGGCAAAATCTCCAGCTCAAGCAGGATTATGGTTTTATTATTTGATTCCGGTTTTAACCGCAGGTCTTCAATTCTGGCAGTCAAAAGTCACGATGACCGCAAATCCAATGACTGATTTATCAGCCATCAAAGATGACAAAGAAAATAAAGAAAAGGATAAAGATGGTAAAAAAGAAGGATCTACTTCTGAAGAGTTTCAGAAGGCAATGAATACCCAAATGAAGTATTTTTTCCCGATCATGATAGGATATTTTTCGTACACGCTTCCGATAGGGCTTTCAATATATTGGAATGCGTTTTCACTTTTTAGTATAATCCAACATTACATCACTCAAAAAAACAAAAAATAATATTATTATTTTCAAAAATTCAGTATGGACAAAGTAGAAACAATCAAAAACTTAACTCAAGAACTTCTAGACAAGATGGTTGACAATGTCACAATCGAAGTCCAGGAAGAAGAGGGTATGTATCACGTGAATATAAATACGGAAGAAGATGCCCCGACCGTCATCGGACGACATGGAGAAACTATTCGTGCAATCCAAAAGATCTTGGAAGTCATGCTCTACAAAGCAACACAAGAAAGAGTAAGTGTCCTTATCAATGTGAATGACTATCGTGAAAAACAAGTCGAACGACTTCAATACATCGCAGATCAGTCGGTTGAAAAAGTCCAAGAACGAAACACTGCTTCATATCTTCGAGGTTTCTCATCGTATGAACGCCGAATCATGCACGAATACGTGGGTAAAAAGTATCCAGAGCTCACTAGCTACTCTGTTGGAGAAGGTCGTGATCGTAGACTTGTGATTGATCTAAAAAAAGAAGGTGAAGACCAGCATTCAGAAGTTGAGCGCTCCGAGGAACCGGAGCAGAGTGAGGATTAGATTTGTTATTAGTAATCATAAGACTTCTTTGTCATCCCCGACTTGATTGGGGATCCAGTGTGGATTCCCGCCTTCGCGGGAATGACAGATACTTTATAACTTATTGAGAGGAGCTTCAATTCAAAAATGGTATAGTTAGGATATGAAACTTTTGTATTCTTTGATTGGTTTACTCGTTCTTCCTGCAATTTTTTTCCTTGATATATTCATGTTCTTCGCCACAAAAACTGCAGTATCATGTCTTCACTGCGAACTTGCCAACTACATGCAGACGACGTCTCTCTCATTTTATGTTCTGAGTAATGTAGCGACCTCCGCCCGCGACTTTCTCCATAAAAGAGCATTATAATAGGTATTAATATAACTTAATATATAAAACTATATCTCCAGGGGTTCTTTTTTTGGGGTTTACTGCTATACTTTTGATATGAGTGAAGCAGATAGAGCAGATATACTTACCAGGGAAATTCAGGAGCGTCCTGCTGAGCAAAGCCTAAATCCCCGTGCTGTTGGTCGAGCTGAACAGTCTGGGGGTTCGCGACCACCTGATGCAAATGTGTTTGATGCACAGGACTTGATAAGTGCCTTCAAAGCCTCTCCTGAAGATCGACAAAATGACGAAGCATTCAGAAATGAGAAGGCTGCAGCAGTAACAGAAAAGGTCAAGGCAGCAGTGGAAAATGAGTCTGTAGCTGCCAAAAAAATTCGTGAAAAGAAGCCAACAACAAGTAAAGAGCAGGAAAAAATGGTAGAAGATGCACAAACCCCCGCAGCATCAGTACAAATATTTGTAGACGCCTACAAGAACGGCCTGATTACTCGTCCTGCTCACGCGCCTACGAGAAAGCTGTTTGACTCCATGGCTTCTGTTTTAGCCGCACAACTTGAAGTGCCTCCGATGGTGGCAATTCATTTATATCCTATCATTCATGGCTTTTTACATCAGCGTAATTATGTAGCTTTTTCACTGCCTGGTCAACAGGAAACGTCGTTCGAAAGCAATCTTGACGAAGCAATTGCGAATCCGTATGTAAGAGAAATTATGTCTCAGATTTTTATGCAGATTTTCAACAGAGATGGAGAAAATGCATTCCCAAATATTACCAGAGAGCAGTTGGAGAAGAGGTTTAGGAGTGAGAAAACAAAGCAAGTGCTTGCAGAGGTAGAGAATTCTAAAACAGTCGGTGATCAGGAAAAAGAACACTTGAGAAAAGTCTTGCTAAATGATGTTAAGGAGGATGAAGCAGCGGAAACTATCGAGCTTTTGGAAAAGATGGAGAAAATAGACGATTTTTATAAATATTTTTACAGAAAATATAAAGCACGCTTAAGTCTCCTTGCAGGGAAGGAAGATATTTCGGAAGAAAACAAACGAAAACGAGCATCAAAAGAAGTTGCTGCGGAAATTCATACCCGATTGATGTCCTTTGCGTATAAAATCTATGAGCCAATTCTCAACGGTGATCCTCGAAAACAATTTGGAGAGTCAAACCAAGAAAATGCAGGTATGTACGGGACAAATCCTGCAATAGTATATTCATGGCTAAAAAAATCTGTTGGAAGACTATATGGCGCTGTCGACAAACTTACTCCTGGGTTGGAAGATAGAACCATTCCATTTTTCCAGTATGGGAATGAAGATATTGAAACGTATCAACGAGATGATGCTCGAGACGACAATGGAGAATGGGTTCGGAAAGGAAAGATGGTCACGGAGACTCGAATAAGTAGTGATTTTAAAGAAGTCGGCTCTTTTGCAGATTTTCTCGAAAATATTCATGTCGCCATGGAGACGGAGAATGGTCATTTTATGGCTGGTATCCAATATAACTCTTTGCTTTTGACAAACAAACTAAGCGAAGGGCGGACAACATTTTTTAAACAAGCAGGTGAGTATGCAAAGGAGTTCTTGAAATCTGGTAAGATTGACGAACTTTACAAGCTCCCGTATCACGAGGTCATAGAGTCTGCCAAAATCGCAATGAGCTCGTACTACAAGCGTGAATTTGCCTTCAACGAATGGGAACGAGATCCGAAAATGCTTCAAGGGGCTTTTGAACGACTCGATAAAGTTCAAAAGCAAGTGCTCAATGACATGATTGCACAATATGAAGGTGATGTTCCGGATTGGGCGATAAAGAGAGCAATCATCCACGCTCGTACGCATCTTTCTCTTCTGGATCTTGATATGCATGCTCTTGCAAGCTACGCACATGCACCGGTCACCGATATGGGTAAGGAAACCTTTCGAGATCCCGTCCTCAAAAATCTTGAAGTATTTAAAACATGGTATGCATATGATCAGTGGCGCACATCCGATGCTTCGCTCAAAGGAATGGCATTTCTTCCATCCCCCACTACTGTCATGAATACGGAGTTTGACTCTCGAAGTCAAAATACATCCTCCTTCATGGGAAGCGCAGCAATCAAACGATACAAGCGATGGATGCATGAAGATGTCACCGCAGAAGGAGAAGAAATATATCTTAAATCTCGAAACATCGGAAGACTTTCCCGCGTTGGTCGTGAATATTTTGACTGGGATATAGCGCCCAATATCATGGAACTGAACCCAATGGGATTTGGAGGGATTGAGATCCAAAATGGATGGAGAATCAAGTATCCTGCCATGCCATGGATTACCGATTTACTGGATTTAGTGACGGATGAAGAGCAAATGAAGTTGAGTAAAACAACAGACCTTACTGAAGGATGGAAGCGACTGGAGAATGTAGGTGTAAACGTAGTGAAAATGTACAGAGATAATTTCTTATTTGGGAGTGGATACAAAAATTTGAAAATGGAAAAGGGAAATGTGAAAAACGAGGAGCATTATAAAGACTTCTTTAAGTTTTTGTATCGCAGATATTTTTCACAAGGAGTAGGAAAGTCAGAGTTCAAAGTTTCGTTTATTAATGACAATTTGCAAGAAATAGAAAAAAGTCTGGGTGATTTTGATTCGGATGAAGACTTTTGGGAAAATTTTGTAAAGAAAATCGTCGAGCGGAAAGCGGTAAGAGGAAAAGGGGAAACAGACAAAGGTGCAGAAGGTCGAAATCTTGATGAAAAAGGAGATACCCTCAAAGCGATTGTAAACCATGCCATGACGGTGATGGCGTTTGAAAGAATGCCGATGGACTTTGTGTACGTCGAAGATCCAAGTAGATCTCAAAATGGTATCACCCTTCTTCGTGAACTTCAGAATACATTCATACATACAATAGGCGTCGATGATGCTACCACTCAAACACAAAAGACTGATCTATACCATGCATTTGACGACATAGTACATGTTCAACAAGTCGCTCGAAATGAATCTGTGAAAAAAATGAATTTGCTGGTGAAAAATCAGGCGGATACGGGAGAAAAGAGAACCAATGTATTTGCAAACAGACTCGACGATATAAATTCGAGAGAGAAGGATCGGAGTGATATCCGGATTGTTGATGGAGAGACTGCAGGTGGGTATGCAATAGATCATCATGTTGTCCGAAAAGTACTTGAGAAACGGTTTGGCGAAGGACACCCGAGAGTCGAAAATGCCGTAAAAGTCTTTCAAGAAATTGAAAAAAGAGTAATGCAAAAACCAGGAGTAAATAAAGAAGAAATCACTCCTGAAATAAGTGATACGAGGCTCAAATACTACATGAGAGAAAAGGGTGTTGACTACAATAATGCAGATAAGAAGGCGGAATATAAGAACAAATATAAAGATGAACTTCGACAAAAATTTAAAGATACACGTGACCATCTTATGCGCACGCGACTTGGATGGTCAGGAGAAGAACTCCTGTCGGGAAAAACAGTATTTACATTACACGATACAGCATATCAATTCTTGGAGTTTGTTCGTGCCGGACAAGATATGGCATTCAGATCAGTTGATGCTATTGCAAACACCCAGGAACAGTATCGAACATGGGTGACGGACAAAGATGGACTCCTTTCTGCCATGAAGAAAGTGTATCGAAAAGATGATGAAGCGGAAATGCAAAAAGGAATATTTACAATGCGAACAAATATTAAAGAAGAAGATACGGATATTGCAAATCGTATGGGATTTGAAGTACTTCTGAATGCGATTCAAGCTATGAGAATCAACTCAGATGCAGAGTCTCTTTTGGGTGAAAAAGCATATGAAGTAAATCATAAAAAACGTTCTGCTTTTTCAAGTGTGACATCTGAAGGTGATGAAAATCCTCTCCATGATGAAGATAGAAATAGAATGGTAAATGAATATCTTCATTCTGGACAGTTTCCAAAACGCGTCAAAGAAGGTGAGCAGGTATGGGAGTTTGAACCACAGCTTTCGATGGAAGAGTGGCTCGGGAAGTATGGAGGTGAAGTTGGCGCACAGATGGGCGCTGTCGCAGATAAGTTATTTGGGCGCGAGGCGGGAAAATATGTCCGAAATAAGTATAAAGAAATGTCTGGAGAAGGGATGCGAAGTCGAGTGATTGCAAACTGGACAGATATCCTCAGACGTAATGGTCCTACGTGGATTGCGCTTGCTGTCCTTGCAGTATTTATTCTCGCTCTTATGAAAGGGTTTCAAGAGGCAGAGGAAGGATAAAAATGAATCGATAATGAGGGAATGAGGAAGAAACAAACGATATGACAATCGGAGTTTTATTTTATAAGTTCAATAAATCCTTCTTTTTGCGCTTTTTGGTAGTATTTGCTGTCACAAGTGAGGAAGGTTCCTTTGAGCAATGATGCGATGTAGTGGTATGAAGTATCATATACTGTTGTGTTGTGTGTATATGACCAGTCGAGTATAACAGTCCAATCTTCGGGTTGAAGATTGTAGTAGTTGATAGGAAGATTGGTAATAAGGCTTAAATAGACGATTGCCTTTTCTTTTTCTAATGTATATCGTAAGGCATTGGCTGTTTCTGAAAGAAAAAAAGACACAGAATGTAAGATAGCTTTTTCATTCTTCACCTCATTGCTGGCAATATTCCATTTTTCAGTCACTTTTGGATTGTTTTTCAGCAAAGCAACTACAAGAAATGATGCATCAAGTATATAGTGATTCATAGTCTGCCACGACTGATATACTCTTTGATTTTCGTAGTTGTCAGATTTGGTATTTTTATACTCTGATCATTGACCATATTGGTAAAATGATCGAGAGGGCTACCTTGAGTTTGGATTCGTACAATTTCTTTCTTGATCGCTCTTGCCACAAATTTGCTCCGCCCACCAATCGCCACCAGCTCATCCATTTGTTGATATAAAGTCGTTGGTATGCTTGCGGTTATACGTTGTGTTTGCATAGTATGAATAAAATTATTAATTCTTTTCATACTTATTTTATACTATATCATCACCCATTGCAATCCTACTTTTTGGGTGAGTATAAATGGGGGAATGAGGAAGAAATATTCCATACAAAATAGAAGTTGAATTTCTAATTTGTATATGTTTTCATATATTAATCCCAGTGCGTAGGGCTTCAGTCAGTGTAGAGTACGGCAATGCTTCCGCAATTTCCTTTAGTGGTATATCCATGTGCCTGAAAATCAGGATGGAGATCTTGCGTGAGCAAGTACAGTTTTTGAAAACGTTCATCAGGGCTTATCCCAATAAAAGAGTTTGAAATAACAACGATATCCACGTCACTATATGTATTCGCGGTGTTTTGAGCATACGAACCATATAGTAAAATTTTTTGCGGTTTAAACTCTTTTATAACTCTCTGCTAAAATGTTTTTA
>Ga0210005_1001426_pt1 | contig 15315 bp, 18 predicted proteins | sample CryGey02umfilter_3_FD_183961 | JGI IMG/M metagenome (GOLD analysis project Ga0210005, IMG submission 183961) | Groundwater microbial communities from aquifer in Utah, USA - Crystal Geyser 4/9/14 0.2 um filter (SPAdes) (version 3) | ecosystem: Environmental > Aquatic > Deep subsurface >... | reverse complement strand
TAAAAAATGATGATCAACTGGATAAATACAGACTCCTTTACCAAAATGATACATAACTTCGAGACCTAACTCTACTGTAGGAAAGATTTGCTGGTAGGTATTACCTACACGTTCAATCATAAATTAATACCATTATATTCCCAAAAATATCTAAGTCAAGATTGAGCTATATAAAAGTCAAGTTTTGAAGATTGGCTCATTATGTGATATATCAATAATTTAACTGCGATGTAATCTTCTAAACCTGCTATTTTGTAGGTTATACCCTACTGACAAATGAAAAAAAGTTGTTTATTATTATTTTTATGGATTTAACGGTTAGTAAAATACTTTATAAAAGGAAGTATTTTTGGTTTAAAGCTTTATCAAATTCATGCAATAGCTTAGCGTCAGGATGGTTTGCAACTTTACTTATTTATCCTGGAATAAGTTTTTATTTAAAAGAATTTAATTGGACAAATATTTTTATTTTGATACAATCATTTATATTCGGGGTTTTATTTTTGATATTATCAGTTGTTTTAGATAAAAAATAACTATGGTAGATGTTTGGGGTTTATTAACAAGTGTCCAAGTATCAACAGCCTTGGTTTTGATCGCGGTGTTTTTAGGTTTATTGACAATAAAGAAATATAGCAAATAAATTTTTTTATGATTGATTTAACAGAGTTTTTTAAAAAATTCCAAGTAGGCTATGCTTTAGTTTTAATCGCCTTTTTTCTGATGTTTATCTTCTTTGGGAAGTTTGATAAAGAATTAAGAAAAAAATAATTTGTGGGTCAAATTTTGAAGATAATACCTAACTTTCCATCCTGGTTCTGAAGAATTTTTTAGTTTCTTTATCCTAAGAAAAATCTACTCTGTGCTTAACTTTATCTTTTTAATATATTTTATAAAAAACAATTTTCTTGATTAAGTAGTGTTTATATTTATATTAATTTAGACTAAATTCCTTGAAAATTCTCTTTGAATAATTTTCCATGTCTAATAGATTATTTCGTGCAAGAGTGATGCTAAGAAAATTTTCTATGTTATATGGTTTTATGTAAATTTTTTTACCTTGAACCTTACTTTTAATTAAAGAGATGTCAAAATAATCTTTTGTATCTACATGAATTATTGGCGCTATTAAAGATAAATATTTATTTGAATGATCTTTAAATTCCTCATCAGAATTTAAGTGTCTTATGACAGAACTTGTTTCATTATTAAGTTGTTGCGCCTTATTACGAATTAATGTTACTTCAACTAACCAATATATCATGTCTGAATATACATCGATGTCACCATAATTACCTGGAGCGTGAGAATAAGGCTTTCCAACATGATCGACCTTATAGTTTGGTCTGATAAAAAATTTATTCTTATATTTTAATGCTATTAAAATGGCTATGTAAAACTCTAACTTGAGAGGTGATGGAATTTCACTATTCTTTTGTAATCTTTTAAGATACAAGAAAAATATCAAGTATTGTGTTTGTCTTTGTGTCATAATGTAATTCAAACATCTCTTTTATATTGTTTATCGTTCGGTAAGTTATAAAAACTCTATCATGTTCGTTTATTTTGTATTCAACTGATCTAAGCTCTTCAAATTTTAGCGAGCCAGAGATACACCAAAGACCAACATTTGCTTTTTGTTGGAAACTATTATTAACTTTCTGAAAAGCTTTCAGATTGTTTAATTTAGAATTTATTATTGAAATATGTTGCGCCATAAAGATTAAGGCTAACGCCCTTGATAATTTTTACCTTTTTCAGTCAAAGAATAAAAACCATTCTTGTCTTTTGAACGAATAAATAAATGCATATTTATTGAACTATTACTATCCTCTTCGTGGTGATTTAATTCACCTCGAATAGAATTTCGAAATGTATCCATTTTATATTTAAGATTTTTTTCTATCACCAATCTTTCGACTTCTTCATAAATTATTTGCAACTGAATAAATTTAATACCTTTTAACTGTTCTTTTTTAATCACATCAATGATTAAACTTTTTATTGACGGCACTGTACCAGGTAAAAATTCTTCTCGTCTTCTGATTTGGTTTACTGCTTCTTGAACGCCTTTATCTTTTGTTGCCTTTTCTTCATTCTGTAAAAACGCCTTATAAACGTCCGAGTATCCTATTAGGTATTCTTCATCGGGAGAAAATACGGAATCAGTAAATTTTACAGAGTTATAAATCGCTTCGAGCTGTGAAAAATAAAGAGGTTTGGTTTCTTTAAAAATTACATTTGCTTCAAAATTTGTCATCAATCCTCCTCCTGTTAGATTTGTACTACCGATGATACCAGTAGTTTCCTTTTTGCCTTGAAATAAATAAATCTTCGGATGAAAAACAATATTATTTTTATTGACATTTTTGTCACCGTAGCAATAAAATTTTAAGTTAGATGTTATCTTCTGAAGTTGAATCAAATAATGCATTGACTGTGGATCGGTTGTTTTAAAATCAAGCCCAGCAATAATCTCTACACTTCCATTGTTTTTTAAGCATTGATCCAATGATTTTTCTATTACTCTTATGCCCGAATATTTTAAAAAGGCGATGGCAATTCTTGCAGATTGAGCATTTTGCAATTCTTGGTTGATAATATTGCCAATTGGGTAATTTAGATTTGATAAAATTTGAATTGACATAATTATTTGTTACTTCTGTTAGGTAAAAAAGGATTTTGTTTACCCTTTAAAATTTTTGTATTCTTGGCGGTTATCACACTTTCGCCTGTTTGTCTCTCTATTTCAAGCCTTGCCTTTTTTGCAGCAAATCCTCCTGCTCTGGCTACTTGCTTGTTATTTTCTAATCCTTTTGGCTTTTTCTTTTTAGATATTTCTGTAGTTGAAACTTCAGCAAGCATATTTAATACCAATTCAAGATTGGTCATATTATCTCTCAAATTTTCTTTTTTTAGTCTTTTAAACTTTTTATAATCTCTCACGCTTCTATCCGCCCATGCTTTCGTAATTTCATTTGTTAGTATTGCGTATTCTAACCCTTCTTTCATTTCCCGCTCTTGCCACTCATCGGTTAATTCTTTACGTACTTCAATACTTTTTAATCGTTGATTTATCCATTCTCTTGAATAACCTTTCTGCAAATATATTTTCATTGCTCTATCAAAAGCAAGTTCTGGATCTTCGGTTTCTTCTATCCGTTCATATCCGACTTTTGCTAGCCATAATTTAAATGGTTCAGCTTTTGAAGAAGGTATTGATTGGATAAGTCTCAAAAGTGTTTCAGTATCAGCCACATCTGTAAGGTATTTTTTCCCGTCAAGAGATTCTAATTTCAGTTGTCCCACTTTTTGGGACAACTCACTTCCTTCCTGTTTTAACTTTGTTTTTAAAGCACTCCAGTATTTTCTTGGTCTTGGACTTTCAGTTAATATTTCAACAATATCAATAATTGAAAAATACCAAAGCTCTTTTTCTTCATCCCAAATACGACGAATCTGCTTTTGATTGAATAAAATTATCGAATTTGATTTCTTCACAAATTAATTATAGTAGTTAAAAACTAAATCTTCAAATACATGTATTGCATTACTAAGACAATATGAGCTTTTAATGTGAGAGCGATCCACTTTTTACATTGACAGGGTCTATTGATCTCATAAAAAATCCGTCTTCAATATAACTTTTTTTAAAATATGCATCATAATGGCCAACAGTGTTAGCTATTTTATCAATTGAATATAACAATGATGCAATTAGAATATAATATTCTTTTCTTGTTAAATTTTTTTTATTTTCCTCTATATTTTCCCGAATAAATCCAATTATTTTAGATGAATTTAAACTAAAATATTTACCACCAAAATGTTGGGAAAAATAATTACCTTCTAGATTTTCAGTATTAATGTTATTGTAATTCTTAATCACATTATCAATTTTATCTTTATCCCAATCTTCATTGCTGAAAAACGCTTGATAAATTGCATAGTTTGAATATAAAAAATCATTTAATATAATTTTTTCATAATGCCTTGCGGCTACGGCAGATACAACTCCTGTACCTGCAAAAATGTCAGCAAAAGAATTTCCTTTTTCACACTCTCTATTGATTATAGAAAAAATCCATTGTATCAACTTGTATTTACTACCAATATATCTACGATTTTGTAACTGAAAATAATTTTTTTTTATTTGTGGTATATAAAAATAAGTTTCTTGAATTCTTTCCGCATTTACTTCATATGAAGTTTTTTCAATTTCTAACAAAGTAAATAGTGTTTCTTGTATTCCATCCGCTACATAGTCTAAATTTTTATCTGATTTTTTTAGTTTTTTATAAAAACTATAATTTTCACTGTTTGTTGTAATAATAAAATCTAAAACAGCTATTCCCATTATTTCACCTGCTTGCGATTTTTTCATAACAACTTCAATATCTTTTTTACTTGGCGATGAATCTCCAGAAGGGTGATTGTGAACCAAAATAATACTTGCGGAATTTAATTCAACAGCTGGATAAAATATTTCTCTAGGATGAATTAATGCTTTATCAAGTAATCCTACGCTGATAATTTCTTTTCTTATCAAAATATTCCTTGCATCAAGATATAAACAAACAAGGTATTCTTTTCTTTTGTCTCGTAAATCATAAGTGAGCGTCAAAACGTCTTTTAAATTTCTGATGACAATATTAGCAGTATTTTTTTCATCATAAAATCTTTTTACTAAGGAAATTGCTGCTGTAATCTGTAATGCTTTTGCCTGGCCTATCCCAGATATTTCTAATAAATCGCCAATCTTTATATTTAAAAAATTTTTACTAAATTTACTTATGATTTGTTGCGCAAGTTTTTGAACATTTTTTCCTTTGATTCCGCTCCCTAATAAAATAGCCAAAAGATCACTTTTTGAAAGTGCGCTTGGTCCTTTTTTAAGAAATTTTTCTCTAGGCCGATCTATTTTTGGAATATCTTTTATTTTTGGCATCTTGTTATTGATTCTATCATTTTTCCTTTTATTTTATTAATATATTCTGAAGAAAAATTAAATGGAGAGTTTTTTTATTTTTCCACTCATCTTTTCAAAGCTCAGCTTCATGAAAAACATTGTAGCAAATTTTTCAATTCTTTGTAGATTATAAACAACAATTTGAGGCCGGAACATAGAATAATTCATTATTAAAACTATTATTTATTTTGCGAGTTTAGCGAGTTAAAATAGCCATCCGACGCATAACCGCGGCGGTTGTACTTTTTTTATTTTTTGTATTAAAATATCACTAATATGGCATTTGAAGGTTCAAGACCACCTAATCCAAACAAATTACTTGACGCCATTCAGGTGATGTTGGTGCCGATTTCTTTTGGGGTTTCAATTATTATTGGACAAACTCAAGTTCCAGGATTGGTTCTTACAGCTTCATATACTTTTGCAGGTGGAAACCTGGCCGTCTTGGTATTTAGAAAAGTCGCTGGACTTCTTCCTCCTCCGAAATAATAGCCACGCGATTCTGACCTCGAAGGTCAGAACTGGCCTATTCCAGCCGACCGAAATTCAACCTCCGAGGTTATGACACGGTTGGAGTATATATCATCAAATAAATCCTTTTGTAATAATCTAAAAACATGACTTTGTAGGTTATAAGCGGTTGACTAAGATATGCATTATTTATTATTTTTTATTTAACGAGTTATTTATTTAGCGAGTTAAATGAAAAAAGAAATTATTTACGCCTTTATTGATAGTCAAAACCTGAATTTAGGAGTACAATCTCAAGGTTGGAAACTTGACTGGCGGAAATTTCGGCAATATTTTACGTAATAAATATTCAGTAATTAAAGCTTATCTTTTTATCGGCCATGTGGCAGGAAATGAATCTTTATATGCGTTTTTACAAGAATGTGGCTACATATTAATTTTCAAACCGACTTTGGAACACGTATAAAAGATAAAATAAAAATTAAAGGAAATGTTGATGCTGAGTTGGTTCTTCATACAATGATTCAATATAAAAATTATGATATGGCACTTATCGTTTCCGGTGATGGAGACTTTTATTGTTTAGTGGAATATTTAGCCAAAAATAAGAAGTTGCTTAAAGTTCTTGCACCAACAAAACACTATTCAGGATTATTACGGGAGTTTAATCGGGACAACTATATAATCCGTATTGACCTTTTACGAAATTCTCTGGAACAAAAAAAGACTGGCATTCGCGTTCGGTCGAAACCTTAGGCTAGTCCAGTCATCGTGATACTGATATCATACCTATTAAATTTTAAAATTGTCAAACGAATTTTTTGGCCATAAAAAAGGAGGGAGACACTAAATTAAAATCTTCCCTCAGTTTTATAAACTCAATATATCAAAGTTTAAAACTCATGTCAAGACAAAAAACGCCCTGTCTCTATCCAAACGTTAGTTTGGAACGCGCACCGTCCGGTGACAATTCGAAGGTCAGGGTCTTTGTAATGATTATTATACACCAGTAAATATTAATATTGTTGTTATCATTGTTCCTTCAATACGTTTTCCTACTTGACAAGAATTTTTTTTGTCGGCCATGCTATTCTGACTTCGTAGATTGAGACGAGGTTGGGATATCTATCGTCAAAATAATCCTTTTGTAATAATCTAAAAACATACTTTTGTAGGTTATATGCGGTTGACAGCAATTGATAAACAGTTAAACATTAAACTGTTAGAACTTAAAAAAACTATCAAACATTAAACACTAAACAATAGTATGGAATATCCATTAGAAGAAAGAGTTTAAAAATTTTCTGAAAATATTATTGATTTGATAAAGAAAGTTAGAATTAATATCACTAATAAAAATATCGTTGGTCAATTAATTAGATCAGCAACAAGTATTGGAGCTAATTACTTTGAAGCAAACGGTTCATCAAGTAAAAGAGATTTTATAAATAAAATTGCCATTTCTAAAAAAAAACCATAGAAACACAATATTGGCTTAGAATGTTAAACAAAACTGATGATTATTTAAAAGAACAAATCATTAAGCTTTGGGATGAGGCAAAGCAAATAGGAATGATTCTTTCAAAAATAATTTCCAACGTCAGAAAAACAGTTTAATCGTTTAGGTTTTAAAAGTTTTTTTAACTGTTTAAGTTTTAACGGTTTAACTGTTTAGCAACTATTTGCTATACTGTTTTTATATGAGAAATTTTATTCTCGTTTTGACCTGTCTGTTTATCATTCTGTACGTTTATTTAGGAATTGGCAAATTTAGGGCTTTGATGAATAAAAGCGATCAATTAAAAAAAACCGCCAACGAAATCCCATCTTCAGCATCTGACGCTTTAAACAGGTAAATCTTTATTCGAAAAAGCTTTGTTCATCTGCAATGAATCTTGAAGGTGTTGAATAACCTTGGGAACCGAAGATGAATCTTTTTCTTGTATTGGTAATGTAAAGAGCTTTTTTGGCCCGGGTAATCCCTACGTAAAATAGACGGCGTTCTTCTTCAAGCTGAAACTGATCATCAATTGATCTTGAGTGAGGTAATAAACCTTCTTCGACGCCGACGATGAAAACATGGTCAAATTCAAGTCCCTTGGCCTGATGAAGGGTCATGAGAACTAATCTCCTATTGTCCTTTGTCTCTTTTTCATGTTGCGAATATTCCGACTCAACCAGGGCTACTTGCTCCAAGAAATCCATTAGCTCTGGAAAGCTAACAGCCACCGATTTTAATTCTTTAATATTTTCTAACCTACTAAAATCATCAGGGTCTTCTGAGTCAAACATTTTCAAATAACCGACGCTCTCAAAAATTTTTTCCATCAGTTCATCCGTCTGAAACGCTTCCAATTTATCTTTTATTTCGTCGTAAAGTATTTTAAATTTTGCAAACCGGGTCTTACCAAGTTTTTTGATCCTTTCCAAAGAAACTGATTCATTTGGATTGATCAATAACTTCAAGTAGGCCAAAATATCTTTGATCTCTTTTCTCTCATAAAACCTCGTTCCCCCAACTAGGACGTATGGCATCCCATATCGAAGAAGCACCTCTTCAAGCACCCTTGACTGAGCATTGGTCCGATACAATATGGCAAAATTTGGTGGTTCAATAGTATTGTTGATGCTGATTAACCTGACAATTTCTTCGGCAACATAGATTGCCTCTTCTTGCTCATTGCCGGCTTGATAAAAGACGACGTCCTCCCCTGGTTTGTTATCGGTGAAAAGGTGAAGGATCGGATGAGTATTATTTTTTGAAATAATATTAAAGGCAAAATCAAGGATCTTTTGGGTGGACCGGTAATTCTCTTCAAGATAAAAAGTTTTAGATCCATTAAAATCTTTTTCAAACTTTTTAAGGTTGGTGATATCGGCTCCCCGCCACGAATAGATACTCTGAGAAAAATCACCGACGACGGTAACATTTTTTGATCTTTCTGCCAACAACTTGGTTAATAGATACTGAACAAAATTAGTATCCTGAAATTCATCGACCAAAAAATACTGAAATTTATTTTGAAAATAACCCAGCACTTGTTTATGTTTTTGAAAAAGCTGGACGGTTTTGATAAGCAAATCGTCAAAATCAACCCCATGATTTGTATCCATTTTTTTTTGATAGTGAAAGTAAACATCGGCGACCAGTGCCGACTGATGAAATTTAAAATTTTCTAAAAAAGTTTCCGGTGTAATCATCTGGTTTTTGGCTAAAGAAATATAGTAGGAAAAATAGCCCGGTGTCTTTTTTTCTAATTTTCTCTCCAAGATTATTTGTTTAATTAGAGTTTTTTGGTCACCATCATCATAGATGATAAAATTTTTGTCCAATCCGGCCGGTTCCCAAAATTGGCGGAGAATCCTGACACAAAAAGAATGATAAGTACCGACAAAACCTAATTTGATAATTCCCCCAAGCTTATGACCAATCCTCTCTTTCATCTCGGCCGCTGCTTTATTGGTAAAGGTCAACATTACGATTGACGAAGGGCTAATATTCTTTTCTTTAATTAAATAAATAACTTTGGTCACTAACACTCTTGTTTTACCTGATCCGGCGCCAGCCAAAATGATCGTCGGCCCACTATAATTAACCACCGACTCTTTTTGTTTTTTATTTAGATGTTTAAGAATATTTAAGTCCATGAAGTATAATTATAAAGAAAAATATTAAATATTAAGTGTTAAAGGTTAAATAAATATTAAAAAGTAAAATTTAAAATAATAAATACGTGTTGTTAGTTTAACAGTTTAATATTTAACAGTTTATTTAATATTTAAGATTTAATATTTAACATTTTCTCTATCATGTCTCTAAAATTAAAACTAATTATTATTTCTTCCCTTATCTTAATAGTCTTCCTAATTATAATCCGACCTTATTATCTATTTGTCACCAAAACCCTTCACGTCTCCCCTATTAAAACTTTACTTTCTCTAGATGGTTTAAAAACTTATAACAATCACGTTAATATTCTTTTTCTTGGTATCGCCGGAGAAGACCGCGATGGTCCAAATCTTTCCGACTCAATCGTCGTTGTCAGTTATGACTTGAAAATCAATCATCTGACAACCATTTCTATCCCCCGAGATGTTTGGAGTGAAGCTTTACAGGACAAAATAAATTCTGCTTATGCTTATGGTGAAGCCAAGAAAAAAGGAGCCGGATTTATTTTAGCAAAAGCTGAAGTCGAAACCATTACCGGACAACCGATTCACTATGGAGCTGCCATTAATTTTGACCAGTTTGAAAAGTTGATTGATTTTATCGGTGGAGTTGAAGTGAGTGTTGAAAATTCTTTTATTGATAAAGAATTTCCGATTGCCGGAAAAGAAAATGATCTTTGTGACAATGATCCACACTATAAATGCCGTTATAAAACTGTTTCGTTTACCAAAGGGGTCTCCTTAATGGATGGACAAACCGCTTTGAACTTTGTTCGCTCCCGTCACGCTGAAGGCTCTGAAGGCACTGATTTTGCCCGGGAAAAAAGACAACAGAAAGTTATGGAGGCCATCAAAAATAAATTAATTGCCTTTGTTAATAAACCCGATGTCGTCCAATATAAAAAACTATATGAGCTGGCAGACAAACTGGTTAAAAGAGATATTGATAATCAACAACTAGCAATTATTTTTAAAAATATCATTCTTAAGAAAAATTTTAAACAAGAAAAAATAGTTTTTTCGGAAGACTTTTTTGTTAATCCCACGAACAATCTTGACAGATATAACGGACTCTGGGTATTAACCCCAATTAATGATGACGCTAGAACTATTCACAAATATATTGATTGTCGTTTAAATCAGAAAACCAACTGTGAACAATTAAAACAAAAATGAGAAGAAGATCGTTGAGATCGCGACACCAATAATAAGCAGTCCTTTTTCCCAACTACCTGTTTCAGGAAGAACTTGCGGTTTATTTACTACTTCTGTTGGACTTAATGCATGTGTCAAAGTAGTCTCTTTTGCCAAAATAATTTCCGTTGTAGGAGTTATATCTGTTGGCTTTATATTTGTAGGTTTTACGTCAGTAGGGACCATATTCGTGGGCTTTATATTTGTGGGAATAATGTTCGTCGGTACCGGTATTAAAGTATTTTTTGGCACTGAAATGGTGGGGCTAACCATTGAGCTATTTTTTTTGACCAAAGATACAACAACAATAACAATAATTATTGTTAATAACGAAATAATCAAAAAAATCAGCTTTGAATAATTAACTGCTTTAAGCTCTTTTTTGGTTAAAGTACTTGGAAGACTGGTAAAATTGGTAACTGTATTAAAATTATTTCTTTCTTTAAAATCAGGGATTGTTGGTGTTTTTTCTTTAGACTTTTCTTTTTTTAAAATGTAAATTTGATAGCCAACAACCAAAACTGTAATAAAAAAAGCCAACAGACTTACCTTATTAATATAGGACAGTAGACTAAAAACATCCATAGAATCATTTTAACGAAAAAATAACCTAGAAAGCAAGAAGAATTCCCCCGCCAATAATAATTAATGACAAACTGCCAAAAACCGTCCCAAAAAAATTACTTCCACTGATCGGTGGTGTTGTTGTGATATCAGAGGGAACTGTCGGAATAGGTGAGTTATAAGCAAATATTATAGTCGGTTCACCCGAAGCAGTTCCTAAAACTCTGCCTTCATTACCTTGTTGAGCAATAATCGTAAATTTTCTTGTTACCGTTATTTCTTTTCCGGTCCTATCTTTTGTTTTTATCATAATTGTATGTGTACCTAGCTCTAAATTCTCTGGGACAAGATAACTCCAATTGCCTTTGCTATCACTGGTTGTTATGGCTGAGTAGACTTTTTTGGAATTAATGGTAATTTCTATTTTAGTTAAAGGCATGGCCACTCCTTTGATTAAAGGAATATTTCCTGGAATTAAAGAGCTTTCTTTTGGATATAGAATATCAGTTTGATTATTATTGGTAATATCCAAATTTGTAGACGCTGATAAAACATTATCTTCTTCAGTAAAAGAAACATTTTTATCTTTGATAAAAACTGTTGTTTGAGGCAGGGGGGAAATTTTAGACCTTACCGTTGTGATAGTCATCCCTTCGCCTTCAATAGTTACAACTTCAATTATTATTTTATCTTTATCAGATATGGTTAAAATATTTTGACTATCTTTACTATATATTTGATTTAAAGGAATAAGCCAACTTCCGTCGCCAGTTGATTTTATTTGAGTTAAAAGTGCATAGCCTCCTTTAACACTTAAAATAATATAAGAATCCGTTAAAGGATCAACTGAATTTGATCGTAAGACCTTACCAAAAGCCGGGCTAATATTTTGTAACCCATTGAGACTACTTTGAGGCGTAATAAAACTAAATGACTTTCCATCCGGCTGAGCAATGATTTGGTTATTATCGGTTATTATCTTAAAAAAATATTTTTTGCCGGGTATTAATTCTTTTAATATCGCCAAATGAACAATATATTTGCTTTTTTTTTCGCCTATATTATTTAAATCTTTTTCATCGAGAACTATTTTATTTTCGTTATTTTCTGTTTCTCCATAAATGATCCAACCCGATTCTTTTTGGTCTGTTTGCCAAAAAATACTGGTTTGAGTCGGAGATAAATTTACGATTTCAACTCTTTTTGCTATCTTTAAAGATGCCTTAGAAGATCCGGCTGAACCTAAAAAAAATCTCGCAAAAATAACCGTAGTAAAAATTACAAATAAAAAACCAATCACTGTTGGTAATTTATTTTCTTTGTTTAAATACAAGTCAGAATAAATCATGGTTATTCGGTTTTATTTTTTAATGTTTCCAAAAGATCTTTACTGATTTTATATTGATATACCTCAGGAAAAGTAATCCTTGATTTTATTTTGTCTTCAGTTGATGCGTGATAAATATCGGCAATTAGCCAACAGATGACCGTCAAAAAAACTCCTATTGATAATAGCAATACTTCTTTCCTATTCATAAATAGTAACCGTCAATTGTTAAGTTAACTTTTAAATCTCCTGAATCGGTTGATTCCTTTTCCCGACTAATTAACAATTCATCAATTATTTTCAATCTTCTTTGAGCAAATACGTCTGCTATGAACAGTTTCAAATTTTCAAAACTGGCCGTTGCTTCCATTTGTAATTTAACATTCTGTTTTTCTTTGTTGGTTTTAGTAAAATTTATGTTGACTATGTTGGCTTTATTAATTGTAAGAGAATTTTTATCAGCTATTTTTTTTATATCTTCAACGATTTTATTTACTTCAGGTTTTTCAGAAATTGACTGGTTAAGTAATTGTAAATTATCTCTATTTTCTTCTATTTGTGTTTGGATTAAGGTAATATTACTTATCTTCTCTTCATAAACTTGATCAAGTTTTGTTAAATCTGCTTCTTCTTTTTTTAACGAATAAGCCGTCGTCAATGATGGTCTTATTGCAAAAATTATAAAGACAGAAAAAATAATCAGAAAAAAAATAATATAAGTATATTCTCCACCTTTTTTTTCAAAAATTGATTTTAATATAAACTTTAAGTCCATAATTTTTTTATGTATTAATAAATTTATCTAAAATTAAAACAAAATTATATCCCGTTTCAATTTTTTTTATATTTTGAAGGCTGATTATTTTAAATTTATTTTCTTTCTTTAACAAAATATAAAATGCCTGTAAATGCTGTATATCCCCTGCATTACCAGTAACTTTTATTGATCCATCTTTTACTTCCATGTTGGTTAAAATGATTGTTTCCGGAAATGAAGTAAGAAAATAGTCAACCATTTTACTAAAACTTTTTTGCTTAAGAAGAGTTTCACCAATAATTAAAGTTTTTTTATCAATCTTGGCGGCTTCATTAAGAAGTGGTAAAACAATTTTGACAATTTCTTTTTTTTGCTCAACTCCTTCTTTTAAATCTATAATTCTTTGATCAATTTGAAACCTATAAAAAAAGACTCCAATTACAACCAATTGGGTTATGACAATAATATATCGTAAATAATTGAGACAAAAAAAAGTTAATTTATCCAGCAAATTAAGCTCTTTTTTTTCTAACAAATTTATTTTGTATCTCATTTCTTTTTTGAAATTTTTTTACTGACTCGTGATTTTAATCTTATTGCTTTATTTTTATGAATTACGTGATGCTTAACAGCCTTATCAACCTGAGAATAGAATAAACTAACCATTTTTTTTGCGTCAGCTCCTCCCTTTTTGATTTTTTTTAACGTTGTTTGATAAGCTTTGACATAAAGATCATTTACTTTTGTTCTTTTTTTATCTTTTCTAACTTTTTTTATAGCTGATTTGATTATTGGCATAAAATGAAAACACCCCCTTTAAATTGAATATTCTTTTGTAAAATATTTATCCTCATTATTTCCTTTAAAAATCAATTCCACTTTTATTTTGTCCTTAATATTATGATAAACACAGGTACCCGATGAACATGTACCTAAAGTTATCTTTTTTTCAAAATCCCGTCCGGTTATTTTTGCCGTACTATTAACTCCTTGTAATCCACCTTCTACAGTTTCATACGATAATATATATTCTAAACCTGTGGTGTTTATGGGCATATTTTTTATTGAAAGTAAAACTTCTTTTTTCCCTGTTAAGGCAGTTAAACTAATTTTAACTGAACCATCAATTGTTGGAATAACACCATCAACCGGTGTTGTCTGCTCATTATTAACTTTTGGTTTACCTGGCAACAATATAAATCCAACAAATATTAATACGACTAGAATAACTCCTCCGATAATCATTATTTTTTTACGATTTAGTTTCATATTTAATTAAATTTTTAACTTTTCTGCTAAATAATTATTTAACTTACTAATACTGATTCGTTCCTGCTTCATCGTATCTCTATCTCTAATAGTAACTGTCTCGTCTTCAATCGTTTTATAATCAATTGTAACACAAAATGGCGTACCGATTTCATCCTGGCGCCTATACATTTGACCAATATTTCCCGAATCGTCAAATTCGCATACATAAGTTTTTTTTAGATCTGTAAGAAGCTCTAAAGCTTTCATTTTTAATTTTTCATCCTTTTGCAAAGGAAACACAGCCACCTTAACCGGGGATAAGCTCGGTTTTAATTTTAAAACAATTCTTTTTTTGCCGTTAACCTCTTCTTCATGATAGGCGTTGATAAGAATGGTAATGAGCAGTCTTGATAGTCCAAAAGTTGGCTCAATTACATGAGGAATAAATTTTTCGTTTGTTTTTGGATCCCGATAATTTAAATCAACTCCAGAATTTTTCATGTGATTTTTCAAATCAAAATCGGTTCGATATGCCAGTCCCCACATTTCTTTCCAACCAAAAGGAAATTCATATTCAACATCCATAGTTTTTTTTGAATAATGGGATCTTTCAAAATCTTCATGTTCCCGCCAACGGATCTTTTCTTTTGGTAAACCTAACTCCAAGGCCCAATTCCACATCTCTTTTCTCCAAATTTCAAAAGTAGCTTCCCAATCTTCGGGACGAATAAAATACTCAAACTCCATTAAATCAAACTGGAGAGTCCGGAAAACTCCTTGACCTAAGGTTATTTCGTTTCTGAAACAAATTCCCTGAGAAGCAATTCCAAAAGGCATCCTAACTCTCATTGTATCTATAACATTTTTGAAGTTCATAAAAATTCCCTGAGCTAGTTCTCCCCGCAAATAAGCTTTTGATTTACTATCCTCAACCATGCCTATCTTTGTTTCAAAAAGAAGATTAAATTTCCTTACATCTGTTAAATCTGACGACCCACAGTGCGGGCATTTTAATTTATTAGTTTTAATTATCTCCGTTAACTTCTCAACCGGCAAGCCCTCAACTTTAATATCTTTTAATTTAGCCTCGATTAAATGATCGGCCCGAGTCCG
>Ga0210005_1001424_pt1 | contig 15332 bp, 14 predicted proteins | sample CryGey02umfilter_3_FD_183961 | JGI IMG/M metagenome (GOLD analysis project Ga0210005, IMG submission 183961) | Groundwater microbial communities from aquifer in Utah, USA - Crystal Geyser 4/9/14 0.2 um filter (SPAdes) (version 3) | ecosystem: Environmental > Aquatic > Deep subsurface >... | reverse complement strand
ACAACGTGCTGGTGGACAGCCACGGCCCCGTCATCATCGACCTGCCGCAGGCCATCAACGCCTCCGCCAACAACCAGGCGCAGCAGCTGCTGTTGCGCGACGTGCAAAACTTGACCGCCTACTTCGGGCAATTCGCGCCCGAACTGCTGAGCACCGACTACGGCAACGAGATCTGGTCGCTCTACCAGAGCAGCCAACTCAAACCCGAGAGCGTGCTGACCGGATATTTCGTGCGCGAGGAAAAAACCGTTGACCTGAACGGCGTGATGCGCGAGATCAACGACACGCTCAAGGAAGAAGAAGCGCGGCAACAGGCGATCGCCATTCGCCTGGCGCGGGAACGTGCGGGTTAGCACCGGCACCGATAGCCAAGGCGATTCGACTGGCGTACATTGCTCGCGGCAATGTCGACCGTATGACATTTTTCATCCGTCCTGCCCGATCGGATTGCCGGCAATTCCAACCACCCAAGGAGAGCGATCATGGCCAAAGGACAACAACGCAAGACCAAAGAAGCAAAGAAACCCAAAAAGAAACCGACTCCGGCCATTTGAGGCAGCCGCGTTTCGACCCGGCTGCCGCGCTTGGCGGCAGCCGGTTTGTTCTCTGCCCCATCCAGGATGCTTCCCAAACCGCCGCCTGATTATCTTGCCGGTTGTCCCGCCGCGCTGGTCGCACAGATTCAGCAGTTGATCGCACAAGACAAGCTGGCCGGGAGATTGCGGCAAAAATACCCCCATGCGCACGACGTGCGCACAGACAGGGCGCTGTATGACTACGTGCTGGAACTCAAGAACGCGCATCTGCGCAACGCGGGACAATTGAGCAAGGTGGTGTTTGACAGCACGCTGCATGTGATCAAGAACGCACTGGGAGCGCACACCCGTGTCTCGCGCGTGCAAGGCTCAAACCTGAAGACCAAGCGCGAGATTCGCATCGCATCGGTGTTCAAGGAAATGCCGCCGGATTTTTTGCGCATGATCGCGGTGCATGAACTGGCGCATATAAAGGAGCGCGAGCACGGCAAGGCGTTCTATCAGCTGTGCACGCACATGGAGCCCGACTATGCTCAGTTGGAGTTTGACGTACGGGTTTATTTGACTTATCTGGATGCGGGCGGCATCGCGTTGTGGGTCGGACTTTAGTCCGACATGTCGGGTTGAAACCCGACCCACAAGAAGCGCTGAATTAATCTTCCAACGCTCTCACCTTCACCGTCCTGCCCTTCACCTTGCCTGCCGACAATCGTTTTACCGCCTCGCGCGCGATGCTGCGCACCACGGCAACGTAGGTGGACATGTCGGTGACGGTGATCTTGCCGACCTGCTCGCGAGTGAAGCCGGCTTCGCCGGTGAGCGCGCCCAGCACGTCGCCCGGGCGCATCTTTTCCTTGCGCCCGCCCAGAATTTGCAGCGTGACCATCGGCGGCACCAGCGGCGCGTTGTTTTCGTTTTTTAGTTCACTCAGCTCGTGCCATTCCGGTTCGCTGCCCATCATCTTCGCGATGTTGTCGACACGGTTCATCTCGGCCGGGCTGGCCAGACTCAATGCCCAGCCTGCTTCGTCGGCGCGGCCGGTACGGCCGATGCGGTGGATGTGAATCTCCGGGTCGGGCGTGACATCGACGTTGATGACGGCTTCGAGTTGCGCGATGTCCAGCCCGCGCGCGGCGACGTCGGTCGCCACCAGCACCGAACAACTGCGGTTGGCGAACCGGATCAGCACCTGGTCGCGCTCGCGCTGTTCCATGTCGCCATTCAGCGTGAGCGCGTGGATGCCCTCGGCATCCAACATGTCGAGCAGGTCGCGGCATTGCTGTTTGGTGTTGCAAAAGGCCAGTGTGCTGATCGGGCGATAGTGCTTGAGCAAGGTGGCGACGGCGGCCAGACGATTGTCGTGACGCACTTCGTAGAAGCGCTGGCGGATCTTGGTTTCGTCGTGCTGCTCGGCCAGTTTCACTTCATGCGGCTGGTGCATGAACTGGCGTGCCAGTTTGGTGACGCCGTCGGGATAGGTGGCGGAAAACATCAGGGTCTGGCGACGGTCAGGGCAGTGCTTTGCCACGAAGGCGATGTAGTCGTGGAAGCCCATGTCCAGCATGCGGTCGGCTTCGTCCAGCACCAGCGTGTTGATGGCGTTCAGCTCCAGCGTGCCGCGCTCGATGTGGTCCATGATGCGGCCCGGCGTACCGACCACGATGTGCGCGCCGAAGCCCAGGCTCTCGCGCTGCGGACGCAGGGTGCTGCCGCCGACCAGCGTGAGGATCTTGATGTTGGGCATGTAGCGCGCGGGGCGGCGCAGTTCCTGCGTGACCTGGTCGGCCAATTCACGCGTGGGGCACAGCACCATGGCTTGCACACCCAGATGTTTGGGATTGAGCTTGGTCAGCAAGGGCAGGCCGAAGGCGGCGGTCTTGCCGCTGCCGGTCTTGGCCTGCGCGATGAGGTCGTGTCCGGCCAGCGTGATGGGCAGGCTGGCGGCCTGGATCGGCGTCATGCTGTGGTAACCGAGCTGCTGCAAGTTGTCCAGCATGGCGGGCGGCAGGTTCAGTTCGCTGAAGGCGCGGTCGGAGGTTTCGGTCGCGGTGGAAGGTAGGGGCGTTTTGGTCATGCGCAATTATCCTCGCCCGCATCGGCTCCTGCTATAGTTGGCGCAACATTTAGCGGAGCCGCACCATGCCCAAACCCACCAAACCGGATAACGCCCGCCTCGACCGCGTCGTGGCCGAAGCACGCAAACAGCGCGAACTGCGCGAAGCGGGCTACCGCGAACGCGCACTCAATATCTATCCGCACATCTGCGGCCGTTGCGGGCGGGAGTTCTCCGGCGCACGCCTGCGCGAACTGACGGTGCATCACCGCGACCACAATCACGACAACAACCCGCCCGACGGCAGCAACTGGGAATTGCTCTGCCTGTACTGCCACGACAACGAACATTCGCGCGTGATGGACGAGGTGGTGCGCGACCGCGCCGCCGGCGCGCCGGCGGCGGCGACGCACAATCCTTTCGCCGACCTGAGATCGCTGCTCAAGAAATAGCTAGGTTGTGATCCGGCCGAACGATCAAAATCCGGCGGAAACCGACAAGCCAAAGCCTTTGTCTGGGCTGCCATCAGACAACCCCTGCAACATGTAGGCGCGCAGGTAGACATCTTCACCGATTTGCGTGCTGGCATTGAGGTTCACCTCGCGCTTTACATGGCCGGTCGCCGAAGCGCGCTGCGCATAGTGATATTCAATACCAGCCTGAGTTTGATCGTTAAAGGCATAGCCACCACCCAGCGTCGTGTAAGCAACATTATTCAGCGGTAACTCCGCCGAGCTGCCCAAAAACTCATAACCTGCTGTCAGGCTGGGGGAGAATTCCCCCATGCGCGAATAGGCAGTCAACTCGACGGCGTAGTCATTCATCCCGCTTCCCAATGTAGAGCTGGCGGTGCCGAATTTTATACGCCCCGTCAGATCAATCCCCGTTTCGCCGTCCGCACTGGATACTGCATTGTAGGTTGCCAGTGCCGCCACATCGCCGATCCCGGATTGCGTCGTGCTGTTGGTTGTGCCCCCACCGCCCATACCCGTCCCGCCCATGCCTGTCCCGCCACGGCTGCTGCCCATGCCGCCTCCACTGGCGATAACGCTGTCGTCACCGCTGACTCTCAAATAGGGCACAGTCAGCTTCATCAGCCATGCATCATTGGCGTAAGTAGCATACACAGAGGTGGCGCTGATGTTAGTTGTATTGGCCGTGCCATAATTTCCAGTGCTGTAATCCAGCCCGGCACCCATTGAAAAACTCGCCTCATCATCCGCCCAAACAGCGCCGGAACTTGCCGCAACAAGCAGCGACAAACAGACTGCACAACTCATTACCGATTTCATCGTCATTTTCCTATATTCCTATCAATGTCGGTGGCCACCGGTGCCGTGGTTCATCACGCCACCATGGCGAGCACCCATACTGCGCGCACGCTCACTCCGTTCCTGCCGCGCCCGATATCCTTGGCCATAACCGGCCTTGGCCGGCTCGGCAGGCGTCGCTTCAGAGCTGGTCGCCGCTTCAGCCGAATGCTCTGGAGATCTGATTTCCACATTTTCGAGTTGACTCTGAATATGTGCGCGGTAGGCTTCATACTCCGCCTGCGTCATTTCGCCACGAACCGCCTCATCCGCCCAAACCATTTCACTGGCGAGCAGGACGCCCAGGATGGAAAGGGTAGAAAGTCGATATGCATATTTCACGGCCAGCCTCCAAATTTCTGTAAAAGCGCGGCTAACCGGCAACGCGTTGCCAACCGGCCAGCCATGCTTAACTCACGCATCAATGTGCATGCGTCCCGCCTCCCGTATTGGATCCGCCACCATGGCGCGATCCTGCGGTCGAGTTATTATGCGCCATGGTACTGTCTGCCTTGCCGAAATTCGCGCCTTTCCCGGCACTATTTTTTTCGTTTTTTGCGCGGGCTCCCGCATCTGCAGCACCGGCCATCTCCGCCTGCTTTTCACTGCGGTACTGCTCGCGCTCCGCCGCCTTCATCCCTGCCATTTCCTCGCGATGCTGCGCACGAACGGCTTCGCGATCCTGCACTGGCATCGCAACTTCCTCGGCGTAAGCACTTCCGATTCCGGCCAGCCCCAATGCAAGCACACTGTTCAGCAGCAATTTTTTTGTGTTCATCATGTTCTCCTGTCTCAATGGTTGATTTCAAATATCAGGTCGCTAACCTGATGTCCGCATCATGCAGGTCAACCGTTGCCGGACAATTTCCGCTTTGGATCAATTTGTAACAATGTGTTACCACACCCATGCCCACATAACACAGGAAACAGCCATCGGTTATAGTGCACATCATGGATAGCAAACACATTCTGGTAGTGGATGACGACCCGGGATTGCGCGAACTGTTGCAGGAGTATCTTTCCCTGCAGGGGTTTCAGGTGGCGACTGTGAGCGCTGGTAACGGAATGGACGCCTATCTCGCCCAACATGCCGTTGACCTGTTGGTTCTGGACCTGATGCTGCCGGGCGAGGATGGCTTGACACTGGCACGCAGGGTACGCGCGCAGAGCGATCTGCCAATCATCATGCTGTCGGCACGCGGCGAAGACATCGACCGCATCGTCGGTTTGGAAGTCGGCGCTGACGATTATCTGTCCAAACCTTTCAATCCGCGCGAACTGCTGGCACGCATCCGTGCCCTGCTGCGTCGCAACGGGCACCACCATGCAAGGAAAGATGAGGCCGAACCTGATACGCGCCATTTCGGCCCATTCACGCTGGATGTGGATGCGCGCGTGTTGAGCAAACATGCGGTGACGGTCCAGCTCACAGCAGGCGAATTCAACCTGTTGCGCATCTTCATCGATCATCCAAACCGGGTGTTGGGGCGCGATACCATCATGGACATGCTCAAGGGTTACGAGCGCTCGCCGTTCGACCGCAGCATCGACGTGCGGGTGACCCGTCTGCGGCGCAAGATCGAGGATGATCCGAACGCACCGCAGTACATCCGCACCGTGTGGGGCGAAGGTTATCTTTTTTCACCCGGTGCCGCGAAATAGCATGCAGCCTTCCGGCAAATCGCACTCCCTGTTTCGCAGCACCGTCAGCACTGTTGCCGCCGCCCTTTTGATTTTCCAGCTCGTCCTCGTTGCAGTAATCATCTATTACGTCATGCTGCCCATGGCGAAACGGTCAGCCGATGACTTGGCGTCCTTGCTGGTATTGTCGGCGCAAACTTGGGTAGAGTTGCCGCCAGAAACGCGCCAGGATTTTGAACTGGAATTGTTTCGGCAGCACCAGTTCATGATTTTTCATGATGTGGCACCGTTGCCGCCGCGCAGCGGTTTGCTCCCCTACTTGAGTCTGCTGGATGATGCACTTTCGGCCAGAACACAAATCCCAATTACGGTCAAGGAAACGCATCTCGACGCCACCTGGTTCTGGGTGGAAATTCCACTCGGCGGAGAACTGACACGCATCGGATTTCCGGAATCCCGCCTCAATACTGATTTGTCCATGACGTTGTTTCTGGCGTTGATCGCCACCCTCATCCTGTCCCTGCTCACCGCCCTCATCCTGGCGCGTCGCATCACCCACCCACTCGCCCAGCTGTCGCACGCCGCGCAGCGTATCGGCGCCGGAGATATGCCCGAACCGCTGCCTGACAACGGCATCCAGGAGCTTTCCAGCCTGGTGGCCAAATTCAATCAAATGGCATTACAGGTGCGCGAACTGCTGTCCAACCGCACCACCCTGCTGGCCGGTATCTCGCACGATTTGCGCACGCCGCTGGCGCGCATGCGTCTGTCGATCGAGATGCTGCCCGAGTCTGTCGATGCAAAAATGACCGGGCGCTTGCGGCGAGATATCGACGAGATGAATGTGCTGATCGGCGAGTTCCTCGCCTTGAGCAGGGAACTGCAGCAGGAAGTGCCGCAAGCGATCAAACTCGAACCGCTGCTGCAAGAGATGGCGGAAGATGCCAGAGCGCAAGGCGCGCAAGTCGAATGCCATGCGCAACCCGACCTCGCAATCGAGGCCGGCCCGATATCGCTACAGCGCGTATTGCTGAACCTAATCGGCAATGCAATCCGTTACGGCAACGGCCAGCCCGTTCACATCGAGGCTAGGCAAAACGGGAACGAGGCGCACATTCGCATCATGGATCGCGGCCACGGCATCCCACCTCAAGAGATGGACAAGGTATTCCGCCCGTTCTACCGCATCGAATCATCGCGCAATGCCGTCACCGGCGGCAGCGGGCTGGGGCTGGCCATCGTGCAGCAGCTGTGTGCTGCCAACGGCTGGTCAATCGAACTCCATGCGCGCGAGGGCGGCGGTACGGTGACCGAACTCAGACTGCCACTTTCAGAACCCCAGCATGAACAACCACAGCGGCAGGGTCAGCGCGGCGAGCAAGGTGCTTAACATTACCTGTGCGGCAATGGTGTCGCCGTCGCCGCCCATGCGCGTCGCCAGCACGTAGGCCATGGTGGAGACCGGCAGCGCCGCCATCAGCACGGCGATGTTGAAATAGACACCGCTCAAACCGAACAGGGTCGCCAATCCCCAGGCGATTGCTGGCACGATCAGCAACTTTGCCGTCACGCCGTACCACAAGGTGTCGCGCTGGCTGTGCAACCCCTTCAGCCGCAAGCCCGAACCGACCGCGATCAGCCCCATCGGCAGCGAGGCCTGCGACAGCAAACCCAGTGTGCTGTTCAGCATCGCGGGCAAGGCCAGTCCAGTCAGGCTGAAGGTGATGCCGCCGGCGGTGGCCAGGATCAGCGGGTTGAGCAATATCTCGCGCAGCCAGTGGCTCTCGCTGTGCCGCGCCAGCATCAGCACGCTGGCCACGTTGGCGATGGGCACCATGAATCCCATCAGCAGGCCGATGGCGGCGAGTCCTTGCGCCCCGTGCAGGCTGCCGGCGATGGCGAGGCCGACGTAACTGTTGAAGCGGAAGAATGATTGAAAAGTCGCGGCATACACCTTGCCCGGCGCATGCAGCAGCGGCCGGGCCAGCAGGCCGAGCAAAATGCCCGCGCCCATATACAGCGCGGCCACGCCCAGCATCGGTGTCGCCGCGCCCACGTCGATGGTGAAGTGCGACAGCGTATGGAACAGCAGCGCGGGGAAGAAGATGTAATAGATCAGGCGGTCGAGCTGCGGCCAGAAGTCGTCGCGCAAACCGAACCAGCGGCGCATGACCGCGCCGAGCAGGATCAGCAGAAAGATGGGGACGATGGTCAGCGCGACGGTCATGGCGTTCTACATCACCGCGCGCCGGGTAGCGTCGTCAGTTCGAACGCCGGAACAAGGCCGGAACCGGCGCTTTCGGTTTGTCCAGCGCGAATTCCGCTTTGGCGGTTGGCGGCGCCGGTTCGGTGACCTTGGGCACGTAGGGCTGGTCAAACCACGGATCGTGGGCCGGTTTGTTCGCTGCCGGCTTGTGATAGGCGTGATGCGGTTCGTGCGCCGCAGCCGGCGGGCGCGACGATCTGGCAGCGTGCGGCACCACAGCGGTTTCTTTTTCGATCCCGGTCTTGATCAGTTTCTCGATCTCGACCAGATATTTCTCTTCTTCCGGCGACACCAGTGAAATCGCCTTGCCCGAGGCGCCGGCGCGACCGGTGCGACCGATGCGGTGCACATAATCTTCCGCCGCGTGCGGAATCTCGTAGTTGATCACCATCGGCAGATGGTCGATGTCCAGCCCGCGCGCGGCAACATCGGTGGCGATCAAAACCGACACTTTGCCTTGCTTGAAAGACTCCAGCGCCTGCTGGCGTTCCAGTTGGCTCTTGTCGCCGTGAATGGCATCGGCGGCGACACCCTCGCGCTGCAACTGCCGCGCCAGACGGCTGGCGGTGAGTTTGGTCTTGGTGAACACGATCACCTGCTTCGCATCGTCGCCCTTGAGCAACTGCGCCAGCAGCGCGTGTTTGTCGGCTTGTTCGACCAGATAGACTTTCTGCGTGATGTTCTCGGCCAGGGCATTGCTGCGCGCCACTTCGATCAGCGTCGGATAGATCAGAAAATCTTCGGACAGCTTCTTGATTTCGTCGGAGAAGGTGGCGGAAAACATCATGCTCTGGCGGCGGCGCGGCAACAGCGCGAGGATGCGTTTCAGCGCCGGCATGAAGCCCATATCCAGCATGCGGTCGGCCTCGTCCAGCACCAGCATCTGCACCTGATTCAACAACACGGTTTTTTGTTCGATGTGATCGAGCAGTCTCCCCGGTGTCGCCACCAGAATCTCCACGCCGGTCTTCAGGTGCGGCGTCTGCGTCCGGATATCCACCCCGCCATAAACCACCAGCGAGCGCAGATGGGTGTATTTCGCGTAGCCCTTCACACTCTCTTCCACCTGCACCGCCAGTTCGCGCGTCGGCACCAGGATCAGCGCGCGCACCGGATGGCGTGCCGGCGAAGTGCTGGCGCTGGCGTGCGGCAACAATTTTTGCAACAGGGGCAAGGCGAAGGCGGCGGTCTTGCCGGTGCCGGTCTGCGCGCCCGCCATCAGATCCTCGTCGTTGAGCACGACCGGGATGGCTTGCGCCTGGACCGGCGTGGGGGTGGTGTATCCGGCTTCGGTGAGCGCCTTGAGGATTTCGGGAGCGAGCTTCAGGTCGGCAAAACTGACGGTGTTCAATGTGGGCTTCTTTTGGGTCGTGGTCGGAAAAGTGCGGGCATTATACCCCCTGCTGTCCACCCCATCACGATCCGGCACAAGCACTTATCTCTCGCCCCGCAGATGGGCGAAGCGAGAGTTTCTCAATTACTGAATATTGAATTACCGAGTAATGAGCAAGCGACGTATCTCAGGCACGCACGAACCGCAACCGGTTCCGGCTTTCAGGCATTTCCCCACCGCTTCGACGCTATCCAGACCTTGTGTGTGAATCGCGTTCAGAATGGTTTTTTCTCCCACGCTGTGACAGGCGCACACGATGCGTCCGGTATCGGCAACCGCCCCCTGCGGCGGGCGCGCTGACAATAATCCCGCCAAATCGGCAGGTTCCAGCCGGGCTTGGCTGAACAGGCTGGCCAGCCATTCGCGTTGCGGCAGGCGCTGATCCGCCGCGATGAAGAATACCGCCTGCAGACGACCATCTTGCAGGCATGCGGCACGATAACGACCCATCGCCGCATCTCTATATTCAACCCACTCTGCTGAATCTGGCAAAGCTGTCTGCACCCAGGCACGCCAATCCTCCGGCAACTGCTCGCCGGCAATCTCATGCCGCCAGTAACCCGCGCCCTGCGAGCAGGCGCAATAACCGGCATCCTTGAAATCCAGATGCGAGCGGCTCAACACGAATCCCTGCCAGGCAGCGAGATACGGCTCGACCCGCACCGGCGTGTGTTTGGACTCCGGCTGCCCGGAGATGGGATCGGTGATGGGCGCGACCAGCGCATCCACGCGCGCCGATCTGGCAAAGGTGTCGCTCCAATGCATCGGCACGAACACCGAGCCGGGACGCTGATCTTCGCTGACCTGTATGCGCGCCAGCATGCTGCCATGGCGGCTGGTCAGGCGCGCCAGGCCGCCGTCCTGCAATTGATGCATCTGCGCATCGGCGGCGTGTACCTGCACGAACGGTTCGAACACATGCGCATTCAGGCGCGGCACCTTGCCGGTGCGCGTCATGGTGTGCCACTGGTCGCGGATGCGGCCGGTATTCAGCACCAGCGAAAAATCGGTGTCGGTCGCGACGGCGGGCAATCTCGGTACGACCGCGACCATGCGTGCCTTGCCACTGGATGTATGAAACTTCCCATCCCCAAACAGACGTTGCGTTCCCTTGGGTGACTGCGCATTGACCGGCCACTGCAACGGCTGCAATGCGTCGTAGCGCACATCGTCCAACCCGGACAATGCGCCGATATTGAACGCGCGCTGATCTTCATTCTCGAAACCGGACAGGCGCGCATGTTCGCGGAATATCTGCGCCGGTTTCGTGTAGGCGAACGCCCCGGCGAAACCCATGTGCTGCGCCACTTGGGTAATGATCCACCAGTCCGGTTTCGCCTCCCCCGGCGTCGGCAGAAAAGTTCGCTGGCGCGAGATGCGCCGTTCGGAATTGGTCACCGCACCGTCCTTCTCGCCCCATCCTGATGCCGGCAACAGGATGTCGGCACAAGCGGTGGTGTCGGTATGCTCCACGCAGTCGGAAACTACCACCAGCTCACAAGCCTGCAAGGCGGCGCGCACGCGGTCCGCATCCGGTAGGCTCACCACCGGATTGGTCCCCATGATCCACACCGCCTTGATCTTTCCCTCCGCGATGGCCTGGAACATGTCCACCGCTTTCAAGCCGGGTGCATGCGCGATGTTCGGCGCCCCCCAGAATCTCGCCACCAGATCGACGCTCGCCGCATCGGAAAAATCCAGATGCGCCGCGAGTTGATTGGCCAGCCCACCCACCTCGCGTCCGCCCATCGCATTCGGCTGGCCAGTCACCGAGAACGGCCCCATGCCGGGCCGGCCGATCCGCCCCGTCGCCAGATGCACGTTGATGATGGCGTTGGCCTTGTCCACGCCGCTGGAAGACTGATTGACGCCCTGCGAGAAGATGGTCACGCAACGTTCGGCGCGCGCGAACAGGCGGAAGAATTCACTGACCTCAGTCTCGGCGACGACGCAAACCTGCGCCACCTTGGGGATCGAACTGACGGCACGCGCCGCCTCGAACGCTGCGGCAAACCCTTCCACATGTTCCTCGACGTAGGCCAGATCGAGTGCGTCCTCGCGCCGCAGGTGGTGCAGCAGGCCGTTGAACAGATACGCATCGCTGCCGGGCGCGATGGACAGATGCAGGTCGGCAATGTCGCAGGTCGCCGTGCGCCGCGGATCGACCACGACCACCCGCATGTCCGGGCGCGATTTCTTCGCCGCGGCCAGACGCTGGTACAACACCGGGTGCGCCCACGCGTAATTGGAACCGACGATGACGACCAGGTCCGCCGCCTCGACATCCTCATAGCAAACCGGCACCGCATCGGCACCGAAGGCGCGCTTGTGCGCAGCCACCGCTGTGGACATGCACAGGCGCGAATTGGTGTCGATGTTCGCGCTGCCGATGAAACCCTTCATCAGCTTGTTGGCGACGTAGTAATCCTCAGTCAACAACTGCCCGGAGACATAGAACGCCACCGCATCCGGCCCGTGCTCATCGATGATTTTCTTGAATCCTTTGGCAACGCGATCCAGTGCGTCATCCCAAGTGGCGCGCTGACCATCAACGATGGGGTGGAGCAAACGTCCTGCGCTGCCCAGCGTCTCCGCTAGCGCGGCGCCCTTGGAGCACAGCCGCCCGAGATTGGCCGGATGTTGCGGATCGCCGGATATTTTCACTGCGCCGTTTTTTGCCACCGTCGCCAGCACGCCGCACCCCACGCCGCAGTACGGACAGGTGGTGCGGATTGCTTCCGGCGCATTCAATCCTTGCATACCCCGGCCTCTACTTCAAGAAACAACACGCCATGGGCGATCCGCACTTCATGCCGGTGCGCACAGCCGGTGTCGGGCGCGATGGCGGAACCCGATTCCAGATCGATCACCCAGCTATGCAGCGGGCAGGTGACGCGTTTGCCATGCACGATGCCCTGCGACAGCGGCCCGCCTTTGTGCGGACAGCGGTTGTTGAGCGCGAACACCTGGTCGTCGATGCTGCGGAACAGTGCGATCTCACCTGTTGCAGTCTTGACCACCCGCGAGCCTTGGCGCGGTATGTCTTCCAGCTTTCCGACTTGTATCCAGTTCATGGTTTTCCCCTTATCAAATGGTGGCCAGTGCGACGTACTCGTGCGTATCCTTGCCTTGCACACGCTCTTTCCATGGGTCGTCCTGCGAGTATTGCTGCGACTTGAGGAAACGCACGTACAACTCGGCGCGGCCCTGTGCGTCATCAACGATGTGGCGCTTGATGTAGGGCAGGCCAACGCGCTCTAACCACGGCGCGGTGCGGTCCTGGTAGTTCGCCTGTTCACGGTAGAGTTGCATGAACGCACCGCAATATTCGAGCACCTCCGCCTCGTTATCGACCTTGCACAGAAAATCGGTCACGCGCACCTTGATGCCGCCATTGCCGCCGACGTGGATCTCATAGCCGGAATCCACGCAGACCACGCCGAAATCCTTGATGGTCGCCTCGGCGCAATTGCGCGGACAGCCCGACACGGCGATCTTGAATTTGTGCGGCATCCACGAACCCCAGGTCATTTTCTCCACCCGGATGCCCAGCGCCGTGGAATCCTGCGTGCCAAAACGACACCATTCCGAGCCGACGCAAGTCTTCACCGTGCGCAGCGATTTCCCGTAGGCGTGGCCGGAGACGAATCCCGCCGCCACCAGTTCGGCCCACATCTTTGGCAGGTTCTCCTTGGTGATGCCATACAGGCCGATACGCTGGCCGCCGGTGATATGCACCGTCGGTACCTGATGACGCTCGGCGATTTCGGCGATCGAGCGCAGCGCAGCAGGCGAAGTGACGCCGCCCCAGATGCGCGGGATCACCGAATAGGTGCCGTCCTTCTGGATATTGGCATGCACGCGCTCGTTGATGAAGCGCGAGCGGCTGTCGTCCAGATACTCGCCCGGCCAGGCTGCCAGCAGGTAGTAGTTCAGCGCCGGACGGCAGACATGGCAGCCGTCCGGGGTTTTCCACTCCAGTGCCCGCATCACTTCCGGGATGGTCTTCAGGCTGCGCTCGCGGATCGACTGCCGCACCTCCTGATGCGCGGCTTCGGTGCATGCGCAGACCGGTTTCTTGCTCGGCTTAGCGGAATAATCCGCGCCCAGCGTGTTCGCCAGGATGGCTTCCACCAGTCCGGTGCACGAGCCGCACGAGGCGGACGCCTTGGTATGCGCGCGCACTTCTTCTAGCGTGAAGAGTTTCTTTTCGATGATGGCATTGACGATATCGCCCTTGCACACGCCATTGCAGCCGCAAACTTCGGCGCTATCCGGCATGTTTGCCACGGCCGAAACGCCGCCGTGGCCGGAATCGCCGATATGCGATTCGCCGAACAGCAGATGCTCGCGCATTGCAGATACGTCGGTGCCGTCGCGCATCATGCGGAAATACCAGGGGCCGCCCAGCGTATCGCCGTACATCACCGCGCCGCGCAATTTGTTATCGCGCAGCACCAGTTTCTTGTACACGCCGCGCGCCGCATCCTGCAGCAGCAATTCCTCGTCCTCCGGGCCGGGATTGAAGTCGCCCGCCGAGAACAGGTCGATGCCGGTCACTTTCAGTTTGGTGGATACCGCCGACCCCTCGTAGCGCATCCTCCCGTAACGCGCCAGATGATTTGCCGCCACCTTGGCCTGTTCGAACAGGGGCGCGACCAGGCCGTAGGTCTGGCTGCGGTGCTGCACGCATTCGCCGACCGAATAGATCTTCGGGTCGAAGGTCTGCATCGTGTCGCTCACCACGATGCCGCGCTCGCAATGGATACCGGCGGATTTTGCCAGCGCGATGTTGGGACGGATGCCGGCCGACATCACCACCAGATCGGCGGGTATCTCCTCGCCGTCCTTGAAACGTAGCCCGGTGACGGCGGTTTCACCCAGAATGGCCTCGGTCTGGCGCGACAGAAAGAATTTCATGCCGCGTTTTTCCAGCGCTTCCCGTAATAATCCGCCGCCCGTTTCATCCAGCTGGCGCTCCATCAGCCAGCCGCACAGGTGCACCACCGACACGTTCATGCCACGCATCGCCAGCCCGTTCGCCGCTTCCAGCCCGAGCAGCCCGCCGCCGATCACCACTGCGCGACTACCCATGCCGGCCATGCCCAGCATGCCGTTCACGTCGGCGATGCTACGATAAGCCACCACGCCGGGCAGATCGATGCCGGGGACCGGCAGCATGATCGGGTTGGAGCCGGTGGCGATCAGCAAGCGGTCATACGGCGTGATGATCCCGTCCTCCGTCTCGACCGTACAGCGCACGCGGTCGATCTTCGTCACCGTCTTGCCCGTGTGCAGGGTGATATGGTTCTCTTCGTACCAGCTCCAGTCGTTCAGCACCGTGTCCTGAAATTTCATCTCGCCGGACAACACGGGAGAAAGCAGGATGCGGTTGTAGTTGGGCTGCGGCTCGGCGCCGAACACGGTGATGTCGAACTCGTCCGCCGACATCTTGAGCAATTCCTCGATGGTGCGGATGCCCGCCATGCCGTTGCCGATCACCACCAGTCGCATTTTGTTTGTTGCCATCACGTACTCCTCTCAATAAAAAGCGCCGTCCGGGTCCCACCCGTGCGGGTGAGCCGAAACGACGCCTTTGTCGTTGTTACTGCCGGGATCGCGCCCGCCGTTGGGTGCGATCCATTGTTTGCCGTCACTGCGTGTGAATCTCTGCCGTCCCTCTGCGATGCCTCATCTCTCGAAGATGGACTTGCTGGAATGGATGCCGATCTCGTCCCCTTCTTTCAGGCGGTACGACAAAGTAGCCGGGGTCCGGTTGACCGTGCATATCACATGCCGCCCATCGAGTTCGTAAGCCCAGCGGGCACCCCGTTCCCTCAATCTGCACAGCACATGCTGCAACGTCGGGGACGCCTGCGGGACATCCATCTGTTCCGACGTCATCAGCAGGAATTCACTGGGGCGCCCGATGTACAGGATGTCGATGCTCATCATGGTTCGCCCCATCGCATCAGGCCGCTTTCCTGGCCTGCTTCTGATACAGAAACTCCAGCACCGCACCGCGCAGGTTGTGATATCTCACATCGTTGGCCAGCGCCAGACGGTCGCGCGGCTTGGGCAGATCGACGGTCAATATCTCGCCGATGGTCGCGGCCGGCCCGTTGGTCATCAT
>Ga0210005_1001411_pt1 | contig 15366 bp, 20 predicted proteins | sample CryGey02umfilter_3_FD_183961 | JGI IMG/M metagenome (GOLD analysis project Ga0210005, IMG submission 183961) | Groundwater microbial communities from aquifer in Utah, USA - Crystal Geyser 4/9/14 0.2 um filter (SPAdes) (version 3) | ecosystem: Environmental > Aquatic > Deep subsurface >... | reverse complement strand
GGGGACGGATCCAGATTGTTGAAATAGTCTGGAGAATGGATTCCCACCGGAGCCTGCCCTCGACTCCGATCGGGGGCGGGAATGACAACGTGTGTCAAGAAGAGTGAACTCTTACTACATATAATATCTCTTGACAAATACTATAATACTAGTATACTAGTACGTATGTCTGATTTTAATGATTTGGTAAAAATACTTCAGGAAATAGATTCCAAAGAAGAAATGGTGAATTTCCTCAATGGTATTTTGACACCCAAAGAAAAAGAGGAGCTTGTGAGGCGTCTTGATATTGTCAAGATGTTAAAGCGCGGGATACCCCAGCACACGATCGCACAAAAACTGGGAGTCGGCGTTGCAACCGTGACCCGAGGATCAAAGGAGATACAGATGGGAAGATTCAAAACTATATAATTACAAAGAGATAAATGGAGATTTGTGGATACTGTTTGAGATTGGTTTTTACACACAATAAGTTTCAATTAATCTCAGTTAATTTCTACTAATCTCATAATTGAATTAGATATGAACATTCAACAAATGGAAATTGCAATTTGGCAATCATGGCAAACCTTAAAGGAGGATTTATTGTGATAGATGATTAGTTTACATCTCTCGCGATAAGCCCTCCAAATTGGAGGGCTTTTTTTATGAAAAAAATATGAAAATACCAAAAATATCGCTATCCAAAAAACCACATTACGTAAAAATTAGTAAAGACTTGGATTTTTTTGAGTTATTCAAAAAAATCCAAAAAGATCAAGACACTTGTTTTATTCTTGAGTCATTGGGGGAGGAAAGTAATAGATCAAGATATTCAATTATTGGCTTTGACCCGCAAATGATCGTACGCTCGAAAGGATCAGGCATCACTCTGTCTCAACAGGAAAAAACAGATGTTGTATACGAAAGTGAAAATCCCTATTTTGACCTTCAAAAATTTTTACCGGATCGGGTGATAGCTCGGGATTATGCAGGCGGCTTGGTTGGGTATCTGGGATTTGATCTATTTGAGAATATAGAACCATCAGTCAACGTAAAATCGCATCCTGATTTTGACCGAATGAAATTTGGCATTTATACCGATGGTCTTGTGTACGACAAAATGACCAGAGAGGTATTTTATTTTTACTACAAAAAAAATAGGTTGCGTTTGGTCAAATCATACCTTACAAAACAAAATGAAGTAACAGCCGCGGTTTCTGTAACTTTCAAAGGATATTCAATGACAAAACAACAATACAGAACTGTTTTCAATAGGGTCAAAAACGATATACGATCCGGCCTCATTTTTCAGTGTGTGGTCGGATTTCAAGGTGAATACTTAATCGAGGGAAATGAAATTGGTATATATGAAAAGCTTCGGCGCGTAAATCCTTCTCCCCATATGTATTATGTAAAATTCGGTAATCAAAAAATTATTGGAGCAAGTCCGGAGCTCCTCTTTCGACTGAGAAATAATGTCGTTGAGACATTTCCTCTGGCCGGAACAATACGACGGGGAAAGAGTTTGAGAAAAGATTTCCAACTTGCGCAAACACTTCTCAATGATTCAAAAGAACAGGCGGAGCATAAAATGCTCGTAGATCTGCATCGAAATGACCTCGGGAGAATTTCAAAAATTGGCTCGGTACAGATTCAAAAATTGATGGATATAAAAAAATATAGTCATGTGCAGCATATTTCTAGTGAGATATCGGGAACACTTGACGCGCATCAAGATATGTTTAGCGCCCTGGTGAGCTGTTATCCGGCGGGTACTCTCACCGGGGCGCCAAAGATAGAGGCAGTCAAGCTGCTTGAAAAATATGAGACAAAACCGCGCGGGGTCTATGGCGGTGCAGTCGGTCATTTTGGATTTAATGGTGATTGTACCTTTGCCATACCAATCCGTACTTTTTTTATTGCAGGAAACAAAGGATACACGCAAGCGGGAAGCGGTATTGTTCTTGATTCAGAAGTTCATAAGGAATATGAAGAAATTATGAGCAAATTGAAAGCGATGGAGGTGGCACTATCATGAAAATACTCATCATAGACAACTATGATTCATTCACCTATAACCTGTATCAATACATGGGTGAAATTCTACTGGAAGAGCAAATCACTCCGAATATTACCGTAAAACGAAATGATGAAATCAACGTGTCTCAAATTAAAAAAGGAAAATATGATCGCATCATCATATCTCCTGGACCGGGAGCTCCTTCAGACAAAGCATATTTTGGCGTATGTGCCGACGTTATTACGGAAATTGGTAAAACAACGCCAGTATTTGGCGTGTGTTTAGGAATGCAGGGAATAGGACATTATTTTGGTGGCACTATTGTCAAAGCCATGCGTCCCATGCACGGAAAAACCAGCAGCATTACCCATGACGAAAAAGGAGTGTTTGCAGGGTTGCCACAAAACATGGAAGTGATGAGATACCATTCGCTCGTGGTTGATCGAAAAACACTTCCTTCCTGTCTTGAGATCACGGCGATGTCACAAGACACACATGAGATCATGGGTCTCCGTCATAAAATATACCCGATTGAAGGTGTTCAGTTTCATCCGGAATCGGTATTTACGGAGAGCGGAAAACAAATATTACGCAACTTTTTGTTACCTCATAAGGTCCCCCTTATGAAGGGGGCGCCCGATAGGGCGGGGGGATGTTAACGATAGGATACATCCCTCCCCCCGACGTAACGTCGGGGTACTCCCTTGCCAAGGGAGAATTATTTACTGAAGTAATTTTATTATGAAAAACCTAACCCAAAAAGAAGCACAACAACTCATCGAACGGATGATGTCTGGTGAGATGTCTCAGATTGAAATGGGAAAAATGCTCACGGACTTAGCTCAAAAAGGAGAGACTCCTGATGAGCTAATCGGCGCTATTGGTACTCTGAGATCTTGCATGCAGACGATCCAAGCGCCAATTGGCTCGGTGGACACTTGTGGTACCGGTGGAGATGGAAAAAACACATTCAACATTTCAACCGCTGTTTCACTTGTGGTAGCGGGTGTCGGCGTACCGGTTGTCAAGCACGGCAATCGGAAAGCATCAAGTAGCTGTGGGAGCGCCGATGTGCTTGAGGAGCTTGGCGTCAATATAAATCTCACCCCCGATCAAGCGAAGAACGTTCTTGAAACAATCGGTATCGTGTTTCTCTTTGCTCCCATATATCATCCGGCCATGAAGTACGTTGCATCCGTTCGCAAAGAACTCGGGATTCGTACGATTTTCAATTTCCTTGGTCCATTTTGTAATCCGGCAAAAGTGCGTCGACAGGTTGTCGGCGTTCCAAACCTTGAAGTATTAGAAACACTTTCTCATGTTGCCAAAGAGCTTGAATACGAATATCTGGCTTTGGTGACGAGTACGGATGGAATGGATGAGATCAGTCCTGCAGCCCCGTCTTACATTCGAATCATTAAAAACTCACAGGTATCATCTCTTGAAATCGATCCAAAAAAATATGGCATACATCACCCGTCAATTGAAGACATAATCGGCGGTGACGTTCGGAAAAATGTATCCATGATCCAAACAGTTCTCAATGGAGAAAAAGGAGCTCCCCGTGATACGATTTTATTAAATACAGCAATGGCGCTTCTGGTTTCTGGAAAAGCAGTAACTATTGAGCACGGTCTCGAACTTGCAGCAAAATCTATCGATTCTGGAGCAGCAAAACATACATTAGAAGCGCTTATTCATTCATCCCATAATCATGAGTATTCTTGAAGAAATAATCAAAAATAAACAGAAGGAATTGAAGCCATCAAAAAAACGTCAGTTTGTCAAAGCTATTACGCACCCCAGAACAGGAGATGTGGGCTTGATCGCAGAAATTAAAAAGAAATCACCAAGCGTTTGTGATCTAGCTGGCGACCAAGACCTCGTGTCAAAAGCAATAGAATATGAAGAAGCTTGCGCTGATGCCATCTCCGTAGTTACCGACAGAAAGTACTTTGGGGGTTCTCTAGAATTATTTAAAGATATTCGAAAAGTAACTTCTCTCCCTATGCTGATGAAAGATTTTATCATTCATCCTTATCAAGTTATGCAGGCGGAATCAGCTGGCGCCGATGCGCTTCTTATCATTGCTGCGCTTCATAAGCATTTCCATCCAGACCTATTATCAACTTTGGCAACATCATCTTTGACTCCTGTTATTGAAGTTGCAACTTTTGAAGAATTATCTCTACCCTTTGTGCAAGGGGCAGAAATCATCGGGGTGAATGCGCGCAATCTTAATACTTTTCAAATAGATATCGATCGAGCATGTTCAATAATAAAAAAAATATCAAAAGAAAAAACCGTGATTGCATTTTCTGGTGTGAAGTCTCGCCGCGATATTGAACGATTCAAAGCCGCCGGTGCAAAGGCGGTGTTAGTGGGGGAGCTACTCATGAAGGAAAAAGATGTAGCATCTGTTATTCATTCATTAAAACATGAAAACTAAAATCTGCGGGATACAATCTGTAGTAGATGCCCAAATCGTCATTCAGGCGAGCGCTGATTATATCGGCCTTAATTTTGTACGAAGTTCTAAGCGACGTGTGAATATGGATACTGCTCGTCAAATTATCCAACTCACTCATTCAATGCCATCAGATATCAAAACTGTCGGGGTGTTTCAGAATCAAACCAGTGATTATGTGAATATGGTAGCCGACAACTTGGATTTGGATTTTGTACAACTTCATGGAGATGAGACACCAGAATTTTGTACTCGCATAGAGCGATCAATCATTAAAACATTCTCTCTTGAGCCACGTTTTGATGTTGAGAAAATATCTCGATATATGAATAAATATAAAGTCGCTCATTTTCTTGTTGATCGGCAGGTGCAAGGTGAAGGGGAACCATTGCCGGTTGATCAATTAAGAGAATTAGCAAAGCGGACTCCATTTTTCTTGGCTGGTGGATTGACACCAAATAATGTTACATCCATAGCTCGTACCGTGAACCCTTTTGGCCTCGATGTTGCGGGAGGAGTGGAGAGAGAAGGACAGATAGATAAAAAAAAAGTGAATGAGTTTGTGAAAAATTTATTAAACCTCCCCTCAATCCCCTCCTTACCAAGGAGGGGATTGAAAAGGGGTGGTGAACATTATATATGAGTTTTTTTTCATACAAAACCCAGTTTGATGCAGATTCCGGCGGACATTTTGGTCCGTATGGTGGTCGATATGCTCCGGAGATGCTTATTCCAGCTCTTGAAGAATTGGAGCGAGAATATTTGAAAATAAAAACAGACCCCGCCTTTGAATGGGAATTTCTCTATTATCTTAAGACATACGTTGGTCGACCGTCCCCATTGTACTTTGCAGAGAATCTCACCACCACGTTAGGCGGAGCCAAAATTTACATGAAAAATGAAGGGTTAAATCATACCGGCGCACATAAAATAAATCATTGTTTGGGTCAGGCACTTTTGGCCAAACGTATGAAAAAGAAACGACTGATTGCTGAAACTGGCGCAGGTCAACACGGAGTTGCAGCAGCTACCGTGGCGGCTCGATTTGGATTTGAATGCACGGTATACATGGGGGAGGAAGATATGAAACGGCAACGACCAAACGTCTTTTGGATGCAACGGCTTGGCGCCACCGTTGTACCGGTTCGGACGGGTTCGCGAACACTCAAAGATGCAGTAAATGCAGCACTAAAAGACTGGATTTCCAATGTGGAAGATTCTCATTATTTACTGGGGTCTACGCTGGGACCTCATCCGTTTCCATCGCTTAACCGAGATTTTCAACAGATTATTGGCTATGAAGTGAAGGAACAAATGCAAGAGTTGGAAGGTCGTCAACCCGATATGCTGATTGCCTGTGTGAGCGGAGGGAGCAATGCGTTGGGTCTTTTTTACCGGTTTTTAGAAGACGAATCTGTGCGTATGATTGGCGTGGAGGCAGGTGGCGAGGGCGTGGGAAAAAAGGGCAGACACGCCTCACGATTTGCAGGAGGAACGCTCGGTGTGGTTCAGGGCTATAAAACAATCTTTCTGCAAGATACGGAAGGAAATATTGCACAAACTCATAGCATTTCAGCTGGTCTTGATTATCCTGGCATAGGGCCTCAATTTGCTTACTTGAAAGATATGGGGCGCGTTGAATTTTCATCTGCAACTGATAAGGAAGCTCTGAATGCGTTCAACCTTACGGTAAAACTCGAAGGCATTTTGCCGGCACTTGAATCGAGTCACGCAGTAGCTGAAGTTATAAAGCAGGCACCAAAATTATCTAAAGACAAAATCATTGTAGTAAATATTTCTGGGCGGGCAGACAAAGATATTTTTATTGTTGCGGAGGCGTTGGGGGACATGGAGTGGGATCAGTTTATAAAGGAGCAATCAAAATGAAAAAAATAAAACTCATGACCCATGTGGTCGTGGGATATCCAAACATCGCATCAACCATTCAAATCGTAAAGGCCATGGAAGAGGCTGGTGTAGATTATGTGGAGCTTCAAATTCCATTTTCTGATCCTATTGCCGATGGACCTACAATAATGAAAGCCTGTGACATGGCCTTACAAAATGGTGTAACTGTGCGGGATTGTTTGAAAGTGATGAAGACGTTATCGGCTCAAGTATCAATTCCGCTTTTTTTCATGGGATATTACAACTCTGTCTTTCATTATGGTGTCGAGAAATTTTGTAAAGCCGCAAAAGCAGCTGGCGCTTATGGACTCATAATTCCCGATATTCCACCAGATGAAGAGGAGTATGAGCACTTCATCAAAGCATGCATGACTCATCATTTACATCAAATTCGCGTGGTTACACCAGCAAGCTCCGATGAACGGTTGAAACTCAATGCACAGGTTGCCGATGAATTTGTGTACTGCGTGAGCCATTATGGTGTTACGGGGTCATCAGCTTCTGGAAGGGTTGGATTTCGATCGTACCTCAAACGGATAAATAAATATTTTAAAATTCCAATAGCGGTGGGGTTTGGAATTTCAAGTCGCAAAGACGTGCATATGGTAGAAAAATATGCGGATATTGTCGTGGTAGGAAGCGCGGTTTTGGAGATTATCAATACTTATGCACGGTTTGATGTTGCAATTAAGAAAATTAATACTCTTATTAAGACACTAACAAACAAAGAGCAGATTATATTTTAAGAATTATCTAGAGATAAATTTCAAATAAGTTCATCAATAATACCCAGTGCCTGTAAAGCAGTGAGCGCCCCACCTGCATATGTGCCCGAGCCCTCTGCATATTGTCTTCGTAGCTTAGCAATCATTTCCTGAGCCCTTGGATCGTTTTTTGCCGTTAAACCCACGATCTCCTCGACTACAGGTCTTGCAATTTTTTGTTGACTGTTACCTATTTTTTCCGCAAATCGACTTTCGTTCTCAGCAATATCCAACATTTCTGAACCAGTTATACCATTGGGATTTGTTGGGTCCAATCCAAAGAATTGTGCGGCTATCTTCCATTCTTGTGTAGATGTAATACTAGATTTATTATGTGGTGTTTCTTCTTCCATAAGACTTGTCAATTAATCTCTCTTTAGGGTTTAATTCCCCGACGCTTGCGTCGCGATTGTCATTCCTGCGAAGGCAGGAATCCAGTCTGGATCCCGAATCAAGTTCGGGATGACACGAGATACCTCGACCCTTGGGTCGAGGAGTATCATACTCTAACTGTATTCCCGCAAATCGGATAAGTCCCAAATTTGAAGGGGGTTCCGCCAGCAGATCAATATCGCTGTCTTTATGAATATTGCCTTTTACCTGTGATCCAAATAAGGCCAGCTTTTTCAAGTCATATTTTCTACAAAGTGGCAGTACTTGTCTTTTTATTGATGCTATAGTAATTCTCATTCTTAAAGTATAGCATAACATTATCTGTCCAATGAAAAATATGAAAAACGTTAAACTTGAAAGTTCATGGAAAAAAGTAGTGAGATCTGAATTTGAAAAACCCTACTGGGAAAAACTAACAGATTTTGTTCGTAGCCAATATCTCAACGGCAAAGTTTTTCCTCCACCAAAGAATGTTTTCCGGGCATTCGACCTGTGTTCTTTTGACAAGGTCAAGGTGGTAATTGTTGGACAAGATCCCTATCATGGAAAGGCTCAAGCAAATGGGTTATCATTTGCAGTAAATGATGGTCAGACAATTCCTCCTTCTCTAAAAAATATCTTCAAAGAGATCCAATCTGATCTTGGAATTACTCCAATCAATTCAGGAGATCTTTCACGTTGGGCGAAACAAGGAGTTCTCTTACTTAACAGCGTACTTACCGTCACTGCGAATCAACCCGCCTCACATAAAGCACAAGGTTGGGAGCAGTTTACGGATGCGGTCATAAACATTTTAAACGAAAAGCGAACCAATATTGTCTATATGCTTTGGGGAACCTATGCCAAGCAGAAGGGGGCAATGGTAGATGCGGATAATAATTTAATTTTGACATCTGCACATCCGTCGCCTTTCTCAGCTCAAGCATTCTTTGGAAATAAGCATTTTAGTTCGTGCAATTTGTATCTCACTTCCCATGGGATGAGCCCCATTGACTGGAAGTGATCTATTCTTTTCTGTCTTTTATTCTACCTCTTCAAGCACGTTTCCTGTAAAAAGCAAGCGTTTTTGGCCTATCTCTACAGCTTTTTCGTTCTCTATATCAAAAACAAGATAGGGTTTATTGTTCTTCATTTCTCCGTGTATTTTTTTAGCAAATCCGGGAAACTCAAAACTTTTATCAAACCAATCACGAAAGTGAGTTCTACGGCTACCATTTTCATTAGATAGAAAAGTCAATATGGCTGACCATCTTTGTCCAGAGCGAACGTCAAGCAACATAAGTCCTTGGCAAGATGTTCCGCAATAGGACGTAAAAAAAACATAGTTATTGCCCAACCAATGAGGATATCCCGTTCTTGCCTCACCAATAAACGTATAGTATTCTCGCTCACTATCTCCTACATTGTTGGTAACGGCAACAATAATTTTGTTATCAAGGTAGGTAACATAGTTACTTGCAAACAACTGGGGAATATAGCCTAGTTCATAACGAACGATTTTTTTCTGCCCGTCTGGAGATATTTCTTGGTGGGTTATTTCTTTTTTGGGCTCAATATTGGAATGAATTTCAGCAAGAGCATCTATATTGACATCCTCTTGCTCCCTTGCATCCCACGATCCAACATACAAAAAAAACACAGAAATACCCAACAATACCATGATCAAGATGGATATTATTGACCTTTTCTTTAAACGATACAGTCTATCTTTCCAGTTCATAAAAATAAGTGATGCCGATCTTTGTTTTGTAAACGTCATCGGTAGCCCAAGAAGGAAAATCACTATTGGTGGCTATTGAATAGAAATGAGTTGCACCTGAAGTTGGGTCGGAGATGGCTCCAGATAGTATTTGCCCTGCTATTTTATAGCAGTTCTCCCATTCAGCCCTAGATACATGATCCAATGGATTTTTCACTTTAGGAGTAGTATCCTCATTCCAGAATGCGTCATACTGCGCATCTTTCAAGATTATTTCATGGAGAGTATAGCCCCAATGAGATCTCTTCTTTCTAAATCTGTTAAGCACGGTAAAACCTGCTCCTATTTTTGCTTGTTGTGACTGTCCTTCCATTTCGCCTAGAATTAAACGGGCAAGCAATATTTGTTCAGTATCATCACTAAAATCTCCTGTCCATCTGGGGTCTTCAACTGTGGGAATACGTTTCGGTGTATAATCTCCCAAGTTTAGGTTGACGCTATGCAGTGTGGGTTTTTTATCTGCCCAGAGCTCAATGTAATGTATACCTTTCAATAACTGTTTCGTAAATGTCTTTTTCTCTCGTTTTGCGCCAGAAAATATCTGTCCTAGTGTGGCATGCCATATCCAATTTTTCCAATGTTTATTCTCGGCATTTTCTTCTATGTTTCCATCTACTACCAACTTTACATCGTCTCCATCAAAAAGATGCCAGTCGACGGTGATATCAGCCGATAGAGATTGTAACGGAAGATTGACAAGTACAAACGTATACCAAGGACGTCTATTCCCGTCCTCTGCCTGATTATTCAAGGTAAGCGTGATGTCTTGTGGATTTTGAATTGGTGTAATAGTGTAGGTTTCGATTGTTGCGCTTGGTGTTGGTACGAACTTCAGAGTATGATCTCCTTTATCCAAGGCTAGAATAAAGATAACAGTTTTTGCCAATCCTTTAAGTTCTGTGCCATTCCAAGTTGGAGGGATATCAACATATTGAGGTTTGTCTTCTGAAGGAACTTCTCTCAATTGAATATCGTCTATCTCCACACGTAGATTTTCTCCTCCACGTAAACCGAGCAATTTTCCTGATTGACAGCGGGCAGTGATGGATACAGCGTAGAGACCAAAAGTTTTGATCTGGAAGTTGATCGTGGTTGTTTTGGTGATTATTTTACCTACCATATAGTCATTATATACTATTCATTGATATCAAAACGAGCCGGAACCGTTTACTGGAACTTAACTACACTTGATTCAAAGCATGAATAGAAAAAACATTGTGTATATGCTCTGGGGAAACTATGCAAAGCAAAAGGGAGCGGCGATCGATTCTATGAACAATCTGATCCTTACGTCCGCACACCCATCACCTTTTTCGGTTCAAGCTTTTTTTGGGAACAAGCACTTCTGTGCGTGCAACATATATCTCAAAACTCATGGCATTGACCCAATAGACTGGAAATAGAAGCATTAATCGAGCATAATAACCACATGGAAACAGCATTTGTTACGGGGGGATCGGGATTTCTGGGGATAAATCTTGTTCGATTTTTATTGAAAAAAGGATACGGGATTATTTCATATGACATTATTCCATTTGGATATGCAGATTGTAAGGATAAAATACGATGGATTATCGGAGACATTCGTGATGCAAAACTACTTCAAAAATCGATGAAAGGCTCAGATATTGTTATTCACTGCGCAGCAGCTTTGCCTCTGTACTCAAAAGAAGATATTTACTCGACAGATATTGATGGTACAAAAAATGTTATCAATGCTTCAATTGCGAACAAAATTGAGCGCTTTATTCATATTTCTTCAACCGCTGTGTATGGAGTTCCCGATCATCATCCTATTTACGAGCATGACAAATTGGTTGGAGTCGGAGCATATGGAAAGTCAAAGATAGCAGCTGAAAAAGCGTGTATTGAAGCGCGGAAAAAAGGGTTAACCGTAAGTATTCTAAGACCAAAATCATTTGTGGGGCCCGAACGGTTGGGTGTATTTGCACTTCTATATGATTGGGCACGCACTGGTCACAATTTCCCCATGATTGGGAGTGGAAATAATCGGTATCAACTCCTTGATGTAGACGATCTGAATGATGCAATATATGCATGTATGACTCTTGAAAAGAGCAAGGTCAACGATGTGTTCAATATTGGTGCAAAAGTTTTCACTACCATGAAAGAAGATTACCAATCAGTGCTTGACGAGGCTGGTTTTGGAAAACGAATTATCGGCACACCTGCATGGCTTATTATCGGGATTCTCCGTATTCTTGAAATGTTAAAATTATCACCACTCTATGCGTGGGTTTACGAAACAGCGTCCAGAGATTCATTTGTTTCCATTGAGAAAGCCGAGAAACTATTGTGTTTCAAACCAAAATACTCGAATAAACAAGCATTGATTCAGAACTATCATTGGTATCTGGATCACGTGTCGGATTTTGAAGGGAAAACCGGCGTCACGCATAGAGTACCCTGGAAGCAGGGAGTGCTAAGGGTGGTGAAAAAACTTATGTAGCTTGATATAATAAAATAAATAATATGAAACAGAATGGCCTCACGAAGATCATACAAGAAGATCCCTCACTTATTTGGTACGTCAGAAAACACTCACATATAAGCGACATGAGCATCTTAGAACACATTTTAAATTATGGCAATTGGAAACAAGTACAAGAGGCTATCAAGATACTCGGAATGAAAGATACCGTGCAACTTTATACATCGCTTGCAAACAAGCGGAGAAGCAATTTGATGCCTCGCGTAAAACATTATTTTGACTTATACTTTGCTCATGCATCGGGAAATCCTCACTAAAAAACAGCGGGAACTTCTACCTCTCATACAATCACTTTCTTATGAGTTTGGATTGGTAGGAGGTACGGCAGTTGCCCTGCAGATTGGACATAGGGAGTCAATAGATTTTGATCTTTTCAAACAAGGCAAACTCGAAATTCTGAGTATCCGCAAGCGGGTAACGGCCACGTTTCCCATTACGCAGGTGAGGGTGGAAAATCCCACAGAATATACGATCAAGGTAAATAACGTACAGATGACTTTCTACAATTATCCTTTTCCTATTGAATACACTGTTAAATTCAATGATACAATCAAAATTCCAGATCTTCTGACATTGGCCGCCATGAAAGCCTTTGCATTGGGCAAACGGGCAAAATGGAAGGATTACGTTGACTTGTACTTTATATTTCAATTCCACTCTTTAAGAGAGATTGTCAATAAAGCACAAAATATTTTTAAAAATGAATTTAGTGAGAAGCTTTTTCGTGAACAGCTCAGCTATTATCAAGATATAGATTACAGCGAAAAAATAGTGTATAAAACTGGATGGGAGGTAAATGATCAGGAAATCAGAAATAGACTCACACAGCTTAGTGTCTCCTAATATTTCCCATATCATGGGTCGGAAGCGGATGGATATGGGGAATGGTGAAAAGGCTGATTTGATCAATAGAATTGGAGAAATCTATCCTATAATAGCTGAATCATATTAAATCTGTGGTATAATAGAAAACCATATGGATAAATTAACTGCGTTTTTTGTGACAGTGCTTTTGATGATTGTAAATCCTATTGAAAAGAATACGGGGTTGAAAATTGTACCAGGGTCACTTCAAACTCCCAAGGAAATACGATTAACGGTAAAACCTCTCCCTTATGTATCTCCAACGATAGCCATTACTCCTAAAAAAAATTATCCTCAAGCGACAGTTATTCCTCCTGAGCGATTTATTACAGTTACCTTGCAACAACCAAAAAAGATATTGGATACAAGACTACCAGATCAAAAAAGTGACGTGTCTGTTTCTTTTGTAAAGCCCTCTGCATCTCAAGTCTTTCGGGTTGACGAGACGATAGAAATAGTGGCTGAAACTCGAGGGGAAGTAAATAAAGTAGAATTTTATGTTGGTTCTGGGCAGCTTTTGAAAACCTTTTCTACTGAGCCTTATCAAACATCATTTGATATTGGCAAGTATGTGGGCAATATAAAAGAAAATTATAAACTTCCTCTTGAAGTGAAGGCGTATCAACGTGACGGTTCATCTCAATATGCGATCATGACTTTGAATATCGTCCCCGTGGGATCTGATGTGCCGCAAAGCGTTCCCACAGTCACAAAAGATATTTCTTTCAAAGAAATAGAGTTTAAAAGAGATATAAGCTCCACAAACCTGCAGGCGCGAGCAAATGGCACGTATAACATCGAATCGTATGACCCTTTCAACAATATGACTGGAATGAAAACAAAAGGGAAGGCGTATGGACTCAAACCAAATACTGAATATGAAGTCTTTGCAATCACAAAAAGAGGAAGTATATCGATAGGTTCTCTTCCTACTGATGGGAATGGATATGGAGAGTTTTTCACCGGTCTTGGTACGGATCAACATTACTGTGATATCTATCAGCTTGGAATCAAAGAAAAAGGTGCGGCAGACAACAATGCTGATCTGTGGAGCAATGATTTGGATTTTGTTTGTCCAAAAGGGTGATAAATTTTAGAGTAACTTTATATGAGTGAATTTGATTCATTATTAGAACCAATGCTTTATGAAATAAATGCCCAGAATTATATGTTGGACGTTAGTAATCTGGTCAGTAATTATCCGACATTGGAGGTCTCTGTAGAAAACATGAACTCCGCCGAAGAAGCAGACAGGTGGAGTGAATTTGAAGAGGATTGGTCCGCTGAAGGGTGGAATGAGGGTGTAGAAACAGCAAGAGAAGTAGCCGCTATGATAGATCAAACGCCTTGTGCTCGTATAGCAATTTATGTCTTTGCAGACCCAGTAAATAAAAAAATTGTAAAAGATTTTTTAAGTCGAGCCAAAAGAATGGTTGGCAACCACGAGGGGAGAGTAGAATCGACACATATAGGAAATTTACAAATACCACAAAAAGGAGAGGAAGATATTTTAAGTTTGTGGGGAAAGATGATTGCGACATTCGAATAATAAAATAGATGTTGTTGTTGATATATTGCAGCTATCCGTAAGCTGTCCAAAAAAAACAGATAAATGCGGAGTGGTAAACAAAATTTATTCTACTGCGTCGAGGAGTTTCATTTCCTTCACTCTGGCAAAATGCTTTTGATTGATGGTTATTAAGGTCAAATTATTGACCAGACAGGTGGCGGCAATAAAGAGATCAATGTCGTCAATAATGCAACCTTTAAAGGAATAATTATGGAACGATGAATCGTTTCACTCCTATTAAAAACATATCTTTGTCAAAGAGCGTAAACTCTTACTGTAATTTATTTGACTGAAAAATTGACCGTGTGATTTGAAGAAAATAATACCTCAAAAGTTTCTAGAAACCCTTGTCTCCCAAGTAATGGAGGAATATTTTCCTTATTTAAAAAACCGACGGGAACAATTCTTTTCCAGTTTCCTATTTTAACTTTTAAGTTTTTTTTAAGATAAACTTTTTCCTCACCGCCAATTCCCGATGTTTTAAATAATCGGCACTCTTTATTGAGATCTATTCCTAGTCTATCTGCTAAATGCTTGGGTAGAAGAGTATAGTCGGCTCCTGTATCAACAATCATCCAAATTTCATACCAGATTTTTTTGGCTTCAGAATATAAAAAGACTTGAGCAACCGGTCGAAAAACGTCTTTAAAAATGGAAGAGGGTCTTTTTTCGAATGGGAAAATTAAAGCCATAAAATTAAAGTGTCAGCTTTCGGAATATATGTCATGGCAGGAATTTCTTTCGGGTATTTTTTTTCTAAACGATCAATAATCTTATTTGCCGTTTTTCCTGTTTTAGCGGTAAATACTTGATTAGCAATAAGTATTATATGCTTTCCTTGATACTGAGGATCACTCATTAATTTAATCATTGATATTTTTTTATTGTTTTCCATAGCTTTAATATAAGACTTTGATCATTCAATGTCAAATCATAAATATTCAATCATAAATATTCATTCCAACTTTCATTTTTTAAGCGCTCAATTTTAAATAGGAGAGAAAAGAGAGGAGTCAGCAATTCTCATTTTGACTAACAATCATTTGAAAATAAGTGCTGATGATGAGGAATAGCACCTCGCCCTGTGCGATAATTAATTCTCCATTCATTTTCCGTCATGACAGATT